>MDTC01183255.1_pt1 | contig 22206 bp, 20 predicted proteins | sample 811181 | NCBI WGS metagenome assembly MDTC01 (sample SAMN05326644, study PRJNA326480) | marine metagenome | isolation source: seawater | place: Pacific Ocean: North | collected 2011 | reverse complement strand
GTTTCACGGGTTTCTTACTCCCAAGTGGTTGCCTACTGTTGGGAAAAAACTCAGAGAGGAAGATTGAACAATTCACTGCCGAGCCCGTTTGTATATCGATTACCAACTGAGGCAGAGTGGGAGTACGCATGCCGAGCTGGAACATCTGGAATTTGTGGGCTAGGAGAGGGAAATTTCCTTTCTGGCGAAAATGCTAATATAGATGGTTCGAGCAGGGGCTACATAATCGACAATCGCCCAAAATCTGAATTTAGTGAAGGAGGTTCATTTGTCTCCATCTTTCGCAAGGGCTTGGTTCATATTCGCAAGAATTCTCCCGTTTATCCTCCTAATGCATGGGGTTTGTATGATATGCACGGTAATGTATTGGAGTGGTGCTATGATTTTTATGGCACTTATCCGGAAGGTAATCGTACGCGAGTCGATCCAATTGGTCCGATTCGGGGTAGTTACCGAATTGTAAGGGGTGGTAGTTTTGTTCGGTCGGCTTATGAAAGTAGATCGGCTAAAAGGCTAAATTACGAACCCTCTTATCGGGGCTCTGAAATCGGGTTTAGGTATGTTTTGGCAATGCCATTAAGATAATTTACCTCAAGGGACTGATTTTATCCATCGGTCCAAGACAGGCAGGACTATGGAAGTTGGAAGCGAATAAGTGGTCACCCGGTCAACCCTCGCAATATTGATTCCCAAACAATTTCCTTCCAGATCATATAACCCGCCTCCCATCATTTCTTTTTTCAAAGGAAGATCATGCTGTATAATTGTAGCGAAATTATCTTTCCTTTTGGAAACTGGTCCACTCATGAGAAGATTTCTGTTGAATAAATCAAACGCAACTGCCCGATGACCTAAGGTTAATCGTAAAATAACTGGTTGAGATTTCCGATGAACCATGAGGGTTACGAGATCACCAGGGTTTTTATCTTTTATAATTTGATTAATTTGTGAAGTTTTTCGGATCGATCTCCCATCCACACTGAAGATTTTGTCCCTAATCTTTAAACCAGCCCGGTCACCAGCTGCTTGTGGAAGAACTTCCACTACTTCAATTCCATTTGTAGATGAATTGGTCTCTTCCAAAATTACTCCCATCACGCCACCCTCCCTGCCAATGGGGCGACACTTGGCAGAAATTACCCCGAGCATTAACTCCTCTATTTGCGGCCCTACAGAGAGTGCCCAATTCCCCACTTTTGTTCGATTCTGTTCATTCTTCCATGATAGAGGGATCCAATTCTTTGATGAAGGCGAGATTATTTGCCAGAGGGCAAGATCTGTGGCTTCATCTCTCTTGCGAATACGGATATCAAACGAATCATTATTGTATGTCTGAATGCTCCGTGCCCCGACACTTGAACTTGCCTTGCTTAGAATTAACCCTCTCGCATCAACGATCACTCCATGAGCAATCAGTTTTCCGTTTCTTATGATTCCCACAGTTGATTTTAAAACTTCATCCGTTTTGGGACCAAGTAGCTCAGCGACAAATGAACCATTTACTCGATGCTCTGGTGGAAGAATATATTCATCATCAATGTATTCCCCAAGAAGGTATGACTGGAAGATAAAAATAAAGACGATAGCGGGAAAAAATTTCATTTTACTGATGCCCTTTTCCCAAGTTTGATACGAGCAGAGATTTCTTTATCTTCTCTCAAATAATCAATCACTACATGTGTGCCTGGCTCTTTAGTGCTCACAAGTATGGTCAACTTTTCCTTGGTATCAAGATTTACTCCGTCGATTTGTGTTAGGATATCTCCTATTTTGATACCTGCTTCCATCGCCGGAGTATCATCTACCACTTCAATAATCTTCAGACCTTTTGTAGATTCTTCGCAGAGTACACCTAAAAAACCGCCTCCGTACATCGAACCCAAAGTGTGCAATTCTTCATGCAAAAAATATTCCCAGTTTGAAATAAAAGATTCAATAGAAGTATGAAAGTTGTCCTCTGGACTGCCTGATATTCGACTGTTTATGCCGATGATCTGTCCAGTCATCGAAAACAACGGACCGCCAGAATCTCCACCGAGTAAACGGCAATCCGTCTGTATGGTTTCTGCTTTTTTCCGAATGATTCGACCTACCCTTAGGACCATACCTCGTTCCATGTCAAACCCACTGGGATGACCAAGAGCAAAGCACCAGTCTCCCACTTCCGAACTTCTCGCTTCTGCCATTTCTGCATATTGCCTTTCCCCCTGTTCAGTGATCTTTAATAATCCTGCATCTGATAATTCTGATCCTCCCAAGCTAACTGCATCGGTTTGTTCTCCATTTGGAAAAATCACCTTCATTTTTTTTCCTCTTTCTCCAATTACATGAGCGGCAGTAAGAATATAACCATCGGATGAAACAATCACACCGCTACCGGCTCCATCCTCTGCTTCTATCGAGACAACCGAATGCTGCACTTCAAGAAATTGCTTCTGAATTTGAGATTGAATTTCTATCAGTTCATTAATTGATTCAGGCAAATCTTTCTCCCAGGGAAATGACACATTGTGATCCACCTGTGCATGAAGGGGCGAAAGGAATATTGGCACATGAATATTAGTGCCCGTCAAGATGGCGAGCGAAGCGGCAAGGATATTAGTTTTCACTGAGGGTTCTCGAAAATTTCTGCACGGTCTTGAGCAAGGGAGATTTTTTGCGAATAAATAATACGAATTCCCCATCTAAAATTTCCGCAGTATTAGAATAATCAACATAGTAGGGAAATAACCAAGCGGGTGGCTTGGGGGCGGCAGGTAAGCAAACAAGGTCGGGAAGATAGTTTTTGTTATTTGCCTTGGTTAATAATTCTAAGCTGGCAAATAGGTTGCCCTTTTGCAGAAGAGAAACTTTTGGGTTAATACCTTCTTCTTTGGCAAACTCTTGAACTTTTTTGGAAAATATATCCTTTGCCTCCTCGACTGCATAAATTTTGAATTCAGGGGATATGTCCCAGTGGTCTTCATTTACGCCAGTCCATCCATCCATTGCAAATTCCACCTGACCTTTGGTTGGTGCCTTTAAAAACCTTAAAAATGAAAGGGCTTCTGTAAGATTGTCCGAGGTTTGATTAGTCCAGCCGCTTAGGGGAACCGAGATCTGATTGGTTGTATTCTCTGTTCGCCCTTCTACCTGATCTTTGAAATATGCGACATGGCTTCGAAATAAATAATTTTTGCCGGGGTAGAAAAGTTTAAAATCGGCCACTTGAGGAACCAAAAACAAATCCCACCGTCTATCTTTTTCTTGGGTCAAAAGTTGGGGTGCCAAAAACTTTGCTTGGGTTAAATAGTGAATATTAATGATACATGATTTTTCCTTTTGGTAGGCACTCTTTGCTGCATCTAAAGGTCCCTTAGATTTGTCCCATGCTAAAATATTTAAAACGGGTAACTCTGGAATACGGGCCATTTTTTCCCACACCGCAAGCATGCTTACCAAAACAAAAATCGAAAGCAATGAGAGAGTGATGCCAGTATACTTGGGAGGTCGAAAAACTGGAGGCTTCTTTTCGAATTCAAATCTGCGGTACCTCATCTTTTCTATATAAAAAAAGAGGGGGGGATTGGACAAAGAAAATCAGTTTTTCTGGAGAAAGAATCTCAGCAAGATATTACCCATTGCTCGATGGTGTAGAATATTTCTGGCTTTTTTAATTTGTATCCATTTTCGTTTGCGAAAAGAAGCTTCCGGCCAATCTTCAAACACTTTGGTGACGGTCATCGGAAATAAATAAATACATGACCTGTCTATTGGGCAAAATAGGGGACTTTGGGCTAAAGTCCCATCTATACCCGCTTCTTCGTAAGCTTCCAGAAGTGCGGTTCTTTGAGGGCCGATATTTTTGATCAAATTTCCCTTGGGAAAGCTCCAATTCTTCCGTCTTGTGGAAATAATAAGTACTTCGATCTTTCCGGAATCTTTAACCCGGAAAGGAATCACTCCCCATTTCGATTTGGGTTTAGCCTTCATGAAATCCACCACAGTTTCATGGTAGCTTTTTTGTTTAACGGGAGAATTTTGTAAAGATTGAAAATGGGCGGAAAGTATCCATCCCGCTTGATCCCAGAGATTACATCCCATAAGACTTATATTCTTCATGTCATTGCTTATAGTCCAGGATCTAAAAAAATCATTTCGGTCTCCTTCCGGAAATTTAGACCCGGTTTTGTATGTACCTGAATTTTCACTGCAGCAATATGAGCAGGTTGCCATAAGGGGTGCGAGTGGAAGTGGAAAGACGACTTTTCTTCATCTGCTTGCCGGAGTGCTTCCCGCAGATTCGGGTACAGTATCTGTGGATGGAACCTCTTTGCATTTACTGACTGAATCACAACGAGATCAATTACGGGTTGGAAAAATAGGATATGTTTTTCAATCGTTCAATTTATTGAATGGTTTTACTTGTTTGGAAAATATTACTTTGGCGATGAACCTGAATGGTTCAAGCGATGTGGATAGAGCCAAATCTCTCCTTAGTGATGTAGGGTTATGGGAACGAAAGAATCATTACCCGCACCAACTCTCAATTGGTCAGCAACAAAGGGTTGCCATTGCCCGAGCATTGGTCAATCAGCCAAAACTTGTTCTTGCGGATGAACCAACTGGCAACCTAGATCCTTTCAATACTGACCGTTCATTAATATTGCTCCGTAAACTTTGTCAGCAATGGGGTAGTTCGCTTATCTTGGTGAGTCATGATGATCGGGTAATGGAACAGTTTGAATCTCAGGTGGAATGGGAGAAATTAAACGAAGTTGCTACCAAGGGTGAGTTGTTGGACGGTGATAATTGATCGGATGATGATGAACACGATTTTTATTTCCTTAATACTTGGCTGGCGTGCCCTCACCCAGAATACACTGACCAGTTTAGTTGCTATCTTTACTATTTCTCTTTCCGGCGGTTTGTTTTTAGGTGCCTGGCAAACCAAGCAATCTGTAAACCGTTCATTTGCTCAATCTGCTGGGGGATTTGATGCGGTACTTGGGGCAAGAGGTTCCCAATTGCAACTTGTTCTAAATGCTTTGTTTCATCTAGAAAATTCTCCCGGCAACCTCGAATGGGAACAGTATGAGACAATTCGTTCGCACCCCGGGGTTTCAGAAGCTTATCCTTTTGCTCTGGGTGATAATTACCTGGGGTATCGAATAGTGGGTACATCTCCGGAATTATTTACCCATCATCAGTGGAAGCCTGGGAGAAAATACCAGATCGAACCCCCGGGAAGAATATTTTCAGAAAGTGCAAAAGAAGCCCTGGTAGGTGCTCAAGTTGCCTCAGAGATCGGATTAAGTCTGGGAGATCGCTTCCATCCATATCATGGGTTGGAGTACAATCCGGATACCAAACATGAGGATGTCTACTTAGTTGTAGGTATCCTTGAGCCAACAGGTACACCGGTTGATCAGGTAATATGGATTCCTCTCAAGGGTGTACAGATGATGGAGGGGCATGATCCTTCTGCGGCAACTGCGATAAGCGGAGTATTGTTAAACCTCAAGGGTTCTTCCGGGCTGGCACTTGATGTAAAATATAACAAACAAGGAGACCGGGCAACTCTCGCCTGGCCAGTGCCCGCCATTCTTTCTTCCTTTTTTAACCGTTTTGCGTGGCTTGAACGATCGATTGCCGGGCTCGCTGTATTGATGGGGTTGGTGGGATGCTTGATCATATTGGCTACCCTTCGTTCAACTATGCATGAAAGGAGGCATGAATTTGCCGTGCTTCGATGTATGGGAGCAAGTCGGGCGATTGTTACAGGCTCAATACTTTGGCAATCTGTCCTTATTTCCTTGAGCGGGGCAATTGGTTCGTTGCTGATCTTTCTTCTCTTATCACAGACATTTGCTTCGCTTGTCCGTTCGCAAGTAGGAGTGAGTGTGGGATTTCCCGGGTTTAATACCGTTGCACTTTTAACTTGCGGAGGGATTTTATTTTTGGGGCTGATCAGTGCCTGGTTCCCTGCCCACCAGTTGTACCGATCCAATTTGCAGGAATCCTTAAACCCATATGGGTGATCCAACGAATTACAATGAACCTATGAATGAACAAACCAAATCCTTATTTAATTATAGGGTAACTTTGTTTTCTCTTTCTTTTGTTTGGCTTATTTCCTGTGCCCAAGATCCTGAAAATGATGAAAGGGCAGAAACATTCAGTGAAGTAGGTGATCCTATAGTGGAGTACCGGGAAGTTCCCGTAGAAAAAGCGATTCATTCTGCTGAAGTAAATGTAACAGAAGTGAAGCAAGAAACAGTGGTCGAAGGTGAAATCATTCTTGGGCAAACCTTGCTTGGATCGGATGATAACCAAACTTTGCCAATCGTGAATAATCTTCCACCTCATGATACTGGAAGTGGATATGAAATGATTCCTTATTCTTCACTGACTAAATTTGCTTACGAGATTGATTGGGAAACCGATGGACTAAACTATGAATTTTCGGCCTTTGCTTCCCGGGTCCCCCAAGAGGTTCGTACTCTTTCCGGAAAAAAAGTGGCTTTGGAAGGATTTATGGTTCCCACCGTGGTAAACGAAGAGAACATGGTCCAAGAATTCTTGCTCATGCCTGATCAATTGAGCTGTTGTTTTGGTCAGGCACCCGAGGCAAACGGATGGGTGGTTGCTCGCTCCCAAGTTGGAGTGGAAGTGGCGATGGACCGGGTAATCCGTGTCCTAGGAACTCTGACCGTTGAGGAACGATGGGACGAAGAATTTTTCGTCGGACTCTACCATGTAGAGTGTGACGAAATGATTTACGACGACCAATAAATACTTGGGGGAGTCCCAGGCAGGAAAAACTTTACGCTTATTCTTTCTCGGAATCTTTTTTAGTCTTTGCTGGTTTACCAACGGTAACCTTGACCATGTGATCTGGATCGGAGACCGAGCCATTATTCCGGCTTGATCCCATTTTGATTTTGTCCACATATTCCATGCCTTCTATCACCTGTCCCCAAACCGTATATTGGCGGTCTAGAAAAGGAGCGGGTTCAAAACAGATAAAGAATTGACTGTTGGCACTGTTCGGGCTTGAGGAGCGTGCCATGGAGCAAGTTCCTCGAACATGTTTCTTGTCATTAAATTCTTCCTTGAGATCAGGCAGGTCGGATCCACCCGTACCTACACGAAAATCACTAAAATCTTTAACATTGCCGAATTCCACATCCCCAGTCTGTGCCATAAACCCATCAATTACTCGGTGGAAAGCCACACCATCATATTTGCCCGCCTTGGCTAGCTTTTCGATGCGCTCAACATGCTTGGGTGCAGCATCCGGATAGGTTTCTATAATCACGGGACCGTCCTTTAGTTCGATGACGATGACATTTTCGGAGGAGGTGGAGGGTGATTTGGCTTCTGACACGATAATGGGAAGCATGAGCGCGATGATGGCGAGATACTTCATTTTGATAGGTTTAATTGTAGGGTGAAAAGAGAGAATTTATATTATCGATCAAGCATTAGATCGAGCCTAAATCCTAACCAATTGAATTTCCTTAAATAAGCAATCTGAGCCGATTAACCTTTTGAAAAAAGAAAACATCATCACAAGTACAAAAAAGCAATAATGATTAATAGCACAGAGATTATCGAGTGACCAAATCTGACATTTTTTCATCCCATGAAAATGAAGCTACTGTTATGAGGTCACCGTCTTTCAAGATTCGATAGGCGGAGAGGCTGGCTCCGGTAGTGGCGGAAACGAGCAGAAATTTACCATCTGGTGAGAGCGTTAGTCCCCAAGGAGTTTTGTCCGCCTTGGTGAGCCCTAAAAACTCGGCCGTCCCGTTTTCCAATACCCGGTACCGAGAAATACGATCAAAGTCCTGACTGTGACCTCGCAAGCCAGCAAAGAGAAATTCTCCGTCCGGGGTAATTAAAAGATCGGAGGCACTCAGTCCGATCTTGGACATTCCTGGAGGTAAAATACTGATATCCTGCATAAGCCTTAGTTGCCCATTGGTTTCTCGGCGGTATGAAGATAGTCCAACACCCTGTTCATTACTAAAGTAGACCATGGGCAGGGTGGGGTGATAAGCCATATGACGGGGCCCTGAACCAAGTGGAGGCTTAGCGTCTTTGGGTTCGAGTGGGTAAATTTTACCAGTTTTGTCGTCGTAGGAGTACTGCAAAATGGCGAGATTACTTTTTACATAGGGAATGTAGATATTCTTTCCATCTGGTGGTAGAAGTACGCAGTGTGATTCCCTTTTGTTCTCGTCAATAGTGGTGACGGCTTTACCGGGCACTCCTTCATCGTCTAGTGGATACACATTGAGTCGTCCGTTTCCGTAGCTGACTCCGAGAAGATGTCTGTTTTCTTTGTCCAGACTCAAGAAGCAAGCTCCGTCACTAAAATTTATCTTTTTGTGCCGTTTGTAGGAGCCATTCTGATTTAGGAATATAACAGCACCGGGCACCTTCCCAGATTCCCCATAAGTAGCTGTAATATAGAGAATTGGCTTGCCGGGGTGTGCGGTGATGACACGACCGGGAAAGCCTAACTCCACCTTTTCAGCAAGCTCGAGTTTGAGGCTTTCTCCTTGTGGAGTCGCCTTGACTATCCAGAGTGTTTTTTCTTTCGAACTGGGTGAGTATACATGAAAAGCCTTACCGAAAAGGCCAATAGGGGAAATGGCTAAGAGTAAGGTAAAAAAAAGAAAAAAGCCTCTGCGATAGAAAGAAAAATAACCTCCTAATAAGTGGGCTGATCGCAACCCTAGTGCCATCGGAAATTTTCTCTTACTAAAAAAGCTGAGTGAGTGGCTGACCTTTATCCGAAAGGGTAAAGGGCCTGCGGGAGGGAGAGAAGACGATCTCGTCCAAGGGTAGCCCCAGTGCATACGCAATGGTCGCGTTGAAGTCAGGAATTTGTGTGACTCCATCAACCACTTCACGCCCTTCCTCGTCAGTCGATCCCCAAACCTGTCCGCCACGGATTCCACCTCCGGCGAGCATGCAGGAAAAGGCCTTAGGGTAATGATCTCTACCGTCATTTACATTGTAATCCGGGGTGCGACCGAACTCGGTGGCCACTACCACCAATGTTTCCTCAAGCATGCCCCGATTGTGGAGATCATTGAGCAGAGCGGAGAGAGCTTGATCCAGAATATCGCAGCGCTCTGAGACGCGGTCGTAGTTACTTTGGTGAGTATCCCAGCCACCCAATTGAACTTCAACGAAGCGCACCTGCTTTTCCACCAATCTGCGTGCAAGCAACACACCCTGTCCAAAATTGTCTTTCCCGTATTCTTCTCGGATCTCTTTGGGCTCTTTACTAATATCAAAGGCGTCCAAGTCCTTACTCCTCATCAAGCGAACCGCGTCCTCGTACATATCCGCATAGGATCTAACTTTTGCTAAATCGTACTTTTTCACAAAGGAACGATCCAACTTTTTGGATAATTCCAAATTTCGGTTAAATTTCCATTCGTCAAGTCCCCGGTGCTCGCAATTCATCAGTCCTTTGTCCGGCCTACCTATTTTCAGCGGTTGATGGGACGAGGAAAGAAAACCGGCCAGAGGGTGTTGATTGCCTGTTCCCACAACTACAGCACCAGGCAAGGTTGGATTAAAGCGACCGTCCAATCGAGTAAGCCAGGAGCCCATGCTGGGATGGACAATGGTTCCTCGTTTGTCGTAACTGGTATGCATGAAATAATTGCCTTGTTCGTGGGCACCCTTGGTTGAAGTAAGCCCTCTGATCACAGCAATCTTTTCACTATGGTTAGCGACAAGCGGCAGTGTCTGTGCGAGCATCATTCCATCTGTATTCGTCGATATCGATTCCATCCGGCCCCTGACATCGGTGGTTTTCGGATCAAAGGTATCGAGATGGCTCATTCCCCCGGACATGTACAGATAGATTACATTTTTCGCTTTCGGGGCATAATTTACTGGACGGTTAAGGCCAAGACCAGCTGCCTCTAGTTCTAGGGAAGATGCCCAGGGGAGAATACTTACTCCAAGGAAACCCTTGGCAGCCATACTGAGGTACGCTCGTCTATTAAGTTCGGAATGTGAAGAAAAGTGAGTTTTCATGGCGTTCTTATTGGATAAAGGAAAATTCCCGGGTGTTGAGCAGAGCCCAGGCTAAGTGTCGCAATTCGTCGTGCACCCGATTGTAATAGTGCTTTTTTCTGTTCTCCCAATCCTTAAGAATTTTCGCATCTTTCTTGGCGTCATTTTGCAAGTTTGGTTTTTGCAGAACTGCGGGATCGGGAAATTCGAAAGTTTGGTTGCAAAGGGCTAATTCTTGATCAGTAGGAGAACGCTGTAGGGTTCCCAAATAGATAGCCTGAATTTTTTCTTCAACCGTAGGCAAGGTCATGACTTTTTTACCCAGAAGAGAATTTTTGTCGGACAAGCGATGACGCATACCATTATTTAATAGATTCAGGGCTTGGGGAACCGAAGCTTCCCGGCGTCCGTTATCAATTAAGTCTCTATCAGATTGTCCAAACTCACGCAAAAAATGATCAGCCCCAGTGGGTGACTGGTACTCGGATGCACGACGTAAAAAATCGGGATAAATTTTTTGTTCTTCGGTGAGCGGTATTTTAGGCCTGGTAGCATTGTTTCTGTACATCGGAAGAACATTGATGTCTTCCCCCATAATCAATTGGGCGATTGCGGTTCTTTGTTTTTCTCGCTTTTTGTTAAGTCTGGCTTTTAGTTCGCCTAGTCCCTGACGCTTGTCTTCACGCGAAGCTGCCTTAATTTTAGCACTTAATTCATTGATCTCTTCCTGTAGGGATAGGGTAATTTTCTGCCCTTCAAAAACCAGATTTAACAGTTCTTCCGTACTCAAATTTTGAACTTTGCTAAGGTATTCATCGAACTTCTCCTTTTTACGGTTAAGGAAGTCATTTTCGTATTGTACTGTCCGGTTATCGAGATCAGGTACGAAGATGGAAAGAATGGAATCCCAGAGTTGCTCCGCAGACATGCGGGTGAGGGCTGGGGCAGGAAAATAATAAGGTTTTCCAGGTTCAATTTCCTTATCATATGCTTCCCGTTCAAAAATTTCCAAATTCATCAACACTCGTTGAAATTCCCGCAAGTCATAGTCTAAGCGAACCATCAAATCAGAAAGATGGTCAAGTAAGGGTGGAATGGATGCAACGGTATCATCTTTCCAATCGTTTGTCGATTCGACCAATCCGACTCCAAAAATCTTTTTCCACATACGATTTACGATTACCCGAGTAAACCTCGGGTTTTCTGGGGATGTCATCCACTGGGCATATTGTTGCACAAGGTCGATCTCTTCTTCTTGGTTGGCACTTAATGGAAAAATCTTACCCGGTCCAACTACCTGCTTGGGCTTGGCATCGTCGTACTTATAGTCGTGTGGAAGTTTTAACTTTCGGTCATTGTGCCTAGCACCGAATTGTAGTGGCAGTAGCATATCCTGAACGGACTGGCGGAAGGCACGCTTCTCCTTCGTGTCTCCTTTGGCCATCATGGAAGACATTTGCATACTATTCATTTCCTGAGACTTTACTTTAGCCAATTTGCTGAGATCTGAAGAAATGCCTCCTTGCATCCGAGTAACAACGCCGTATGTGTGGGCTGCCATTTGGTAGTATTCCATTTGCGTCCATTTGTCGAAAGGATGGTTGTGGCACTGAGCACAAACCAATTGGGTTCCCAAAAATAATTCTGCAGTATTGGACATATTTTCCAAGGGCATGCCGTCGTCCCGGAGATAATATCCAACGGCCCCGTTTTCCCAGGGATAGCCATCAGCAGCAATTAAACTACGAGCCAAATCATCAAAAGGTACATTTTGGGAAACTTGGGACTTCAACCAGTCGATATACAAAAACCCCACACCTATCTGATTGGCTTGACCCATGACATAGGACTTTGCCCGTAAATGATCAGCCCACCAGTTAAACATCTGGCTTTCATAAGCCTTGGACAGGAGCAATTCATCGATCAGATCTTTCTTCAAAGTTGGTTGATTGAAGGGCTGAAGAGCATCGATTTCCGGAAAACTGGGAATCCTGCCAGCGGAGGCCAAATAGACCCTGCGTACCAGCAAACTGCTGGGAAGTTTTTGGGGAGGTGTAATATTTCTTGTTAAATGTTCCTTCCGTAAAATTTCATTAACTGCTGTAACTTCCTTTTTTAAATCATTTTGAGAAAGTCGAAAACCACTGGCAAAGAGTAGGCTTGGTGCAAGAAACACAGAAACGCAAAGAGATAGAGATAAGCGAGTCATCATGATTATATTAGGTTAATTAATTCCTACTTCCAAAAATTTTAAAAAGCACGGAGAAAAACTCGAAAATCCAAAATTAAATTTTGGAGGCTGAGGAGTAAATTAACCCAAAATCCTTTCTATGGTCCAGAAGATGCCAAGTCCGGCAATACCCAAGGATAGTGGAATTACGATTCTTTTACGATAGGCCTTTTCATCCCGAAAGGGAAAAACACCAACCCAGGATAGTAAGACAACCGCGAGTTGGCCTCCTTCTACCCCGAGATTAAATCCGATTAATGAGGTAATTAAAACGGTAGGGTCGAGGCTGAGTTCCGACAAAGCACCCGCGAACCCCAACCCATGAATCAAACCAAAAACAAAAATGATCACCAACCTTCGGGAATGATACTTTGGAAAGAAAATATTTTCTAAGGCAACAATTGCGATACTTCCAGCAATGACAGGTTCTACAATAGAAGATGGTACTGACACCCAACCGACCGTTGCCATGCCTAAAGTAATGGTATGGGCAAGCGTAAAGGTAGTGACTTGCAGCAAGAGAGGTTTCCATTTTCGAGAAAGAAGAAAAATGCCCAGCACGAAAAGAATGTGATCTAACCCAAGGGGCAAAACATGGATAAAGCCCTGCCTGGCAAAAGAAAGTAGTGTGCTTAGCGAATGATTGGATTCAGAATTTGGGACATCACGCTGATTTACCAATGTGGGTAAGCGGAGGGCGAAGCTTTCTTCGCCCGGAAACAGGACATTTACTCTGCGATGGGGAACCCCATTAATTTGATTGGTGAAAATTAAATCAAGGGGGGCTGTTTCCTTTGCCCGAATCTGATAAGTGGTGTTATTTTCCCTCTCCACTGTTGTGAAAGCACGGATCTTAATAATGGTATCGTTGTTTTCATCTTTATTGATTGTTTCAGCAAATTCATACGCAAAACTAGGAAGGTACCACTCTTGATCATTCATTCTGATTTGAAGGGAGCTTTCAAGTAGTTCAAGACCTTGTTTCAATAAATTTTCTCGTGAGGATATATTCAGTTCATCCAAAACGGGTATTGTTAGAAAAGGTTCTGCTTCAGGATCATCAGCAAAGGCTCGTGGATCAATTTCCACTTCCACTTGGCTAGTGCCATTTTGGTCAAATAGGCCAAAAATAGGGAGGTCGGGAATAGGGTGGGCATAAATGGATGAACTAAAAAGAAAGATCGCTCCAATAACTAAAAAAACCAGCCGTATACAAAATGTTCTCATAAAAAAAGTGTAGGAATTTAATTACTTCTTTCTTGTCTATTTTGAAATAGTAGATTGGTAGATATGGATAACATGTTCCTCAACCCTTAACTACCAATTGTATTATGAAATTATTATTGTCCTTAGCATGTTCTTTGTTTCTGTCCGCTTCTCTATTCGCGGGATGTCCATCTAAAACCATTAAAGGAAAAGTAGTTAGTTTTGATGCTGATTCCAAAACCCTTACCGTAAAGCAAGGAAAACGCGAGAAGCAGGTCAAGGTATCTAGCAAAACTGCCATGGACGGATTTGACTGCCCAACCAAGCTTTCAGCCGGAGATCGTGTATCCATTGACGGTTGTAATTGCTCAAGCAAAAAAGCATCCAAGATTGTTCTAGCCAAAAAGTAGAACTCCACATTTTGAATTGTCACAGAAGCCCTCTTTTAGAGGGCTTTTGTGTTTTTAGGAACTTTCGAAAAGCTTGTTGAACTTTCTGGAAATAGCCAACTTTCCAAAGATCCCCCCATTGGGACCAAAGAGGCAGCAAGGTATAAAGATAATGCCTCCAACCAAAGTCATCGATGCAGAAATGGGGAAGTTCATCCAATGGGCCAAATGTATTCCTCCTAATGAATAGAGTAGGGCGAAAGGTAGGCAGCTCAGGAGCATGGCTGGCAAACGGGTGAAAAGAAATGAGGAGCTTATTGGGGGGAGGATCATCATCGCCAATACCAAAATTACCCCCACTGATTCAAAGGATGCTGTCAACACTAGGCAGAGCATCAACATCAGACCGTATTGAACAACCCGCACTGGTATACCTAGAGACTTGGCCAAACTGAAATCAAAGCTACTGACCAAGAGGAAGCGATAGAAAACAAAACCCAGCATAATGGTACAAATACAAACAATACCCATGGCCCAAATTGCTTGATTACCAAGAAGTATCCCAGCAATGTTGAGCTCATTTTGCAAAGGAACTAAACCAATCTCACCATAGAGAACGCAGGCAAGATCTAAATGAACATGATTGACCCGGATACTTAGAAGAACGATCCCAAGGGCAAAAAATGAGGTGAAAGCCAGTCCCATCGCCGCATCTTCCCGAAGCGGGGTTTTAGTTCTTAACCATTCAATCAAAAAACTACAACACAGACCAGCTAGGCATGCACCAATCCACATGGGTCCCAGATCTAGGCTGCCGGTCAGCAAGTATGCAAGAACGATACCTGGTAAAATTCCATGACTGATCGCATCACCTAAAAGAGCCATCCTTCGGATAACCACAAATGTACCCACCAGTCCGCAGCTAAAACAAACCATAGTGCCCATAATTACAATTTGTAGATTCCAAGAAATTTGCTGAGGATTTGACCATGGAGTCAGCAAGGTTTCCCAAAAAAAATTCATCCTTGCGGGGCAACCTTTGCGGAAGAGATCCAACCACGATCAATATCATCTTGGCTGGGAATGGGTTTGCCGTGTGGATCTAATTTAGGATTGGAAAGAATACGCTCGAGACGACGGACGGTTTGTTCGCCAATGATATGTTCGATTTTCTCCGCATCATCATGCACATGGTCGGGAGCATACGAGGCTTTTTTAGTTAAGTATAATTCCCACAAACGGTGGTTGCGAACGATGCGGCAAGCCACTTCCCAACCCTTTGGCGTCAACGAAAGGACCGATTCCGAGAGAAGTTCTTTTGATTGAAGAGAAACCTTTCTACTACGGGTTGCGTAGCCCTGACGGATTAGGGTGTCCACCTCTTTTTCAATTTCTCCATCACTTTTCCTCCTTCTGCGGGCGAGGAGAGATTGCGAAAAAGATTGATCATTAAAGCGGGAATCCTCCAGCACTTGATAGCAGGCTTTAAGTGTATTTTCCCAACGAATTTTCTTCCCCTGCTTCCTCCTTCTTATCCAAGATGGAACCATGCCCCGTAAGGGACTAAAAAATAAGACAATAAAAAAGATGGCGGTTGAGCAAAGCACGATGGTCGGACCTGCAGCAAGGCGATTATTAAGAAAGGAAAGGAAGCAGCCAAGCAGTCCACAAGTGCCTCCGAAAAAGGCGGATAGGATAAGCAGGTGGCTCATTCGGTGAGTGAGCAACCAAGCAGTACTTGCAGGGATAATTAACAGTGCAGAGACCAGAATTACTCCAATTGTTTGCAGGGATGAGACTATACAGAATGCGACTAATACCCAGAGGAAGTAGTGGATCAGGTCAACTGGTAAACCAATGGAGCGGGCAAATGAGGGATCGAAACCACAGATCAATAGTTCCTTATTCATAATCACAAAGGTAAGAACTATGCAAATGAGGCAGAAAATAATTGGGGGTAGATCGCTTTGAGAAAGGCCGACCAAGGAGCCAAATAAATAATTCTCCAAATTTGCAGCTCCGCTATCTGTGGTCTGTTGTAAATGAGCAATCAAACTGATTCCCAGTGCATAAAAAGTAGATAAGATCAGAGCCATGGCACTATCCGCTTTCATTTTGGTGAATTTTTTTAGAGTGGAAATTATGGCTACCCCAAAAAAACCAGAAAGCATTGCTCCTAGCATCAGGGCCAATTCGTTTCGTGATTGGCTAATGAAAAACCCAACCGCGATCCCCGGTAAAACTGCATGGGAAAGAGTATCCCCAAACATGGAAAGGCGCCGAGTCACAATGTAGCCCCCCATCAGACCACAGTTTAATCCGATCAGGAGAACTCCAAGCACAATTATCAAGATAGATGAATCTTCAAAAGTCCAAAATCTTATGGCTTGATTTATCCATCCATTTTCAGGATTCCCTGCAACCTGGGCCGCACTCAGAAAATTTACAGGACCTCCAACGCTTATGACAGAGAGTAATCTAAACCTGTTAAAAAAAATGAAAAACATTTAGGTATTTGCTTGGGAAGATGCATGTTCTGTAACCTTTCGAGTACCCACTTCAGAAAGCACGGTAAGCTTCCCGCCGTAGGTTCTCTGTAGAAGTTCGTTGGTAAAAACATCTTTGGTACTCCCATATGCGATCATCCTTAGGTTGAGCAGCATGAGTTGATCAAAATATTCCTGAGCGGTCGAAAGGTCGTGATGTACAATCATTAGAGTCTTCCTTTGATCCCGCAGTTTTTTCAACAGTTCGATAATGGCTTTTTCAGTTACTGCATCCACTCCTTCGAACGGTTCATCCATCAAGTAGAGATCGCTTTGTTGAGCCAAGGCACGGGCGAGGAAGACCCGTTGTTGTTGTCCGCCAGATAGGTTGCCAATTTGACGGTTGGCGAAAGGAAGCATATTCATTTGCTCGAGGCATTCGGAGGCAAACATCCGGTCCCTCTTGCCCACCCTCCTAAACCATCTTGTGTGTCCAAACCTGCCCATCAGTACAACATCCATAGCCGTTACCGGAAAGTCCCAGTCGATACTCTCTCTTTGTGGAACATACCCAACCCGGGTGATTGCTTTTTGCTTCTCTTTTCCGAAGATTTTTATGTAACCATCCTCCGGTTTAATCATGCCCATTACCGTCTTGATGAGGGTGGACTTCCCCGCTCCATTCGGACCAATGATCCCGACAAGAGAACCTTCCTCGACTTCTAAATCGACTCCATAAAGAACCGGCTTTTGTTGATAAGCCACGGTGAGGTCGTGGATTTCAAGGGGGCAGGGAAGGTTTGTTTTCACGGAGTTTTTTGAAGGGCTTGGGCAATCGTCCTAATATTATGAGCCATCATGCCCTGCCATGTGGCAGTGGAAAGTTGCTCATTATCGGGGCCCTTGGCAAATAGGGTCGGGGCACCTAGGGCATCAGAAAATAAAGTTCCACCAATTACTGAACCGGATTCGCGGGCAATTTCTTTTAGAGCCTTCGGGTTGACGCTACTCTCGATAAAAAGGGCGGGTGAATTATGCTTACGAATAAAATCCACGAGGTTAGTCCGGTCGGCCAAGCCAGCTTCGGTTGAGGTATTGATACCTTGGAGGGCGACCACTTCAATATGGAAGTGTTTTCCAAAGTACTGAAAAGCATCGTGACTGGTTATCAAGACACGCGAAGAGACAGGTATTGAACCAACCATGGATTGTCCCCACTCATCGATTCGCTTTACCGACTTTTTAAATTTTTGAAAATTTGCTTCGAATAAAGAACCATTGTCGGGATAGAAATCAGTTAATTTATCAGTAAACGATCGACCACACAAAATCCATAAATCGGGGGAAAACCAGACATGTGGATCAATAGTATGTTCACTTTCAATTAACAAAAGATCTTGTGGCAATTCAACACAGGGGGAGTACGGTGCTTTTTGCCCTGATTGAGTATCTTCTAGAACACGAGCCATTTTACCTTCCAGTGACAGGCCATGAAAAATAATCAGATCTGCACTTTGCAAATGTGCAATATCCTTCGCTGTTGCACGGTATGAATGAGGATCCACTCCGGCCTTCATCAAGGGAATCACATCAATATGTTCTCCGGCAATCTGACGTGCAAGATCGGCTAAGTGGGTGGTGGTGGCAACGACTTGAGGTTTTTGCTCATCACTTGATTTAGGCACAGCCATATTTTCACACCCGCTGTTCAGCCAATATGCGATGGAGATAAATGCGATGAGAAAAAACTTAAGCATTATTTGTTTTATTATTAAAATTATAAACTTTGATGAATCAAAATAAAACTTTATATGCTTGAAAAAGAATGGGGTCAAGAACAGGGTGGTGCAGAAATTCTCTGTAATGCCTAGTTCAACGGTAGAAAATTATTTGAAGCAAATCCTCATTGAATCGATTCAGGCGGGATCATCGGAAGTGGCTATGGGAAAGGTTGCCGAATGTTTACAGGTAACTCCAGGCACTGCCACCACTATGGTGAAGAGCTTAGAAAAAAAAGGTTGGCTAAATTACCGACCCCGCAAGGGAGTAAAATTAACAACTTCTGGGAAAAAAATGGGCATGAATATGTTGCGAAGGCATCGCTTGCTGGAAACCTTCTTGGTGGAAACACTCGGACTGGACTGGGCTGAGATTCATGAAGAGGCGGAAGAGCTGGAGCATGCAATCTCTGAAAAAGTATTGGAAAAACTTGATGAATTTCTTGGTCGACCCACTCATGATCCCCACGGCGATCCTATTCCCACAAAACGGGGCAGCATGCCCAATGCATCTGACCGCACTTTAATCGATTGTGAAGTTGGTGATTTTGTCCGGATTGAGTCGATTCAAGATCAAGGAAAAGAATTCCTGCAATTTGCCAGAAAGAAAAAATTGATTCCCGGGAAAAGAATAGAAGTAGTTCAATTTGACCCCATTGCAGATTCTTTGGAATTTAAAATTGAAGGGAAATATGCACTTACGCTGGGCTCTAAAACAGCTGCTAAAATTATTATTCGACCCTAAGCTTTTCCACTTTTTATAAAAAAAAGAGGTTGCCCCTAAAGTTAGATATTTGTGAAACAAAACTACCCTACTATTCGATAACCCCAATAATTATTCATTATGCCAAGATCCGTAACTCTATTTACAGGCCAATGGGCCGACCTTTCATTACCTGATCTCGCCGCAAAGGCATCCCAAATGGGCTATGATGGTCTTGAGCTTGCTTGCTGGGGAGACCATTTTGATGTCGATAAAGCTGCAGTATCCAAAAAATATTGCCAGGAACGCTGGGAAATCCTCAACGATCATGGACTGACAGCCTTCGCCATCTCCAGCCATTTAGTTGGTCAAGCGGTCTGTGATTTGATTGATGAACGTCACAAGGCTATTCTGCCAGCTGATGTTTGGGGAGAGGGAGATCCTGAAAAGGTCAGAAAACGTGCAGCTAAAAAATTAGCCAAGACCGCCAAGGCCTGCCGAAATTTTATTAATGCTAAGCCCGGGCGGGGAAAGAAGGATGATTTCCCTGCGGTGGTCAACGGATTTACTGGATCAAGTATTTGGCATTCCATCTATGCATTTCCACCCACTGACCAAGCCTATTGGGATAAAGGTTTTGCCGATTTCGCTAAACGCTTTGGGCCCATTCTCAACGAGTTTGAAAAACAAAAAGTCAACTTTGCCCTCGAAGTCCACCCTACGGAAATTGCATTTGATATCGCTAGTGCTCAAAGGGCGATTGAAGCAGTAAAAGGTCATAAGCGATTTGGGTTCAATTACGACCCCTCCCATCTTGGGTACCAAGGTGTAGATTATGTTAAGTTTATCCGTACTTTTTCGGACCGAATATATCATGCACACATGAAGGACGCTTGGTGGGGACACGGGGATGGAAGCGTTGGGGTATTTGGAGGGCATACCACCTTTGCAGATCCAAGGCGTTTTTGGGATTTCCGCTCTATTGGTCGAGGAGATGTAAATTTTGAGGAAATCATTATTGCCTTAAATGACATTGGCTATGCTGGGCCCCTTTCTGTGGAGTGGGAGGACAGCAGAATGGATCGTTTCCATGGAGCGGAGGAGTCCTGTGCATTTGTCAAAAAGCTCGACTTTACGCCTAACGAAATGGCTTTTGACTCAGCCTTTGATAAAGAGAATCAATAATTCATTCTGATTATGAAGAATAGAAAATTACGTATGGGAATGGTAGGCGGAGGCAGAGGTGCCTTTATTGGTGGAGTTCATCGCCGGGCCGCTGCTTTGGATGGGCAAATCGAATTAGTCGCCGGTGCTTTTTCCTCGGATTCGAAAAAATCGGCCCTTTCGGGTAAGGATTTCTTTATCGATCGATCGAGGGTTTATGACTCCTATAAGGAAATGGCGAAGAAGGAGTCTGCAATGCCCTTGGGTGAGAGGATAGATTTTGTTTCGATAGTGGTGCGTAATCATATGCATTTTGAGGTGGCCAAAACTTTTCTCCAAGCGGGCATAAATGTAATTTGTGACAAGCCTGCAACTTTTACCTTGGCGGAAGCTAGAGAACTCAAAAAAATCATCGCCAAGAGCAAAAAAGTATTTGCCTTAACTCACAACTACACCGGTTACCCCATGGTTAAGCTTGCTCGGCAGATGGTCAAAAAGGGCGATCTGGGCAAGATCATCAAGGTGGTTTGTGAATACCCTCAAGGCTACGCCATTACCGCTCTTACCGGTGAGGATAAATCCATCGCCAATTGGCGAGCCGATCCCAAAGTAGCTGGCATTTCTAATTGTATGGGGGATATTGGTACACATGCGGAAAATTTGGTTCATTATATTAGTGGTTTAGAAATTGATTCACTGTGTGCTGATCTCTCCGTAAACATTCCTGGGAGAAAACTTGATGACGATGGAAATGTACTTGTTCGTTTTAAAGGGGGAGCCCGAGGAATTATCTATGCTTCTCAAGTTTCCAATGGGGATGAAAACAACCTCAATATTCGGGTTTATGGCACCAAGAAATCAATCGAGTGGCATCAGGAAGAACCCAATGATTTGATTGTCAAAGATGCCCGTGAACCAAGACAAGTCTATCGTCGTGGAAATGGATATGTGACGGGTGCGGCGGCAGATCATACACGGATACCCTTTGGGCATCCTGAGGGATTTATCGAAGCATTTGCTAATGTATATAACTCCGCAGCGGTTGCGATACGGGATGAAATTGACGGAAAGTTCCCCCGCAAGTCCGGTTATGATTATCCAGATATCCGAGATGGAATTATTGGAATGGCCTTCATAGAAACGGTGGTTAAAAGCTCAAATTCAAAACAAAAATGGGTCAAGTTCCCCACAATTCCTAAATAACCAAAATACCCTAATAATTTATGTCTCAAAAAATTGGAATCATTGGAGCAGGTGGTATGTTACAGTACCATGCCCCCGGATTTAAAGCAGGCGGAGCGGAGATTGTTGCAATTTGTGACATGAACCAAGAAGCAGCCAAGAAGGCGGCTAGCACCTATGGAGCCGAGCATGTATTTTCGGACTCTCAAAAAATGCTTGATGAGCTGTCTGATCTGGATGCGATCAGTATCATTACGCCCAACCGTACGCACAAGCCATTGGCCATTCAGGCACTCGAAGCTGGCAAGCATGTTTTTTGTGAGAAACCTCCGGCCTTAAATGCCCAAGAAGTTGCGGAAATGAAGCAAGCAGCGGAAGAAGCAGGCAAGACCTTGATGTTTAATTTCAATAACCGGGCACGTCCTGAATCCTATGCGATGCGAAAGTATTTGGAGGCGGGTGAGATTGGCAAAATAAACTCAGCTCAGGCAAAATGGATTCGTCGTACCGGAATCCCTGGGTTTGGTGGGTGGTTCACTAATCAGGCCCAATCAGGTGGTGGTCCACTGATTGATCTTTTACATATGATTGATTTGGCCCTGTTTTATATGGATTACCCAAAACCCAGTCATGTATTGGCTCAGACATTTGATAACTTTATTCAGGACAAAGGATTTAAGGGTCCTTGGGGAATTCCAGATGTTGCCGATGGCGTGACCGATGTGGAAAGTGCGGCCCATGGATTTGTTCGTTTTGAAACTGGTCAGGTTTTGAGCTTTCAGGTTTCCTGGGCAGAGATGAATAAAAGGGAGGAAGTGTCAGTTACCTATCAGGGAACCAAGGCTGGAGGTATGGTCCGCCGCTTGTTTGGAAGGGATGGAATCGACGCCACTGCAATCGATGATTGTGAGCTATACTTCCAGGAGCATGGTCGTTCCGTCAACCGATCGATCGTGGTGGAGGAGTGTGAAGATATGGGCCGAATTCGATCAGCTGAAAATTTTGCCCTTACCCTAGCAGGTAAAGAGGCCCCACTAAACAC
>MDTC01051774.1_pt1 | contig 22207 bp, 21 predicted proteins | sample 811181 | NCBI WGS metagenome assembly MDTC01 (sample SAMN05326644, study PRJNA326480) | marine metagenome | isolation source: seawater | place: Pacific Ocean: North | collected 2011 | reverse complement strand
TGAGTCGTTAACATAAGCATCGTAGATACTTACATTTGTTTGCATTTGTGTTTGTACAGCCATCACTACATCACCTTCACCAAGCAATTGATGATTTACTTTAATTCCAGTAATCTCCTCAAAAGCTTTAGTTAAAACTTTAGACTCATACTCGTGAGTAGGAATAGTTTCAGATAATACCTTGATAGACATTCCTTTGAATGGCTTCGCAGCATTTTGGAACCATTTTAGTTCTTTAATTCTTTCTTTTTCAGAAATTGTTGAAAGACTAAATTCTCCTTTCGCCCACTTGCTTATTGCGTCTGAATAAGCAGATGTCGATACTAAAGTGAAAGCAACAGCAACAGCTATAATAGTTTTAAATGTTTTTAACATTAATTCCCCCGTTGTTGTTTTTAAGAATCGTATTGAAACAAAAAAAAAGGATTATGTACAGTGATCAAATTTGTATTTTATACAACTTAAAGATGCATTAGTTTATTAAAGCTCTCTTAATAGCTTTCGACCAACCTGTTAAAAGGATTTTTCTAAACTTATTTTTCATCTTGGGTGAGAATTTTTTTTCTAAGCTCCAATTTCTCGAGATATCTTTTAATGATTTATATATACCAATTTTTAAACCAGCCATAAAAGCGGCTCCTAAAGCTGTTGTTTCGTGTACCTTTGGCCTTAAAACTTTAACATTCACAACATCTGATAAAAATTGAGAAAACCAATTATTCATAACCATTCCTCCGTCAACCTTAACAATTTTTGGTCTTAATCCATCGTGCTTCATAGCTTCAAACAAATCATATGTTTGGTAAGCTACAGATTCTATAGTAGCTCTAATAATTTCTTTCGGCCCAGTATCTCGTGTTAATCCACTTAGTACTCCTCTGGCATTTTGATTCCAATAAGGAGCCCCCATGCCAGTAAATGCTGGGACTAAAAAAACATCTTTATTATCTTTTAAAGAATTTAATATTTTTTCTGTTTCACGAGCTTTTTTGAAAAACTTCATTCTATCTCTTAACCACTGAACGCCGGCTCCCGCTATGAATATTGACCCTTCCATTGCATAAGTAGTTTTACCTTTAAGTCTGTATGCTATAGTTGTTAACAATCTATTTTTTGAATATATTTTTTTACTTCCAGTATTCAACAATACAAATGCGCCCGTTCCGTATGTGCTTTTTAAAGAACCCGGTTCAAAACAACATTGCCCAATTGAGGCTGACTGTTGATCTCCTACAACGCCTGTTATTGGAATTGATTTACCTGTAATTGATGAGTGAGTTGAGCCATAATTGTCAGCACAGTCTTTTACCACTGGAAGAATATTTTTTTTAATCCTTAAAATCTTTAAAATTGTATCGTCCCATTTGTTTGTTGAAATATTATATATCATGGTTCTGCTGGCGTTAGTCGCGTCTGTTGCATGTACATTACCTTTTGTAAGTCTCCAAATCAAAAAAGTATCAATAGTTCCAAAGAGAAGTTGATTTTTATTCATAAGTTTTTTTGCCAAAGGCACGTTGTCTAAAATCCATTTAATTTTGGTCCCTGAAAAATATGAGTCTATTGGAAGTCCAGTTTTATTAAAAATTAAAGTTTCTTTATTTTGTTTTTTTAATTTTTTACAATATTCAGCTTGTCTACGATCTTGCCATACAATGGCCCTGTAAACAGTTTTACCAGTTTTTTTATTCCATAAAACAGTAGTTTCTCTTTGATTTGTTATGCCAATTGTTAATATTTTACCTTTTAACTTATTTCCTTTATCAATAACATCTTTAAGTACTTTTTTTGTTGAACTCCATATCTCTTCAGGATTATGTTCGACCCATCCGCTTTTAGGAAAATACTGTGTAAATTCTTTTTGTGAAGAAAAAATTGGTTTCCCTTTTAAGTCAAAAAGGATAGCTCTATTAGAAGTGGTTCCAGCATCAATAGAAATGATAAACTTTTTCATCTAAAAGCCTCCCAGTCTAACTCTAGTTTTTTATCATCAACAATGGCATTAATCATACCAAGCATTAAGGGTAGTTTTTTATTATTAAAATCACGATTCACTTTTTTAGCTATCTCTCTAGCTAAGTCAGCGCCTTCAACTGTAACTTTTTCCATTTTTGTTTTTTTTGCTTCAGAAAAAGTTAGTCCCTCTCCAATATAAGAACCCATCTTTGCATTTCTTCCTCCGCCAGAACTTACATATAAATCTCCTAGTCCAGCTAAACCTTTTACAGTTTCTTTTTTTCCATTTAAATGTTCAACAAATATTTCCATCTCAATAATAGATTGTTTAATTAATGCTGATGAAGTATTTAGATAGTTTTTTTCTCTAACATCATTAGGAATATTTTTACTACATAAACCTCTAGCTGCACCGACAGCCATAGAAAAAATATTTTTAATTGCTGCACAAACTTCTACACCATTTAAATCATCAGAATAAGAAGTGTGATAATAATTAGTATTAAACATATCGGCAATTTGTTTTGCTTTATTTAGGTTTTTATTTGCAATTACTACACTACTATGAACTCTATTAGCTAAGCCAGTCGCAAGACATGGGCCTCCAACTGCAGAAATGTTTAATGTTTTGACCCCTTTATTTTGTAGAAGTCTTTCAAGTTTATCAATCAGTAGTTCATATTCATCATTAAAAATACTTAAACCTTTTGTTAACATCAAAATATCTGGAACTCTTTTACTTAAATATATTTTGCTAAATTGGTCAGATATCCATTCTATACCTTTAGAGCTTACACCTAAAACAATTAGGTCAGCATTTGAACTCAATATTTCATTAAATTTATCAAATTTAAATATTTTTACTCTTTCAGGAATTTTAATATTTAAGCCAGGATGCAGATTGTTATTTTTTTTTATTTCATCAATAAATTCATTTTCCAAGTGAGTTCCTACGATAATTGTTTCATGATTATTGTCTAAACTAGGAAAAGAAAAAGCAGAACCCATTGCACCAGCGCCAATTATTATTATTTTGCTCATATATTAATTTTTAAAAAAAATTTTTTTAATAATTATAAATAAAGATATTAACTCAATTTTCCCAATTAACATAAAAATAATAATAAAAATTTTAGAACTTGTTAGTAAATTTGAAAAATTAAAATTTTCTAAGCCATGTAAACTTGATGATGTAGTATTGGTAATAGTAAGTATTGAGAGTTTAAAAGAGTTTTCAAAACTAATGTTATCTATCATTAATAAACTTGATAAAATAAATAAACTTAAAAAAAATGATATAAATACTAAAAATGATAACTTAACTATGTCATTATTAATCTTAGATTGTGAAAATAAAATATTTGAGTTTGTAACTATATTTGGTTTAACAAGCTTTAATGTTTCAGTAAATGTGCCTTTTAGTAAAATATATATTCTTAAAAACTTTATTCCAGAAGTGCTTGAAATCATTGAACCGCCCATTATTGATAAAACAAGAAAGTAAAAAACAAAACTATCAGAGGTACTACTAATTGTTATTCCAGAAGTAGTCATACTGCTAAGTATGATTAGGAGAGATTCAAAAAAGGACATATTTTTTATCAAAAAGTAAAAAATAATCGAAAAAAGGAAAACCTGTACAATTATTAATAAGTCTTCATAATGTTTTTCTATAACTCGTTTTTGACTGAAAATATTTATTAATAAAAAAATATTTAGTAAAGATAGAAAAAAACATAATATTAGAGTTATTTGATGATAATTGGTCTTAATAATATCACTTAAATAGTTAGTAGGTAAAAACCCCCCAGATGAAACAATAGTCATACTTAAATTCAAACTATTAAAAAGACGTATTCCTGACATAGATAGAAGTGTAAAAATTAAAACAGATAAAAGTGAGTAAATAAAAAAAATTTTAAGAGATATTTTTTTAATATTTCCTTCAGGATTTAAACTTTTATCACTAGTAAAGACTAAGTTGTTTAATTTGTAACCAAATTGAGAGTTGGAAAAAAATAAGATAAGAAAGACTAAAAAGTATAAGCCGCCTATCCATTGTGAGGATGACCGCCATATTATTAATGTAGGGTCTAAATATTTTATATTTCCAAAAATTGAAAAACCTGTTCCTGTTAAACCAGAAAAGGCCTCAAACAAAGAGTTTACATAAGAAATTTGGTAGTTACTTAACAAATAAGGAATGGAAATAAATATCGAAGCAATAAAGTAAATTAAAATTATCAAAAAAATTTGTTCATGAAACTCAATTTTCTTAAGTGAATTTTTTCCAAAAAAAAATAATAATCCTCCGACAAACAAAGAAACTAATAAAGTGACTGTATAAGAATCAATGCTTAAGAAATAATTGAAATATGAGGAGTATAAAATATTTAAAAAGGCTAAAAAACTTATTGGAAAACAAAAAAAACTTAAATAATAGAATATGGCTTTAAAATTCATAACTTTTGATTAAATCGAAGTAATCGCAAAAATACTTTCAATTTCTTTAAGGTGTTCCCTTTTGGCTAAGAAAACAACTAAATCATCTTTTTCAAATATAAAATCTGAACGAGGTATAATTACTTTATCTTTCCTTACAATTGCACCAATTCTAGTTTGCTCCGGCAAGTTTGAGTCTTTAATCTTTTTATTAACTAATTCTGATTTTTCTAAAATTTTTGCTTCTATAAATTCATATTCTCCATCTAATAATGAATAAACTGTCTCAATTGTTCCTTTATGAACATGCTCCATAATTCTCGAAACCGTTGTCATTCTTGGATCCACTAAATCATCAATATTAAGAGAATCTTGTAATAGACTATAATTTGATTTATTTACTATCGCTATTGTTCTCTTTTTTAACCCAGTTTTTTCAGCCAGAACACATGCCATGATATTATTTTCATCGTCATTAGTTAAGGCTAAAACTGTCTCGGTTTCCGAAAGATTAGCCTCTTTTAAAATTTCTTCATCTAGTGCATCACCATTTACAACTATTGAGGTAGATAGCTCTGCTGCTATTTCTTCTGCTCTTTGCTTATTCTTTTCAATTATTTTTACTCGGGCATTTTCAAAATGAGTTTCTAAAAGTTTAGCAAGATTTAGTCCTATATTACCTCCACCTATAATTAAGATTTTTTTTGCTATTTTTTCTTCATGTCCAAATGCTTTTAAAATTTGATTTAATTGATCGCTGCTAATAATTAGATATACGTTATCTCCTTCTAGCATTTTATCTTCTTTCTTTAAAAATAAAAATTTATCTTTTCTTACTGCTCCCAAAATATTTGCTTTAAAATTTGGATGTATTTCTGTTAATTTTTTTAGGGGCGTATTTTTAATTGGACAATTTTTTTCAATAGAAATTTCTAACATCTTTACCTTATTTTTTGCAAATGGAACGTTATCTAAGGCTCCGGGTGCTTCAAGTCTTCTAAATAATGATTTCGCCACCTCAATCTCTGGTGATATAATTACATCTATAGGGATGTTTGATTTATTATATAATTTACTCCATTTTCCCTCTAAAAAATCTTTAGTTCTAATCCTAGCTATTTTCTTAGGTATATTAAAAAGTGAACTTGCTATTTGACAAACAATCATGTTTGTTTCGTCATTTTTAGTTACAGCTATAATCATGTCTGTACTTTCTGCTCCAGCATTTTCCAAAACACTTGGTAGAGTAGCTCTACCAACAATACCTTTAACGTCTTGGGTGTCATTTATTCGTTTAATATCTTCTGAAGATTGATCTACAACAGTAATTGAGTGACCTTGTGAAGCCAATTGCTTACTAATCGAGAAACCGACTTTACCGGCCCCACATATAATTATATTCATTTTAATTTATACCTTTAATACCTAATAATTTAATTTTTCTGTGAAGAGCTGATCTTTCCATTCCTATTTGATCAGCTGTTTTTGATATATTCCCATGATTTTTTTTTAATTGATTTATTAAATATTTTTTTTCAAATTGCTCTCTGGCTTCTTTAAGTGGATAAGATAAAGTATTTTTTAACTCATCTGTATCAAGATTTTTCTGAGAATTACTATTAAGTACTTCATTTAAAATATTATTTATATCTTTTGAACTTTCATTAATTGATAAAATTGTAACTCTTTCTATTAAGTTTCTTAATTCTCTTATATTTCCTGGCCAACTATAACTAAATAACATATCGTTATTTGGGTTTATATTAATTTCAGGAACACCATTAATTTCAGACAATTTTTTTTTAAAATAGTTTATTAATAAAGGTATGTCAGATGTACGTGAATGTAATGAGGGTAAATTTATTGGAACAACATTAAGTCTATGAAATAAATCTTCTCTAAATTTTCCAGCGTTAACCTCATCATTTAAATCTTTTGACGTAGATGCAATAATTCTTATATTTACATTAATTTCATTATTACCATTAACTCTTTTAAATTTTTGATCAATAAGAACTCTTAAAATATTTGCTTGAGTTTCTAATGGTATCTCGCTTACTTCATCAATCAATAATGTTCCCTTGTTAGCTTTTTCTAATATACCATTAGTAATTGATCCGTCCTCATGTTGTTCTCCAAATAGTTCTTTTTCATACTTTTCTTTATTTAATAATGCAGCATTTAATACTATAAAAGGATGTTTTGATCTTGACGAGTTTTTATGAATTTTCCTTGCGACAAGTTCTTTTCCCGTTCCAGTTAATCCTGAAATTAAGACTCTGCTTTCTGCTGAAGCTATTTTATCTATATCTTTTTTTATTTTTAATATCTCTGGACTTTCACCTATAAAATCAAAAGAATGGAAAAGTTTATTTTCAAGATTTTCTTTTTCTGTTTTGAGAAAAGAGCTTTCTAATGCTCTTTTAACATAATTCAAAATTTTTTCCGTTGAAAAAGGCTTTTCTAAAAATTCGTATGCTCCTAACCTAATAGCTTCGACAGCTAATTGTACGTTTGCATGGCCAGAAATCATTATAACTGGCAATGATTTATTTTTTTTTACTAATAATTTCAATAAATCAATTCCATCCTTATCTCCTTTATCCAGTTTAATATCAACAATAGCTAGATCGGGTATTTTTTTGTTTATTTCTAACAGTGCTTGGTTAAAATTAGCTGCAGACCTATATGTATATCCATTATCTTTTAATATATTACATATTAAAAATCTTATATCAGAATTATCATCTATAACTAAAACTTCTTTATTCATTTATTATTGGGAAAATAATTGTTATTTCTGTGCCTTCTTTATTTTTGCTTGATAAATTAATCTCACCAGAATGTTCAGTAATAATCTTTTTAACTATAGGCAACCCGAGTCCAGTGCCTGTTTTTTTTGTAGTAAAATATGGTGTCATTACTTTTGTAGTATCTAAAATACCCGTTCCATTATCTTTTAATTTGATAGATATATAGCCATTATTCAATATAAATTCTATATCAATTTTTCCCTTAAAATGAGCTTTTTTCAACTTTTTTTCCACGAAAGATTCTTTTGAGTTCTTTATTAAATTAATAAAAACTCGGTTAAGCTGATCCTCGTCACCGTTAATGAAAATGTCATTATCAGGGGTATCAAAATTAATAATAAAGTCACTAGAAGAGGTCATTAAATCTATAGATCTTTTTAAAATCAGAAATATATTTATTTTTTTGAATTTTGGACTTGGCATTCTTGCAAAACTAGAGAATTCATTTACCAAATTTTCAATGTCTTTAATTTGTCTATTAATTGTTTCTAAATAATTTAAAAAGTCTTCTTTATTTTCAGTAATAGATTTGGAGTATTTTTCTTTAAGTCTATCAATGGAAAGCTGAATAGGTGTTAGGGGGTTTTTAATTTCATGAGCTAGCTTTCTGGCGACGCTTTCCCATGCTGAATATCTTTCAGCAGTTAAAAGTTTATCTTGTTGAGTTCTCAATCTATCAATCATATTATTAAAATTTTCATTTAAAATTTTAAATTCTTCATCTTCTTCATCAAAGGGTACTTTAGAATTAAGTTCACCTTTACTTATATTTTCGGAGGCAGATATTAAATTTATGATTGGTTTTGTTAATTTAGTTGCAAAACCAATAGCTATAACAGTTGAAAGGAATAGTAATAAAGTAACTATAATAATATAAATTATAGCAAACGTAATTTTTATGCCGGTTTGATTGTTTTCAACAGAATAATAAAAATTAACTGCTTGTTCAGTTTCATTCAAATAATTTAAAATATCTTTATCAATATTTCTTGAAATAAATAAATACGTATCGATTAAATTATTTATCTTAATAATAGCCGATGTTTTGTTTTGATTATTCCCTTCTATTATAACCGGTAATCCTTCAAGTGCTTTGTTCATAATTTCTTCAGATACAGTAGAAAACTGATTAGAGGTACCAGATACCTCCGAAAATAAAATATTTGATGAACTATCTATTAAATAAACATCGTCCACTCTTCTTAAGATTCTTTCTGATCTAATAATATTATTAAATTGATTTTGATTTGAGTAAAAAAAAGATGAAACTCTATTTATTCCTACACTCATAAGTAGAATATCAGATTCTATAGTTTTTTTACTTTCTTGAAGGTAGTTGTTTGCAACGTTGTACGAGTTATTAATGGCTTTAGTGATCTTATCGTTAAGTAAATTTTGCACTCCAAAATTAAATAAAAATAAAGAAAATATAGCTATCATCAGTGATGGTAAAAAGGTAAATAAGCTAAAAAGAGAAATATATTTTATATTTGTTTTAGAGCCAGTTTTATTTTTTTTATTAGAAATATAAATTTTATACGTTTGTTTGAAGATTAATGAGAAGAAAACTATAAGTACTAAAATATCTATAATTAATAGTATTTGTAAATTATTTTCATTTAACTCTATAAAGCTTTGATTAATAAACGTAAAAAAAGTCAGAATTCCGAGAAAAATACAGAAAAACGATGATAAGATAATCCAACTAAAATTTTTAATTATTCTAAACATGATTAATTAATAGTCATTATTTACAAAAATATTATATAAATTAACACAATGAGTTTTTGCCTTATTTTATTAGCTGCCGGTTCAAGTAAAAGATTTAAATCAAATCTTAACAAACCTTACCACAAAATTGCTGGTAAAACTTTATTAGAAATAACACTTAAAAAAGCGTCTGATTTTAGGCAAATTAAAAAAACAATAATAGTTCATGCTAAAAATGATGCTAAAAAATTAAAAAAATTAAGATTAAGAGATGTTAAATTAATAGTGGGTGGAAAATCAAGGCAGGAGTCTACTTTTAAGGCGCTAACTTATCTTTTTAAATACAAAAATTATTCTAATGTATTGATACATGATGCAGCGAGACCAAATTTTTCAAAAAAACTTCTTAAGTCAATTTTTAAAGGTATGAAAAATGCAAAAGCAGTTATACCAACTTTAAAAATTCAAGATGCTATTAAACAAAAATTTGACTCGGGAAAATATGAGTACATAGTTAATAAGAATAGAGATAATTTGTTTTTAACTCAAACTCCTCAAGCATTTAACTTTAGGGAAATTTACCGTTTACATAGTAATAGTAAAAACAGATATAAAGATGATGATTTATCATTATTCATCGACTTAAATGATATTAAATTTATTAAAGGAGAAAGAAATAATTTTAAGATTACAGAAAAAGATGATTTTCTAAATTTAAAGAAGATTTATGAGTCAAATTTATTTTTCGGAATTGGATTTGATGTTCATAAGCTTGCTCCAAAAAGAAAGCTTTACCTTGCTGGTTTAAAAATCAAATCCACTTTGGGAACGCTGGGTCATTCTGATGGCGATCCAGTCTTACATTCTATTACAGACTCAATTCTTGGCGCTTGTGGCATGGGAGATATAGGGCAAATGTTTTCTGACAAAAAAAAAATGTTTAAGGATATAAGATCAACAATTTTGTTACAGAAAGTAATTAAAAAAATAAAAACAAGAGGTTACTCTATAAATAACATGGATATAAACATCATCACTCAAACTCCAAAAATTAAAAAGTATAAAAATAAAATGACAGAAAACATTGCTTGGCTTTGTCAAATTTCTAAAAATCAAATTAATATAAAAGGTAAAACAACAGAAAAATTGGGCGTAATAGGAAAAGAAAAAGCTATTGCTTGTGAAGTTATAACTTCAGTGATTAAATATGATTAAAAATATAAATTTTTTATTTGTAACTTTTTTTGGAGTCGGGACTATTAGATATGCTCCTGGTACAGTTACTTCATTAATAACTACAGTATTCTTATTTAGTTCATTTCATATTTTAAATTTACCTAAGTCTACTATTTTGATATTATTAATTGTAATATTTTTTTATGCTTTTATAGCTATTGCAGATTATATTAAAGACAGTTCTAACAAAGACCCAAAGGAAATAGTTATAGATGAAGTAATTGGTCAATCTATACCTATTTATCTGTATGAAGTTGCACATGGAACTACAAAGGAATCTAAAGAAGCTATTTTATTTTATATATATATTTTTATTTTATTTAGATTTTTCGATATTAAAAAACCATTCCCTATTAATTTTTTCGATCAAAAGTTTAAAAATAGTTTTGGTGTTATCATGGATGATGTAATTGCAGGGTTTTATGTTATATTAACTTTAATATTATTTATGATTATTAAATCAAAATTATTTATATGAACTTAAATAATAAAATCGTATCGCTTCTAAAGAGGAAAAAACTTAAATTAGCTATTGCGGAGTCTTGTACTGGAGGAATGTTCTCTAGTGCTATTACTTCTGTGAGTGGTGCGTCTAAAGTATTTACGATAGGTTTAATCACCTACTCTGATCAAGCAAAAATAAGTATTTTAAAAATACCTAAAAAAATTATTCAACAACATGGCTCGGTAAGTGTTCAATGTTGTTTGTCTATGGTTAATAATTTAAATAAAATTAGTAAAAGTAATGTATGTGTTTCAATTACTGGAATTGCCGGCCCTAAGGGTGGAACTAAACAAAAACCAGTTGGACTAGTTTATATAGCTGTCAAATACGGAAAGAAGCTAATTGTAAGAAAAAACTTATTTCTAAATAAAGGAAGATTATCAATTCAAAAAGCTACAGTTAAAAGAGCTCAAAATTTAATTTTAAAACAAATTTAATTTAAATTGGATAACTAAATTTTTGAAACTCATCAATAACATTCAATAAATGAGCTATAAAACTATTAAAAGCTAAAAATATTAAAAATACATTAATATAAAGAAAAAATATTAAAGTATTTCTTTTTCTTTTTCTTTTTAAAAAATTACTATCTTCAGGGTGCCATTCTTTATTTTTTGATTTAAAATCGTAAGAAAACATCCAATAGGTTAAATCACTTTCGTTAAGGTCTCCTGTTCTAATACTTTTAATATAAGAAGCTAAAAATTTACAAATAATTGATAAGAATATTAATAAAATAATTATACTAAACATTATTTATAAAGTTTTAGTGCTCTTTCCTCAAATGATCTTGCTATTTTATTAAGTCCTAATTCAAATGACTTATTCATTATTGAATTTAGGATAGGATTTTTTAACTCAAAATCAATGAAAAAATCAAGTTGTGTTGCATTATTTACTTCTTTGAATGTCCATTCATTCTTAAGATGTTTTAACGGTCCTTCTAGGTTAGTAACTAAAATTTTGTCTTTTTCTTTATTAAAAAGAACGAGACTTGAAAAGGTTTCATTCAATAAGCTTTTTCCTACCTTTAAATCTCCTTTTATTTCGATCAAGTCGTTAGTTTCATTTTTAGAATGCACTATACCTTCAATACACCAGGGTACAAATTCTGGATAATTTTCAATATCTAAAACCATATCTATTAACTGGTTTTTTTTACAATGTATAATTTTTTTTATTGAAGCGGTTGACATTCAAGTTTATTAATTCTTGCATCTTGAAGTTTTTTAAAATCCTCATCAGCATGATACGATGATCTAGTTAAAGGAGAAGAAGATACAAGTAAAAAACCTTTTGCTTTCGCAATAGTTTCTAAATTTTTAAACTCGTCTGGATGGTAATAACGATGCAAAGGATGGTGTTTAGAGGATGGCTGTAAATACTGACCTATAGTAATAAAATCTACTTCAGCAGATCTTAGATCATCCATTACTTGGATAATCTCATCCAGATTTTCCCCTAACCCAACCATTATACCTGACTTCGTAAAAATTTTTTTATTAAATTTTTTTGCGTTTTTTAATAATTCTAAAGATGCAAAATATCTCGCGCCTGGTCTTACTTTGGTATATAGCCTGGGAACTGTTTCAATATTATGATTAAAAACATCTAAACTTGCTTTCAAAACTTTCTTATATGCTTCACCTTTTCTTAAGAAATCAGGTGTTAAAACCTCTATTGAAGTATTAGGATTTTTTTTTCTTATAGCCGAAATAACTTTATAAAAGTGTTCAGATCCACCGTCATCTAAATCATCTCTATCAACTGAAGTGATTACAACATGAGATAAATTTAATTTTTTAATAGCATTAGAAATTTTAACTGGCTCAAAAATATCTAATTCTGATGGTTTTCCAGTTTTAACATCGCAAAATGCACAGGCTCTAGTGCAGGTATCGCCCATTATCATAAAAGTTGCATGTTTTTTTCCCCAACATTCTGTAATATTTGGACAGTTGGCTTCTTGACATACGGTAACTAAATTATTTTGATTTATTATTTTTTTTGTTTCAAAAAAAATTTTTGTATTTAAAATCTTAGATCTAATCCATTCAGGTTTTTTTTTAATTGGACTTATTGGTTTGTTTACTTTTTCAGGATGTCTTAACTTATTTTTCATTATTTAATTTAATTATAATCTCATCTTTCAATCCAAATTTAAGCTTTTCTCTATAAAGTTTATCTAAATAATCTAAATTTAAATTACTTGAAAGAAGTTTGTTTTTATTTTCTATTTGTTCTAATTGTAAAACTAAATTATCATATTTTAAAGAAAGTTGCCTTTCTTTATTATTTTTTTCTAAATAAGAAACTAAACCTCTTTCCCCTCCAATAAGATTAACAGCTACATACAGAATTAAAAAAATATTCAAAAGTACTATTTTTTTATTTTTAAGAATTTTTAAAAATTTCATAGTTAGATTTTAGCCATTTTAACTTGATTTCCAAGCTCTTCCTCAATTCGCAACAGTCTATTATATTTGGCTACCCTCTCTGATCTAGCCAATGAGCCTGTTTTTATTTGCGTCGAATGAGTCGCAACAGTTAAATCAGCTATAAATGTATCCTCTGAGTCGCCTGATCTATGCGAAATGATTGTATTAAATCCATTATTTTGAGCTAAATAAATTGTTTCTAATGTTTCACTTACTGTTCCTATCTGATTTGGTTTTATTAAAATAGAGTTAGCAGATTTTTCTTTTATTCCTTTTTCCAATCTTTTTTTATTTGTAACAAATAAGTCGTCGCCGACAACTTGAATGCCAATTTTTTGAGTTATTTTTTGCCAATTGACCCAGTCATCTTCAGAAAAAGGATCCTCAATTGATTTAATTGGATATTTTTTAGATAATTCTAAAAAATATTCTACAGTTTTAGCCGATTTTAATTCATTTGCAGCTACATCTAAACAAATTGATATATCCACCCCTGCTTCAAATCCGGCAGAAGATATTGATTTCATAATAAGCTCTATGGCTTCCTCATCAGTATCCAAAGACGGTGCAAATCCACCTTCATCGCCAACACTCGTAGAAATTTTCTTATTTTCTAGATTTTTTTTTAAACTTTGTATTACTAAAAAAGACATTTGCATGCATTCTTTAAAACTTTTTGCCCCGTCAGGTCTAATCATAAATTCTTGAATTTCTAAAGAATTGTTAGCATGAGCACCTCCATTAATAATATTCATTAATGGATAAGGTGTAAAAAAATTAGAGTTATTTACCTCCTTGCCACTTATATATTTATATATCTCTTTTTTTGAAAATTTTGCAGCTGCTTTTAAATTTGCAATTGATACAGCTAAAATTGCATTTGCACCAATATTTGATTTATTTTCTGTTCCATCTAAATTTATTAAAATTTTATCAATTTCACTTTGGTTAGTTGACTCCTTATTTATTAGAACTTTGGAAATTTTACTATTTATATTTTTGACAGCTTCAAAAACACTTTTATTTAAATAATCTTTATTTTTATCTCGAAGTTCATGGGCTTCGTAGCGTCCTGTAGAAGCTCCTGATGGAACAATCGCAGTTCCGATTGAACCATCTTGCAATATAACTTCTGCTTCGACAGTAGGATTTCCTCTGCTATCGAAAATTTGTCGACCTTTGACATTGGTAATTTTTGCCATTAAATTATTTTTTAATTATATTATCTATTTCAATTAATTTTTTTAACAAATTTTTTATTTCATTCAAGGGTAGCATATTTGGACCGTCTGATGGCGCGTTATCTGGATCTTGGTGAGTTTCTATGAAAATTGCCCCTACACCTACCGCAATTGCAGCTCTAGCTAAATGTGGAACAAATTCTCTCTGCCCTCCGCTTTTATCGCCTTGACCTCCAGGTTGTTGAACTGAGTGAGTGGCGTCAAAAACTATAGGGAAACCAAATTTTGACATGATGGGTAATGATCTCATGTCGGATACTAAAGTATTGTATCCAAAACTTGCACCTCTTTCCGTAATTAATATATTTTTATTTCCTGTGTCTTCAATTTTTTTTATAACATTATTCATATCCCATGGAGCCAAAAATTGGCCTTTCTTAACATTAATTATTTTTCCCGTTTTAGCTGCAGCAATAAGTAAATCTGTTTGGCGACATAAAAATGCAGGTATTTGTAGAACATCAACATGATCAGAAACAATTGAACATTGTTCCGCTGTATGAATATCTGTTAAAATTGGAACATCGACTTCTTTTCTTATTTTGTCAAAAATAGGTAAAGATTTTTCTATACCCATGCCTCTTTTACCTTTAAGACTTGTTCTGTTGGCTTTATCAAATGAAGTTTTATAAATTAAGTTAACTCCAACTTCAGAGGTAATCTTTTTAAGTTCAGTTGAAATTTTCATAGCATGGCCTTCGTTCTCTAACTGACAAGGACCAGCTATTAAAGTGAAAGGCTTATCATTAGCAATTTCAAAATTAGAACATTTTATTTTATGAATTGTCATTTTTTCGAATTAATTTTCGCAGCCTTTATAAATGAAGAGAATAAAGGATGTGGCGCTAAAGGTCTAGATTTAAATTCAGGATGAAATTGAACTCCTATAAACCATGGATGATCCTTCAATTCTATAATTTCTGGCAATTTATTATCTGGGGACATGCCTGAAAAAATCATTCCTTTACTTTCAAAATTCTTTTTGTAATTAATGTTAACTTCATATCTATGACGATGTCTTTCTTGTATTCTTAAAGAATTGTAAATTTTGCTTATCTTTGTGTCTTTTTTAAGTCTAGCTTCATAGCTTCCTAAGCGCATTGTTCCACCTAGATCTTTATCTGTACCTTTCATTAATTTTCCATTTTTTGACCACTCACTCATTAAACCTACTACGGAAGTAGTTGAGGGTCCAAACTCACTTGATGTTGCTTTCTTAATATTTAATTTATTTCTTGCAAATTCTATTATGGCCATTTGCATACCAAAACAAATACCTAAAAATGGAATCTTATTTTTTCTAGCATAATTTATAGCTGCAATTTTTCCTTCGGTGCCTCTTTTGCCAAAACCACCTGGTATTAAAATTCCTGACACACCCTTCATCTTTTTATTTATTTCTTGAGGTTTCAAATAATCAGATTCTATTCTTACAAGATTAACTTTTAGATTATTTGCTATTCCACCGTGAGTTAAAGCTTCATCTAAAGATTTATAAGCATCCTTTAACTCTACATATTTGCCTATTATTGCAATATTTACTTTATTTTTCGTATTTAAAACTAATTGAGTAATCTTTTTCCAAGGCTGAAGATTAACTTTCTTTTTAGTTTTTATCTTAAAAAAATTTAATACCCTTTCATCTAATTTTTCTTTATTAAAACTTATAGGAGCTTCATAAATTGTTTTAACATCGACTGTTTCTATTACATCTTTAATTGCAACGTTGCAAAATAATGAAATTTTTTTTCTTTGACTAAAAGGTATGGATCTTTCTGATCTACAAATTATAATATCTGGTTGTATACCAATACTTCTTAATTCTTTAACAGAATGTTGAGTAGGTTTTGTTTTTATTTCATCTGAAGCTTTCATATAAGGAACTAAAGTAAGATGAATAAATAAAGTATTTTTTCTACCTTGTTCATTTGAAAATTGTCTTATAGCCTCTAAAAAAGGAAGACTTTCTATATCTCCAACTGTACCTCCTATCTCACAAATAACAAAATCTTCTTTTGCTACATCGTTTTTAATGAATTCTTTTATTCTATTAGTTATATGAGGAATTACCTGAACTGTTTTTCCTAAGTATTTACCTTGACGTTCACTTTTTAGTACATCATTATAAATTTTCCCCGTGGTTATGTTGTCTGATTTTTTTGCTGAAATTCCAGAAAATCTTTCATAGTGTCCGAGATCTAGATCTGTTTCGGCTCCATCATCGGTAACAAAAACCTCTCCATGTTGAAATGGACTCATTGTTCCTGGATCAATATTTAAATAAGGATCTAATTTTCTTAATCTTACTTTGTAACCTCGAGATTGCAAAAGGTATGCTAGAGAAGCTGAAGATAATCCTTTACCTAAAGAGGATACCACGCCGCCAGTGACAAATATATATCGCGCCATGGAAGTATGTTATAATAGATTATTTTATAAAAACAAAGCTTATTTTGATGACTCAGGAATTTGTGGAAGACTTTGATTTTGATTTTCTTCTTTCTCTAATACTGACTGAGTTTCTTGCAACTGATCTCTAGAGATTATGACTAACGCAATACTTGTGATTATGAATAATGTAGCGAGGATAGACGTAAATTTTGTTAAAAAATTTCCTACTGTCCTTGAAGATGTGAAATTATCTTGTGAAACACCAAGTCCCAACGCTCCTCCCTCTGACCTTTGTAACAAAATAACGCCCACTAGTAAAATGGCTAGAATAATGTTTGCTATTATAAGAATATTTTCCATAAGGACTATCTATAGTAATTCTTTATTATATCAATAAAATTTTTTGATGATTTTGAGGCTCCACCTATCAAAAAACCATCAATCTCATTAATGTCTTTAAATAATTTTATACTTCTACTGTCAACAGAACCTCCATACAAAACAGGTATTGTCTTTCTTGTTTTGAAGATACTGTACAAAATTTTTTTAACATAATTAATTGTTTTTATAAGTTCATTATCTTGTGGTATTTTGCCAGTTCCAATTGACCAAATTGGTTCATAAGCAACTATAATATTATTTGCATTAAATTTTGAAGACAAACTTTCGTAAAGTTGTTTTTTCAAGACAGAGAAAGTTTGATTAGCAGACTTTTGTTTATTATTTTCACCAATACAAAAAATAACCTTTAAATTATTTTTTAAAGCATGAATAACTTTATTTTTCAAAATTAAGTTACTATCCCCTTCTTTTCTATTATCTGAGTGCCCGACAATTACATATTTTGTTTTAAGTGCTTTAATCATGAATGCACTTATTGCCCCTGTGTTAGATGAGTAGCCATCCTTTAAATAACAATTTTGAGAACTTATACTAACTGGTTTATTGTTAGAGTATTTAGAAAATGAATCTAATAAAGTAAAAGGAGGTGCAACTATTACTTTATATTTTTGTCTTTTTTTGTCCTTTTGAACAAAATTATTTATTTTATTTAAAATACCTATAGATTTAGGTACTCCAAACATTTTCCAATTTCCAATAAAGTATCTCATGTAATTTGCCTTAGTGCCAATTTTGATTTATAGGTGTAATAATTTAAATACTTTAATAAATTATAAAAATGTTAACATCAATAGGAAAATATTCAAAATCATTTTTTATTAAACTTTTAGTAGGAATCATAATTTTGCCTTTTGTTTTTTGGGGGATGGGAGATGTATTTCGTGGAGGAAATCAAAATATAATAGTTACCATCGACTCTGAAAAAATAAGTACGCAAGAGTTTCTTAATTATTTGAATAACTTAAATTTAAATAAAAAGGAAGTTGAAGAGTTAAAGAAGACTGGTCTGCTCGAAAAAATTTTATCTGAATATGTAGGCAAAAAAATAATAGGTATGGAAGTAGAAAAATTTGGAATTAAAGTGACAGATCAATCTCTTAAAAATATAATCATGAATGATAAAACTTTTTATAAAGATGGAAAGTTTTCCAGAACAGCCTATGAAAAATTTTTACTTAGTAGTGGTATCACAGCACCTACTTTTGAAAAAAATATAGTTGAACAAGAAAAAAGATTGTTGTTATTAAAATTCTTATCCGATGGAACTGTTATACCTGATTATTTAGTAGAAATTGAGTTTAGAAAAGAAAATCAGACTAAATTAATAAATTATATTAATTTAGATAATTACTATAATCAAATTTCAATAAATGACGTAGAAATTGAAAAAGTATATAACGAAAATAAAAATTCTTTTAAAGAAGAGTTTAAAGAAATAAGTTTCGTAGAATTAACACCAAGTAATATAGTTGGTGAGACAGATTATAATGAATTATTTTTTAAAAAAATTAATAAAATTGAAAATGACATTTTAGACGGTATATCTTTGAAAGATATTATTAAATCTAATAATTTAAATCTGTCATCTACAAAGCTAATTAACAAAAATCTAAAAGATGAAAAAAATATGTCTTATAACCTTATAGATAAAAACTTATTTAAGAATATTTTTGATAATGAATTAAATAAACTTGAATTAATTATAGTTAACGAAAAATATTTTTTAGCACAAATTACTAAAAATAACATCAGATTTAAAAATATATCAAATAAAGATGTAAATAATATTATTAAAAAACAAATTAAGTTAAAACAAAAATTTGATAATAATACAAAAATTGCCAAACAAATTGCTTTAAAGGAATTTGATCAAAAAAAAATGCAAGAATTTGCAGTTAAAAATAAACTATTAATCAAATCTACGAAAATTGACAGCTTGAAAAATAATGAGATTTTTACAGAAGGTATTATTAAAAGAATATTCGAAACAAATGATGGTGAAATAAATTTAATCACTAATACTTTACTTTCGAAAAATTTTTTAGTTTTTACTAAAAACACAAGTTATAAAAGCTTAAATACCACATCCAAAGAGTATGAAAAGTATAAATCGAAAGCTAAACTTAATTTAGCTCAGAAAATTTTTGAAACATATGATAAAAGTGTTAATAAAAAATATAAAATTACTTTAAATAATAAGGTAATAGATAGACTTAAAAATTCATTTTAATGAAACTAAATATTAGTTTTAATGATTTTAAAAAAAATCATAAAAACAAAAAAAATCAAATATTATTTGCATCAAAAAACTGCAAAGAGTATTCAAAAATAGAAAATTTATTTAATTTTTTATTGGCGGAACATAATAGTTTTATTTTTGAGTCTGTTGAAAAAGGAACTATAAGAGGTCGATATACCATTATAGGTTTAAACCCAGATAAAGTTTGGGATATAAATAAAAATCATATTACTTTAAACTTTTTAGGAAAAAAAACTCACTTTAAAGCAGAACCTTTAAAGTTTATAAATAAACTGATTAAAGATTTTGATATAAAGATACCTTCTAAGCTACCTTCAATGTCGTCGATGTTAGTAGGATATTTTTCGTATGACATAATTCGCTATATTGAAAAAATTCCAGATAAGTGTAAAGATGATTTAAAAATTCCTGATGTAAGAATATCAAGACCAAAGAATTTAGTAATTTATGATAATTTAAAGAAAAAAATTTATTATATAGAAAATATATATTCAGATAGTAAAATAAAAAATTATTACGACGAATACGATTTAGTAAAAAAAAGATTTAATTTATTCGAGGATTATGAAAAAATTAAAATTCCTAAACTATTAACTTTAAAACCTAATAAAAATTTAATTAAATCTAACATTTCAAAAAAAAGATTTAAATTATTAGTAAAAAAAGCAAAAAATTTTATTAAAAGGGGAGATATTTTCCAAGTAGTTTTAAGTCAACGTTTCGAAAGAAAAATAAATAAGAAACCTTTAGAAATTTATAATTATTTAAGGAAGTCGAATCCATCACCATTTATGTTTTACTTTAACTATAAAGACTTTAAAGTTCTTGGAAGTAGTCCAGAAATATTAGTTAGATTAAGAAATAATCAAGTAACAATTAGGCCAATAGCAGGAACCAGACCGAGAGGAAAAAATATTAAGCAGGATAAAAAATATGAATTAGATTTGCTTAATGATAAAAAAGAACTTGCTGAACATTTAATGTTACTTGACTTAGGTAGAAATGATATAGGTAGAGTAGCAAAAATTAACACTGTTAAAGTTACTGAAAAATTTAAGGTAGAAAAGTACTCTCATGTTATGCATATAGTCTCAAATGTTATTGGAAAATATAATAATAATTTTTCGCTATTTGAGACCCTTTTATCAGGATTTCCTGCGGGAACAGTAAGTGGTGCGCCAAAAATTAGAGCTATGGAAATTATTGACGAACTAGAGAAGAATAAAAGAAAATTGTATGCAGGAGGAATTGGTTATTTTACCTCAAATAATGAGTTTGATACGTGCATAGCTTTAAGAACTGCTTTAATTAAAGATAATAAATTTTATGTTCAAGCTGGAGCAGGCATTGTAGCTGATAGTAATCCTGAAAAAGAATACATTGAAACTGTAAATAAAGCTAAAGCTTTAATGACCGCGGTTGATTAAATGAAAATTTTACTAATAGATAATTATGATAGTTTTACTTACAATTTATACCACTATATTTCTAAATTTAAAAAAAACATTGAAGTTATAAGAAATGATAAAATAAATGGTAAAGCTGTTTTAAGAAACAAATACAGTAAAATAGTTATTTCTCCTGGACCAGGAAATCCAAATCAAGCAGGTAACTGTTTGAATATTGTAAAAGAAGTTCATAAAAAGATTCCAATCCTTGGTGTTTGTTTGGGCCACCAAATAATTGGTCAAGTTTTTGGTGGTAAAATTGTTAGTGCAAAAACACTGATGCACGGAAAAACAAGTAAGATCCAACATCATAAAAAAGGATTATTTAAAAATATTCAAAATAATTTTGTTGCAACTAGGTATCATAGTTTGATAGTTGATCGTAAAAGTCTCCCAATTAATTTAACTATAACGGCTGAAACTAAAAATAAAACAATTATGGGTTTAATGCATAAGGAATATAATATACACGGTTTTCAGTTCCATCCCGAAAGTATTAGTACTAATGTGGGTTTAAAATTAATAAAAAATTTTATATTAAATTAAAATGTCAGAAGTCATTGAGAATTTAAAAAAAAGTAAAGATCTTTCATTAAAGGAAAGTAAATCACTTTTTACTGAATTAATGGAAGGTAAATATGATGAAAAATCAATTATTGAGATTTTAGAGGCTTTAAATAATAAAGGCGAGACAAAAGATGAGTTAGCTGGCGGTATCTTTGTTTTAAGAGAAAAGGCAAATAAAGTAATTACAGATCAAAATACTATTGATACGTGTGGCACTGGAGGAGATGGAAAAAATTCTTTAAATATTTCTACAGCTGCAGCTGTTGTCTTAGCAAGTATGGGCGTCAAAGTTGCTAAACATGGAAATAAAGCTGTTTCATCAAATTGCGGTTCTGCAGATGTTCTAGAAGCATTAAAGATTAATATTAATTTAAAACCTTATGAAGCTGAAGAATCTTTAAAGAAATTCAATTTTGCATTTATGTTTGCTCCTAATTACCATTCAGCAATGAAACATGTAGGTGCCGCGAGAAAAAAAATGGGAAAAAAAACTATATTTAATCTCATCGGACCATTAAGTAACCCGGCTCAAGTAAAAAGACAGGTGGTAGGTGTTTTTGATAAAAAGTGGATGAAGCCTTTTGCTGAGGCTTTAAAAGAAAACAATGTAGTTCATGCTTATATATTGCATAGCGAAGATGGTATGGATGAGATTTCTCCCTTTGCAAAAACAAATATAGTCGAATTAAAAAATAATAAAATAAATGAATTTACAATAGATCCAAAAGAACTTGGAATTAATTCAAATAATAAAAATAATTTAAAAGGTAAAAATGCGATATATAATTCTGTAAAAAT
>MDTC01126011.1_pt1 | contig 22213 bp, 21 predicted proteins | sample 811181 | NCBI WGS metagenome assembly MDTC01 (sample SAMN05326644, study PRJNA326480) | marine metagenome | isolation source: seawater | place: Pacific Ocean: North | collected 2011 | reverse complement strand
CCGGACTGATTAACTAACCAGCCCCTATTTAACGGCAGGGTGCCGTGCAGAAAGCAGACCCATGGCCAAGGGACATATCACCACAGGGCGTATTGCCGAAAATCGCAAGGCACGTCACGAATATGAGGTACAGGAGCAGATAGAGGCTGGCCTTGTTCTGCGCGGCAGCGAGGTTAAATCCTTGCGTACAGGCCGAGCCACCATCGCCGAATCCCATGCCGGCGAGGATCGCGGACGGCTGATGCTGTTTAACGCTAATATTCCGATCTATGAGGCGTCACGCGACAATCACGAGCCGCGCCGGCCAAGAGAATTGCTCGTCAAGGCGCGTGAAAGAAACAAATTGCTAGGGCTGATTCGGCGCGAGGGCATGACTCTCGTGCCGTTGGTGCTCTATTTCAATGACCGTGGTATTGCCAAAATCCAGATTGGACTTGCCAAAGGTCGCCGCAAGCAGGACAAGCGGCAGGCGGCGCGTGATCGCGACTGGAACCGGAATAAGGCGCGTCTGTTGCGGGATAAGAACTAGGCTTTGCCCGTAACCAGCTGCTGCATGACGGCAGTGAACATGGCATCTGTTAGCCGTCCTGTCTGGGTGTTGTAGCGCGAACAATGATAGGAGCTGACTAGGCGAAGGCGGCTTCCCTCATGAATGACATTGTGCTGCCCACCATGGCGGAATGGGTGCGCAGACAGTTTTTGGTCAAGACAATGCAAGGCGGCACAATGGGCCTGTTTGCCGAGGGCGAATATGGTTTCCAGTCGAGGCATAGCCTTGATTTCACGCCGCAAGAACAACCGGCAATTGGCGAGCTCGCTGGCTACCGGTTTGTTGTCTGGAGGTAAACAGCGGACGGCATTTGTTATCCGTGCACCATGCAGGCTGATATCGTCATCTGCATCGGCACTATAAGTGCCACTTGCTAGTGCAAATCGGGCCAGCATGTCAAACAGATAGGCGCCCGCGCCGTCACCCGTGAAAGGGCGCCCGGTTCGATTGCCACCGCGCAGGCCAGGCGCCAGGCCAATGATCAGGATGCTTGCATCCAGAGTACCTAAAGAGTCAACCGGAGCATTGTGCCACTCGGGAAAGTCGATGCGGCATTTGCGGCGCAGGGCAACCAGCCGCGGGCAGCGGCGGCAACCGGGTTTGGGCGGTGATAAAGCCATCCAAAATTGCCCTGTTCTCGTAAGTTGTTCTTCAGTCGTCGGTATTCTCGTCGGAAGACTGTTGATCGTCTGCCGCCGGCCGTGGCGGCCGCGTAATGAACTCACGAATATGTTCCATCTCGATGAAGTTATCGGCCATGCGGCGTAAGGAATCGGCTACCATCGGTGGCGACGTGCGTGTTGTGGAAACAACCGAAACGCGGACGCCGCTGCTCTGCACATCTTCAAGAAGACGGCAGAAATCACCATCACCTGAAAACAGGATGGCATGGTCAATATGCGGAGCGAGGCGAAGCATATCGAGTGCAATTTCCATATCCATGTTCCCTTTGACACGACGCTTGCCGGTCTCGGGGTCGGTGAATTCACGCGTCAACTTGCTGATCACCGAATAGCCGTTATAATCCAGCCAGTCTATCAACGGCCGTAACGGTGAATATTCCTGATCCTCGGGAAGGGCGGTGTAATAGCACACCCGCAACAGATTGGTGTCTTGGGTGAAATAGGCACGCATTCGCGCGTAATCGATATCCATGCCGAGTGCGCGTGCGGTTGCATAAAAGTTTGAGCCGTCGATAAAAATGACGGTCTTTTCACGAAGTTGGGTTATTGACATGTTATCTACCTGAAAAATATATGGGTAAAAATAATTTGATTCTGAATTCGGTTGTGAACCTATGCCCTCTATTTATGCCATATCTGCTTAAAGCAACCTACAAAATATTTACTAGAAGTGAACATAATGCCTGTTTTTTGCATCTCGTTTAGAAATGCGAATTTCAACGGATTTATGGCGACTTTGCGAAGATGTCTTGCCAAGATCACACTGCCAATATCGCACTGCCGAGAGCAAGACGTGTGCGTAATTGCCGTGGCTTTGGTTTAATACGCTTTGGTCATGTTGGTACGATCAGGGAGTGAACTGTTTTGTCTCGTGTCTTTTTGGGTATTGGCGGCAATCTTGCGCCAGAAGGTTATGATTCGGTACGTGCCGGTTGTGATGCGGCTGTCGAGCAGCTTGCGACATTCGGCTTTGCCGATCTCGCACTCTCACCATGGTATGAAACTGCTCCTGTGCCCGTTTCAGGCCAGCCTTGGTATATTAATGCGGTAATATCAGCCACAACATCTATGCCACCGCATGTCGCGCTGGCTGCCATGCATGTTATCGAGGCTGATCTTGGACGTGTCCGCGGTGTGCGCAATGCAGCGCGGGTGCTTGATATTGATCTTTTGGATTATAACGGGATCGTTTTGCAATCTGATGAGATCACGCTGCCGCATCCGCGCATGCATCAGCGTGCTTTTGTATTGCTGCCACTTAGAGACCTTGCCCCGGACTGGGTACACCCTTTGCTAAGACAGGGGCTGGAGCGTCTGATTGCTGCTCTGCCGCCGGATCAGGAGATCCGCAGGGCTGAATAATATTTGAAGCTAACAGGCTACCCATTTGTAAAAGGCGAAGGCCCTGTGCCGTGACGAGGCATCTTATCGAAGACTTTGTTGATAAATGACAGTGGTCTATAGGTCTGTTTGGCTTGCACAGACGCTCTAATTAAGCTACACCGTGCGTGATTTTAAATAAGAAAACTGCGATTGACTACTGTCTACTTCGCGACGAGGTGGAGCAGTTTGTTGCCGGCACCGCCTTTCGGGAGACCTCTGATGGCTAGAGTAACCGTTGAAGACTGCATCGAAAAAATTCCAAATCGGTTTGATCTAGTTCTAACCGCTTCACAGCGCGCTCGGGGCATCATGAAAGGCGATCTGCCAACTATCGAGCGCGACAATGACAAGAATCCAGTAATCGCATTGCGCGAAATTGCTGGAGAAACTGTTGATCTTGAAGGGCTGAATGACGGGCTCATCAAAAAGCTGCAGCGTCTATCGGTGCAGGAAGAGCATGACGAGCGGCCGGTTGATGTTGCCGTTGTCGATGTTGATCTTTCAGAGATGATCGGTGATTACAGCGAAGCTGAAGGCGAAGAAGCCGGCATGCATGTCAGCAGCGGCGACGTGCCTGCGGAACCCGGCTTTGAGGATGTTGACCTCTCTCAGATCACCGGCGAAGATTAAGCGTTGATTTATCGGCCAGCTGAACCTTCGGGCGGTGTGCTGACAGCAGGCATATAGCCGTGGTAGGAATAATCGGAACAGCTGATTCCATCATTGAACGGATGCGTGGATACAACCCCGCGATCGATGTTGAGCGCCTTGGGCGTGCTTTCGCATTTGGGCGTGACGCGCACGAAGGTCAAATGCGCGCATCGGGCGAGCCTTATTTTACTCATCCCATCGCCGTCGCTAATATCCTGATCGATATGCGGCTTGATGAAGATACCATAATCACAGCGCTGCTACATGATACGGTCGAGGATTGCGACGTCACGCTATCAACTCTGGACCAGCAATTTGGCGGTGATGTGCCGCAACTGGTGGACGGTGTTACCAAGCTAAGCAGAATTGCTATCCAGTCATCACCAAGCAGTGCCCAGGCGGAGAATTTCCGCAAGCTTCTTATGGCAATGAGCGAAGATGTACGCGTGTTGTTGGTCAAACTGGCGGACCGGACACACAATATGCGCACCCTTTCGTTCATCAAGAAGCCGGAAAAGCAGCAGCGTATTGCGCGCGAGACGATGGATATCTTTGCGCCGCTGGCCGAGCGGATCGGTCTGACTTGGATCCAGCAGGAACTTGAGGATAATGCGTTTGCGGTGCTAAATGGTGAAATGCGGCAAAGCATCATCAACCGGCTTGATTTTCTGACATCCGAGGCGGAAATAACCATCCCAACGATTGCGGTTGAATTGCAGGATACGCTGTCGCGCATCGGGCTTGAATGCAGCGTCACCGGCCGCATGAAATCTGCTTATTCAATCTGGTGGAAGATGCAGACCAAGGCTGTGACAATGGATCAGCTGGCAGATATCATGGCTTTTCGAGTTCTGGTTCCAGGTACGGCAGATTGCTACGCCGCACTTGGCCAGTTACACCAGAATTATCCAACCGTGATGGGGCGGTTCAAGGACTATATCTCAACGCCGAAGCGCAACGGGTACCAGTCGCTTCATACCGGCGTGCTGGGTCCACAAAACCATCGTATCGAAGTGCAAATACGGACTCCTGAAATGCATGAGGTTGCCGAGCATGGTGTGGCAGCCCATTGGATATATAAAGAAACAAAAAACAGAAATAATTTAATATCAGTCAAATGGATACAGGAGCTTGTTGGAATTCTTGATGAAGAGGCGGGCGCGGATGAGTTTCTTGAGCATACAAAGCTGGATTTGTATCGAGACCAGGTATTCTGCTTTACACCGCGCGGGGATCTGATCTCGTTGCCACGCGGCGCCACGGCGGTGGATTTCGCCTATGCGGTGCACACTAAGATTGGCGAGACCTGTAACGGTGTGCGAATTAATGGTAAGGCACGGCAATTGGCGACAGAACTTGAAAATGGTGATCAGATTGAAATCCTAACAACGCAGGACGCTAAGCCGAAAGCCGAATGGGAAGGATTTGTTCAGACGGCTCGCGCGAAGTCGGCCATTCGCAGGTTTCAGCGCGCGCAACGCGTCACTGAATTTAGCCGTATTGGCAAGACGCTGATCGAAAAAACCTTTCGCGAATATGGAAAGCCTTTTCGCAGCCGCACGCTAGAACGTTCTCTCGCGGCGTTTGGCTTGACCCGCGTCGAAGAAGTCTTTGCACTGGTTGGAGAAGACAGGCTCTCTTCGCTGCGCATTTTGGAAAAAATGCATCCTGATGTCATCATTAAGGAAAAGGCGGCTGATGATCGTCGGGAGAAGAGCAGTGGGCGGCAGCCGCAGCTGAAAATCAGCGGGGATGACGCAGGGGTTGCCGTTACGATTGCACGTTGCTGCCATCCGCTGCCAGGTGAGGCCATTGTTGGTATTTTTACGACCGGCAAAGGCGTGACTGTGCATAAAGTGGGGTGCACCACCTTGAGCAAATTCACTGATATGCCAGAGTTATGGCTGGATGTAACATGGGAGAGCGGCAGCCTGCGAATGGTAAATGGTCGGCTTATCACTGTGCTGTCCAATGAGCCAGGATCACTGGCATCGCTGGCAACTGTGATTTCGCAGCAGGGTGGTAATATTGCGAATATCAATCTGACTGACAGGACACCAGATTTTTTCAAATTTGAGCTGGATCTCGAAGTAAAGGATGTCGAACATATGCGCGCCATCATTGCGGTTCTGACTGCGAATAAATATGTAGAGAGTGTTGCACGCGCTGACAGCCGGTAGACGTAGATTCGAAATCGCGCACAGGCAAATGCGCACTGTCATAAAAACCGAGACGGAACCGCCCCCCGATGTTTAAACGCCGCAAAGCACGCTCGGCAGGTGAGCAGATCCGCAGTGTTATCTGGCCGGATCGCGGTTTTGCGCGCCTATTTTCATATATCTTTCAGCGTGTGCGCCGGATGCCGGGGTCGCCAACTTCGATCGCGGTTGGCGCCGCATGGGGTACGGCGGTGTCATTCACGCCTTTCATTGGACTACATGCGTTTGTCGGCCTTGCAATGACCTATATGACTCGTGGCAACATGCTCGCCTGCCTGTTTGGCACGATCATAGGCAATCCATGGACATTCCCGCTGTTTTTTTATCTTGATTACGCACTTGGCACCTTCATCCTGCAATTTTTGGGAAGCTCGACCGTTCAGGCCGGCAGTACGCCGGCCGAATTCATTTCGCTGTTTCTTGCGGCCCCAGCGGCCCTGATCGGCGAGGTGTTCAAGCAAATTATGTTTGGTGCAATTGTGCTTGGCAGCATGGCATGGTTCATGATGTTCGGCATTATCTATTGGGTAGTCAGCGGCTGGCGCAAAAGCCGGTCCATGCGGCTTGCAGCTGTTCGCAAACGATTGCAGAAAGACGAGCACTAGAATGACAACCTGCGCAATGAGCAGCCATTCACGAACAATCAAGAGGCTAGCGGTATCAGAGGAGACAACAAAGAATGAGCGTATCTGACGGCCTACGACTGGGCGTGAATATCGACCATGTGGCCACGGTCCGCAATGCCCGCGGGGGCGCGCATCCTGACCCGGTGCGAGCCGCTATCATGGCAGAAGCAGCTGGTGCAGACGGCATCACCGCGCATCTGCGCGAGGATCGGCGGCATATCCGCGATGCCGATATTGCTGACATCCGTGCTGCCATTATCATCCCGCTGAACTTTGAAATGGCCGCCACTGAGGAGATGGTTAAGATCGCCCTTGGCACCCGCCCCCATGCTGTCTGTATCGTACCGGAAAGGCGTGAGGAAGTTACAACAGAGGGTGGCCTTGCTGTCGCTGGCCGCGAGAACGAGTTGCTCTCGTATTTGGAGGCGATCAAAGAGGCGGGTATTCGCTTGTCACTATTTATTGAGCCAAGCCCGGAAGAGATCCATGCGGCCGCCGCCGTTGGAGCGGATATCGTCGAGCTGCATGTTGGTCGATATTGTGATGATGTGGTTGGGCGTGGTGACGAGCTGTTAAGAATTCAACAGGCAGCGGCATTGATAGAGTCGCTTGGTATGGAATGTCACGCCGGCCACGGGCTGGATTACGATACGGTTGCCGATATTGCCGTCATCCCGCAGATGCGCGAACTGAATATAGGACATTTCCTGATGGGTGAGTCATTATTTGTCGGGATGCCGGCAGCTATCATGGAAATGCGTCGTCTAATGGATGAGGCTCGGGGAGAATGAACACAAACCGTTACGCCAAAGGAATTGGCGCGTGATTGTTGGCATTGGCGTTGATATGTTGGATTCCCGCCGAATTGCCAAATCCATTGAACGGTTTGGAGACCGTTTTCTATCGCGAATCTTTACCGATGCAGAAAAGGCACAGGCCGCCGGCCGCGCAGATCGGACGTTGTACTTTGCAAAAAGGTTTGCCGCAAAAGAGGCGATTTACAAGGCGCTGTCCGCATCGGGGTTGGAGGGCCTGAGATGGCGAGATGCCAATATCACAAATAACGGCCGCGGTGCCCCCGTCGTCACCCTGACCGGGGTCTGCAAAACGGCGCTTGAGCGGCTGACACCTGATGGGTATAACCCGGAGATCAGCATTTCGATTAGCGATGAGCCCCCGCATGTGCTGGCGTTTGTCGTCCTGTCCGTTATCGGACGGCAAGACCAATAGACAGGCAGTCGCGCATGAACGACAAGAATAAAACCAAAAAGAAGGATGGCTGGGGCGACCTGGTGCGCACCATCGCCATTGGCGGGCTGATAGCCCTTCTGTTTCGCGCGCTTCTGTTTGAACCTTTCAACATACCGTCCGGATCCATGATCCCAACCTTGCGAGTCGGAGACTATCTGTTTGTATCGAAGTTTTCATACGGTTACTCGCGCTATTCCTTCCCGCTAGGACTAATTCCTTTTGAAGGGCGGATCATGGCTGACCAGCCAAAACGCGGGGATGTGATTGTATTCCGGCAACCCGGTAATGAAAGCATCTCCTTTATCAAGCGACTTGTTGGCCTTCCAGGAGATATGATTTCGGTAAAGCAGGGTATTCTTACTATTAATGGCCAGTCTGTTACCCGGCTAGCTGTTGCTGAGGGGACCACAAGTGATGACCTGCGAGTTATGCGTTATGTGGAGTTTGACGAGGCCTTTCCCGATGGAAGCACGCACAGAATTCGCGAACGCACAGATCGTGGTCCTTATGATAATTTCGGGCCAGTCGAGGTGCCGAAAGGATATTATTTCATGATGGGTGACAACCGCGATGCCTCAAATGACAGCCGCTCACCATCAGTCGGGTTGGTGCCGGCGCAAAACCTCATCGGCAAGGCACAGTTTCTGTTCTTCAGCCATGATGGGTCGGCCCGGCTGTGGGAAATTTGGAAGTGGCCGTTTGCCGTTCGTTATAGCCGCATTGGGGATGGCATAACTTGACTTTCTCCGCCCTGACCAAAGCTGAAATTGGGAAGCTGGAACAGCTTTTGAATCATAGATTTGGCGACCATCAGCTCTTGTTGCGTGCATTAACCCATGCCAGTGCCGTTCCGAAGGGGCCAAGTTATGAACGCTTGGAGTTCGTTGGCGATCGCGTGCTGGGTCTTGTTCTTGCCGAATTCTTCTATCAGAGCTGTCAATCCGATGATGAGGGTGCGTTATCGACCCGCCTTCATGCTGCCGCCCGTCAGCCAACCTTAGCCCAGGTGGCGCAGCAACTAGATATTGCCCCGCTGGTTCGGGTCCAGACAGGCATAAAGGCGGCAACAAATGACTCAGTCATGTCCGATGTCATGGAAAGCCTCCTGGCGGCTCTTTATCTTGATGGTGGACTGGAAAAGGTACAGCAGTTCGTTGTTGCACATTGGCCACTGCACATTGGTGCGATCAGCCAGACAGAAAAGGATGCCAAATCGCGGCTTCAGGAGCTGGCAATGAAGCGCGGTCTCGCTCTGCCACGCTACCGGTTGATATCGCGCAGCGGCGCTGACCATGAACCGGTTATGGTCTACGGGGTCGAGGTCGAAGGATTTACAGAGCAACAGGCTACCGGCACTTCACGCAAGCAGGCGCAGCAGATGGCAGCAGCGCAGCTTATTGATGTCATGACAGTTACCGGTGCAGGGACCAGTTATGATAGCGCACGTGAACGGAATGGATCAGAATAAACGGATCACATATGACTGACACAACCCGCAAAGACATGCAAACAAAGGCTGGGTTTGTAGCGCTGATCGGTGCACCCAACGCCGGCAAGTCAACATTGATGAATGCCATGGTTGGCAGCAAGGTTTCGATTGTGACCCCGAAGGTGCAGACGACCCGTAGCCGTGTGCGCGGCATCGCCATGAAAGGGCAGGCGCAGATCATCTTTATAGATACGCCGGGCATTTTTAGTCCTAAGCGACGACTTGACAGGGCCATGGTCCAGGCAGCCTGGAAGGGTGCGGACGACGGTGATGTTTTGCTGGTGATGCATGATTGTGCGCGTCGTGAGATAGACGCGGACACACATAGCATTGTCAGCCAGCTAGCGGAAACAGGGCGAAAGGCGTCATTGGTGCTAAACAAAATCGATCTTGCCACCCCGGAACGGTTGCTGTCGCGGACGCAGGAGCTGTCACAGCTTATGGAATTTAGAAGGGTGTTTATGATCTCAGCCGTGACTGGCAACGGTATTGAAGATCTGCTCAGCTGGTTGGCGGCACAAATGCCGGCAAGCCCATTCCTGTTTGACCCTGATGATCTGTCGGACATGCCGCTGCGTCTTCTGGCTGCTGAAATCATGCGTGAAAAACTCTTTTTGAACTTGCATCAGGAACTGCCCTACCAACTCACGGTGGAAACCGAAAAGTGGGAAGAGCAAGAAGATGGCAGCGTCGCTGTGCATCTCAGCATCTATGTCGCACGTGATGGCCATCGCGGTATAATCCTTGGCAAACAAGGGCAGACAATCCGGCGGATCGGTACGGCAGCACGAATAGAACTTGAAGAGGCGTTGGACCGGCGTATTCATCTGTTCAGCCATGTGAAAGTACGCAAGAACTGGATGGATGACGTGGCGCGCTATTCTGTCTGGGATTTGGATTACGATGCCTGAATGGCGCGAGGAAGCGCTCATCCTGTCAGTTCGTCCGCATGGCGAAAATGCCGCTATCGTCACGGTGCTGACTGCGGAGCAGGGACGTCATGCCGGCCTCGTGCCCGGTGGTGCAGGGTCACGCCTGCGCGGTACGTTACAGCCTGGTAATTTAGTCGGGGCCGAATGGCGCGCCCGCCTGCCGGAGCAGCTTGGTCAGATGAAAGTTGAAATAATGCAGCCGGTGCCAGCAATGATACTTGATGATTCCCTGCGTCTTGCTGGTGTGGCATCAGCATGCGCGTTGCTGGATGGCATATTACCAGAGAGAGATGCGCAACCGGCCTTGTTTGCGGCAACACAGTCCCTGTTCAATCTGGTCTGCATTAATGACCCTGATCATCGGTGGGTTGAGGGGTATATCCGATGGGAACTGGGTTTGCTGCAAGCGGTGGGTTTCTCGCTTGATCTGGAACGCTGTGCCGTGACAGGGACAGAAACGCGGCTGGCTTATGTCAGTCCGAAATCCGGTCGTGCCGTGGCAGAAAGGGCCGCTGGTGACTTTGCCGAACGGATGCTGGTCCTGCCGCGTTTCTTGGGCGGGGTTAGCTGTAATCGTCATGATTTCGAGGCTGGGTTGTCACTGACAGGCCACTTTTTTGAAAAGCGGGTTTTTGCTGCGCACCATGCGGATATCCCGCCACAAAGGCGCAGGTTTTTCGATAAGGTGTCTAGTCTATATGGTAGTGCAACGTTATAAACACTACCAAGTTTAGTATTCCGGGCAGGTGCCATGAGTGACGATATGACCCTCGAAGAAAAAGGCCAGATCATTGGAACAGGTTTTTCTGAGGCATTAAGCGAGCGGTATCTGGCCTATGCGCTTTCGACCATTACCTCGCGGTCACTGCCTGATGTCAGGGATGGGCTGAAACCGGTTCACCGGCGGCTGCTCTATGCGATGCGCCAGCTACGTCTGGACCCGGACCAGGGTTTCAAGAAATCAGCACGGGTTGTTGGCGATGTCATGGGTAAGTTTCACCCGCATGGTGACGCCGCCATCTATGATGCGATGGTCCGTTTGGCACAGGAATTTGCTATGCGTTACCGGCTTGTCGACGGGCAGGGTAATTTTGGCAATATCGATGGCGATAACGCCGCTGCTATGCGTTACACCGAAGCGCGTATGACCATTGTCGCGCAGTTGCTTCTGGACGGGATTGACGAGGATACAGTTGACTTCCGCGCGACTTATGACGGCGAGTCAGACGAACCTTGTCTGTTGCCGGCCGGTTTTCCCAATCTGCTTGCCAATGGCGCGCAGGGGATCGCCGTTGGTATGGCGACATCAATACCTCCGCATAACGTCAATGAGTTGGCGGACGCCGCACTGCATCTGATCAAACATCCTAATGCATCAATCGATACATTGATGCAATTTGTGCGTGGGCCAGATTTTCCAACGGGCGGGGTGCTAGTCGAGCCGGAAGAGTCCATCCGTGAGGCCTACGGCACTGGTCGCGGTGGGTTTCGTGTGCGCGCTCGGTGGGCAGTGGAAAAGGAAAAGGGCGGCGGGTGGCAGATTTCTGTAACCGAGATTCCATACCAGGTGCAGAAATCGCGCATGATTGAACGCATGGCAGAGATGTTGCAGGCAAAAAAGCTGCCGTTCCTCGCCGATATTAGGGACGAATCCGCCGAGGATTTGCGGATCGTCCTAGAGCCAAAATCACGGCGGCTGGAGCCAGACGTGGTGATGGAAAGCCTGTTTCGTTTGACGGAGCTGGAAACCCGTGTGCCACTGAACCTGAATGTGCTGGACGACAACGGCCGCCCAGGGGTGATGAATCTGCGTGAGGCCTTGAATGCTTGGCTTGCACATCGGCGTGTTGTCTTGCTGCGCCGCTCGCAATCTAGGCTTGGTAAGATCGCTGAACGGCTGGAAGTGCTGGAAGGCTATCTTGTTGTATTCCTAAATTTGGACGAGGTGATTGCGATCATCCGAGAGGCCGATCATCCTCGTGACGAACTGATGGCGCGGTTTGACCTGAGCGAGTTGCAGGCTAACGCTATTCTGGATATGCGATTGCGCGCTCTGCGTCGTCTAGAAGAAATGGCCTTGAAGGCTGAACGTGACTCACTGATCGCCAGACAGGAAGAGCTGACATCTTTGGTTGGAGACGAGACTCTCCAATGGGGGCGTATTGCCGGTGAAATCAAGGAACTGAAAGAAACTTTTCAAAAGATTGATCCACGTCGTACCGATTGCAGCGCAGCACCGGACATTGATCTGGCTGCTGCCGAAATCCTTATCGAACGCGAACCCATCACAGTAATCTGTTCACAAAAGGGCTGGATACGCGCGATGAAGGGGCATCAGGATCTGGATACCGAATTCAAATATAAGGAAGGCGACGAACCTGCCTTTGTCATCCACGCTGAAACCACAGACAAGATATTGCTGTTTGCGGAAAATGGTCGTTTCTACACACTCGCCGGCGACAAGCTGCCGCGCGGACGTGGCTTTGGCGAGCCTGTTAGCCTCATGGTCGATCTGCCTGCGGATGTGGATATTGTCCGCTTGCTTCGGGCCGACGGCAGCCGCCTCCTTGTTGCAGCAAGCACCGGTCATGGGTTGATCGTGCCGGTAGATGCGGCATTGGCACAGACACGTTCTGGCAAGCAGGTGCTGAATATTAGCGGTCTGGCGCGGGCTGTTGCCTGTTGTTTGGTGAAGGGTGACATGGTCGCCACAGTAGGCGTCAATAGAAAGTTGTTGACCTTCCCGCTGTCAGAGGTGCCAGAGATGACCCGTGGCAAGGGTGTTATCCTGCAGCGGTTCAAGGAAGGGGGGCTGGCTGATGTTGCTGTCTATGATTCGGCTTCCGGCCTGTCATGGAAGGCGCGTGGTGGTAGAAACCGCAAAGAAACGGACATGACCCCGTGGATCGGTAAGCGTGCGACTGCCGGCAAAATACCGCCAACCGGGTTTCCCCGGCCGGCACAATTCACCTGACGCTATGTTCATATAAGATCTCAGGAAGATGTCGGGCGAAGCCAGGAATATGATGGGTCGCGGTAGGTCTGCCAGCGGCCGTTAACAAATATTTCGGCTGGCTGGAAACGCGATTTATACATCATCTTCTGGCTGCCATTGACGAAATAGCCAAGGTACAGCCATTCCAGCCTGTTTTGGCGTGTATACTCCAACAGGTCGAGGATCATGAAGGTGCCCAGAGACCGGGACGCTTTTGCCGGATCATAAAATGAATATACAGCGCTCAGCCCGTCTTCTTGAACATCTGTGAGGACGGCACCAATAAGCTTGCCATCCAGGTCACGATAATTGGCGACGAAGCTCTCAATCGGGCTGTTCTCGATCATGCTTACAAATTCATCATGGCCCATATTAGCCATCTGTCCGTCGCGATGTCGCTCGCGGATATATTTCAAGAAAAGTTTGTACTGTTCATTGGTGGGCCGGATGGCGCTGATGGTGCGGGTTAGGTCGGCATTGGTGCGGGCGATGCGCTGTAGATTGCGGCTCGGCTTGAAATCATTGACTGCGACGCGCCAGGGAAGGCAGGCCTGACAGTCCGGGCAGACCGGTTTGTACACCCAGTTTTCTACACGGCGAAAGCCTGCGCGCGCGAGTTCGTCATGCAATGCGGGGTTTTCAGAAATATCGACTGCCACGCGCTGTTCTGTGCGCCCGCTAATGTAGGGGCAGTCTGACCGCATACTAAGCCGGACGTTAAGCGGTGGGAGCTTGTGTAATCGCTTGTCCTGATCCATGGCCTATTATTCTCCGGATTTCTGTCGTCAGGCAAGGTTGTCGATGCCGCACTCGGTCATTTTAATCAGCGCGGTCTCAACGCTGCCTGTGTCGTTGACACCTAGCCAGCTGAATTTTCATCCAACTGGAGCACCTGAAATTGTGCCTGCCTCAAATCCTCTATAATCTCGGTAACATGCTCCGGACCGCGCGTTTCAATGACAGCGTCAATCTTGGCAAGCTTTGCGGGCACGTCATAGAACAGCCGCTGGTGGTAGATTTCGACTATATTGCCGCCGCATCGGCTGATCGAGGCTGTGATCGCGGCGAGCATACCCGGCTCATCAGAGATATCGATCCGTAATCGTGCCAGACGACCATCGCTGGCCATATTGCGGTTGAGGATGGAGGCCAGAAGGCGGGGGTCGATATTGCCGCCACAAATCACAACACCGACATTCTTGCCCGCAAATACCTCGCGATGCTGATAGATTGCTGCAATACCTGCGGCACCGGCGCCTTCAGCCACGACACGCTGCTGTTCGACAAGGGTGCCGACCGCCCATTCCAGTGATTGCTCATCGACTAGCAAAACATCATTTACATTCTGGCTGATGACGGGCTGAGTCACCGCACCAGGTTTCTTGACAGCAATGCCCTCGGCAAGGGTTTCGCCGCCACAGACTATATCCTTGCCAGCAATCGCCAGCTTCATTGCGGGATAAAGTTCGGTTTGCACACCGATGATGGTTATATCTGGGCGCATGTCACGGGCGATTGTGGCGATGCCGCCCATCAGCCCGCCGCCGCCAATCGGAACCAACAGGATATCCAAATCCGGCTTGTCCGTCAGCATTTCCAATCCGGTTGTGCCCTGGCCCGTCATCACGCACTCGTTGTCATAAGGATGAATAAGCGACAGCTCGCGCTCGGCGATTAGACGGTTTACGGTTCCCTCACACTCATTGAGGTTGCGGCCTTCCAGCACAACATTCGCACCAAAGGCGCGAGTGCGGGATACTTTCGCAAACGGTGTTTGGGCCGGCATCACAATGGTGGCAGGGATATTCATCTTGCTGGCGTGATAGGCCACAGCCTGTGCATGGTTGCCGGCCGACATTGTGATCACGCCGTGCCGACGCGAAGATTCATCAAGCCCCTCCATTGCGACGTAGGCACCGCGCGCCTTAAAAGATGATGTGTGCTGAAGATTTTCAAGCTTAAGGTTTAGATTACATCCAAGAATGCGCGAGAGCATCGGCGCCTCGATAAAGGGCGTGCGGATGATGTTGCCTTCCAGGGTTGCGGCAGCATTTCTGATATCGGTTGCGGTGACGGTCAATCCCACCTCCGTGGTGTGCTTCTCGTAAAAAGCTTGTTAAGCCGGGCAGATGTTGGATCTGGTTTACCGGCTGTTCAGCAGGCGGGCCGCCTGCTGGGCAAAATAGGTCAATATACCGTCTGCGCCGGCTCGTTTGAATGCCAGAAGGCTTTCCATCATAACACGGTCATGATCCAGCCAACCCTTGTTAGCAGCCGCAGTGATCATCGTATATTCACCAGAAACCTGATAGGCGATGCAGGGCACCCCAAATTCAGCCTTTGCGCGCGCCAGTATGTCCAGATAGGGCATGCCAGGTTTTATTATCACAAGGTCGGCGCCTTCGGCGAGGTCGAGCGCGATTTCGTGCATCGCCTCATTGCTGTTGGCCGGATCCATCTGGTAGGTGGATTTTCCATCGGCACCCAGATCACTGCCGGCACCCACCGCGTTGCGGAAAGGGCCGTAGAAGCCAGACGCGTATTTAGCGGCATAGGACATGATCTGCACATTCTGATGGCCAGCCGCATCGAGCGCGCCTCGAATTGCGGCTGCCCGTCCATCCATCATGTCGGACGGGGCGATGATATCGCATCCAGCATCGGCTTGATGCAGCGCCTGTTCACACAGGATTCCCAAAGTTTCATCATTGGCTATTTCGCCGTTGCGCAGAACGCCGTCATGGCCATGGCTGGTGAACGGGTCCAGCGCAACGTCACAGATAACGCCCAGATCAGGGCAGGCAGTCTTGACGGCACGCACTGCGCGGCAGACAAGATTGTCTCCATCGAGGGCGAGGCTGCCATCAGCATCCTTCAGTGCGGATTCAATGGCAGGAAAAATGGCGATCAACGGGATTCCCAGCTCAACCGCACTTTGTGCTTGCGCGACCAGTCTGTCAATGCTGTGGCGATTGACGCCGGGCATGGAATCCACTGGTCCACAATGGTCCTCACCTTCGACAACGAAGAGGGGCCAGATCAAATCATCGACGGATAGGGTGTTTTCCGCGATAAGCCGTCGCGAAAAGGCACGCAACCTGTTGCGCCGCATACGCGTTGCGGGATATTGGCCTCTACTCATCTCACCCTCGATCGATTAAGGTGGCGGACAAAATCGACATCAAAGATAATGCTCGCCTGACGCACATATAAACAGCATAAGGTCCCGACGCAATGCAGCACCCGGACATCTATTTTTCGACTCATGGTCGGGCCGGATTGATTGAGCTTGACCGGCCCAAGGCATTGAATGCCATCAGTTATGAAATGGCAATGGCCATCAGCACCCAGATTAGACGCTGGTCTGCAGATGAGGGGATCACGCATGTTGTTATTGCTGGGTCGACGCCGCGCGCCTTTTGCGCTGGCGGGGATGTTCGCGATCTGTACTTGCATATTACACGCGGCGAATTTGATCGCACAAGAGTCTATTTCCGAGCTGAGTATAACGCAGATCTTGATATTTTTAACTGTTCAAAGCCAGTTATCGCCCTTGCGGACGGTATTGTCATGGGTGGCGGAGCCGGGCTGATGCAGTGCAGCCATTACCGCATCGCGAGCAGCACGACAAGTTTTGCCATGCCGGAAAGCGCTATCGGGTTGTTCCCCGATGCGGGTGCCAGCATCTTTCTTGGTCGCTGCCCCCGTCCGATGGCGCTTTTCATCGGACTCACAGGCCAGATTATCGGTGCGGCTGACTGCATGATGCTGGGGCTGGCAGATGCGGTTGTGCCGGCAGAGAAGATTGCAGATATGCGCACTGATCTGCTGGCCTGTGAAGTGACAGGGATTGACGATGTGATCGCACGCTACCGGACAGACCCAGGGGCCGCCCCGCTGCAGGCACACCGGATGGTGATCGATCATGTCTTTTCCGGTGATGATCTTGCCGCTATGCGCGATCGTGCCGCCGAACTGGCACAGCTGAAACACCATGAATTTGCTGCCATGATTTATGCGGCATTATCCACCCGCTGCCCAATGACGATGCATGTCTTTCTGCAGTTGATAGACGGTGTTGTGGATATTCCGGACATGGCGGCAGCGTTGGCGATGGACTATCGTCTAGCAATCCGAATGTCCGAGCGCGCGGATTTTTCTGACGGAGTACGTGCGGTGCTTGTTGACAAAACCAATGACGCCTCTTGGTCGCCCGCCCGGCTGGAAGAGGTGACACCTGCTATGCTGAATAAGGTTTTTGATCATGCCGGCCTGCCAGTCTTGCGTTAGGTCCAGCATCATCCTAGATTGGCGCAACGTCGCAACTGACCCCTTGGCGGGTCGATCATCCGGGACCCATTCTATGCGTTTAAGCCAGTATTTCCTGCCCCTGCTCAAAGAAACTCCCAAGGAGGCGCAGATTGTCTCGCACCGGTTGATGCTGCGCGGCGGTATGATTCAGCAATCCAGTGCAGGGATCTATTCCTGGTTACCACTCGGCAAGAAGGTGCTCGACAAAATTGCCGATATTGTGCGCGAGGAACAGAACCGTGCCGGGGCGCTGGAAATCATGATGCCCACAATTCAGCCGGCAGAGCTTTGGCAGGAATCCGGTCGGTATGATGATTACGGTGCGGAAATGTTGCGCATCAAGGACCGGCATGATCGTGATATGCTATATGGCCCGACAAATGAAGAACAGGTAACAGATATTTTTCGTGCCCATGTGCGCAGTTACAAAGCACTGCCACTGAACCTTTACCACATCCAGTGGAAATTCCGTGACGAGGTGCGCCCGCGTTTCGGCATCATGCGGGGAAGGGAATTTCTTATGAAGGATGCCTATTCCTTTGACAGTGATGCGGCTGGTGCGCGCGCCGCCTATAATCGGATGTTTGTGTCCTATCTGAAGACTTTTGCGCGCATGGGTTTGACCGCCATTCCTATGGAGGCAGATACCGGCCCCATCGGTGGTGATATGAGCCATGAATTCATTATCCTCGCTGAAACGGGTGAAAGCGGTGTTTATTTTCACAAGGATTGGCTGGATGCTGACCTTGTTACTCAGGTGAATTATAGCGAGGATTTGCAACCGGCCATTGACCGTTTTACCTCGCTTTATGCGAGGGCGGATGAGAAACATGATCCGGAAACCTGTCCTGTTGCCGCTGATGATCTGTTGAGCCTGCGAGGCATCGAGGTCGGGCATATCTTCTATTTCGGTGAGAAATATTCTGCTGCTATGGGGGCCAGCGTGACAGCGCCGGATGGCACCAACAAGCCAGTGCATATGGGATCATACGGCATAGGCGTGTCACGCCTTGTCGGTGGCATTATCGAGGCCAGCCACGATGATCGAGGAATTATCTGGCCGCGCGCCGTGGCGCCATTTGATGTTGCGGTTGTCAATCTCAAAACAGGAGATAAGACCTGTGACGGCTGTGCAGAAGATCTCTACGTGAAATTACAGGCCGCCGGTGCTGACCCGCTTTATGATGATCGTGACGACCGTCCTGGTGCGAAATTAGCGGCGATCGACCTTATTGGTATTCCCTGGCAGATTGTGGTTGGTCCTCGGGGCATGGCAAACGGCATGGTTGAGGTTAAGAATCGGCGCACGGGAAAAGCTGTAGAAGTTTCGCCTGATTCCGCTCTCAGCATGGTCATGCGGGATGTAGAATAACGGGCATTGATGAACGCGTCTATACTGACCGGCTTTGCGGCAGTTGGCTGCACCAGATTGAAAGAGATTTAATGCGGTTTTTTTCTCCCGTCGAACGGTTGCTGGCAATGCGCTATATGCGGTCGCGCCGTGCTGAGGGTTTTATTTCGGTGATTGCCTGGTTTTCCCTTGCAGGGATTACGCTTGGTGTTGCGACCCTGATCATCGTGATGTCGGTTATGAATGGCTTTCGCGCCGAACTGATTGGCCGGATCTTGGGCCTTAATGGTCATATTGGAGTCCATTCAACCGATACGCGTGGCATTGCCAATTTTGACCAGTTGGCTGTCGATATTGTCGATTTGCCGGGTGTGATCGCCGTGACCCCGCAAATTGAGGGGCAGGCAATGGTTAGCGCCTCGAATGTAAATGTAGGTGCCGTTGTCCGAGGGGTGCGGTGGTCTGACCTGGCAGCAAGGCGCCCCCTATGGAATGCGTTAGATGAGGGTAGTATTGCCCGGTTTCGCGACGATGGCGGCGTGCTGATTGGCAAGACAATGGCCTTGAAACTGGGCTTGCGTTCCGGTGATAGTTTGCTGCTGACCGGAACGCGCGGCGAGGCAACGGCCTTCGGCACGCTGCCATCGAGGCGGAAATATCGCGTTGCGGGCACCTATGATGTTGGCATGCATGAATATGACAGCGCTTTTGTCTTCATGCCCTTTGATGCTGCAGCAAGCATGTTCGGGATGAAGGATCGTGCTTCTGTTCTCGAGGTTTATACCGCAGACCCGCAGATGATCGCGACGACACGTGTGCTCGTCGCTGATACTGTCAGTGACGGTTTGCGCGTTTTTGACTGGGTGCAGCGCAATCGCACATTTATCAATGCTTTACGGGTGGAACGCAATGTCATGTTCCTCATCCTAACATTGATCATACTTGTGGCGGCGTTCAATATCATCTCGTCAATGATCATGCTTGTACGGTCGAAAAATACCGATATCGCCGTATTGCGCACCATGGGGGCAAGCGGAGCGACGATCATGCGCATCTTTCTGATGACAGGAGCAAGTATCGGTGTTGCCGGAACGCTGGCGGGGACGGTGATCGGCCTATTATTCTGTTGGAAAATAGGATCAATACAGGGTTTTGTCGAAACGGTATCGGGCGCTGAACTTTTCGCCGCTGAAATCTATTTTCTGTCAACCTTGCCCGCCAAGGTTGATCCCACAGAGGTCGGGGTAGTTATCGGGATGGCATTTTTTTTGTCGTTCCTTGCCAGCCTTTATCCGGCATGGCGTGCCAGCTGCGTCGAACCGGCTGAGGTGCTGCGCAATGAATAGGGACCAAAAAGCAGACGAGACTGGCAAAGTGTTGCTGGAACTGCGCGGTGTAAAGCGGGACTATCATCAGGGCGAAACGGTCATCAGCATTTTGAGCGACGCACATCTGCAGATTTTGGGTGGTGAGATGACGGCGCTTGTCGGCCCATCGGGTTCCGGAAAGTCCACTCTGCTGAACATTGCCGGGCTGCTAGAACGCCCGACGGATGGCGAGGTAATCATTGCAGGTCACCCCACCAGCGCGCTTGGTAATCGGCGGCGCGGCAAGCTGCGCGGCAGCCATATCGGCTTTGTCTTCCAGTTTCACCGACTGTTGCCGGAATTCTCGGCTATGGAAAATGTGATGGTGCCGCAGATGCTAAATGGGCTGGCGCGAGATGAGGCCGAGGATCGTGCCGAGGCATTGCTTGCCATGGTTGGGTTGCAGGACCGTCAATCCCACCGGCCCGGCAGGTTATCTGGTGGAGAACAGCAGCGCGTGGCCATAGCGCGCGCAGTGGCGAACGCGCCGCAAGTCCTGCTGGCGGACGAGCCAACCGGCAATCTCGACCCCGAAACGGCTGATGAAGCGTTTTCACATCTCAGGGCCATCATTCGCGGAACGGGTGCGGCGGCCCTGATTGTGACGCACAATGAAAAGCTGGCACTGACCATGGATCGCTGTCTGGCGATTGAAGACGGGCTGATTGTCGAGAGTTAAACGCGCAATTCGGCAAAAGCTGTTGTGGGGCAACATGCGCGGCGGTATCCTTAATCTAATTTTTTTTACGCCGTTTTACCGTTCTCAGCTAGGTGCCTGATCCGATGCCAGCTTCCTTTGTCCACCTTCGCGTTCACTCCGCCTATTCGCTGGCTGAATCTACCTTGCGTATCAGTAAAATAGCCGCACTAGCTGCCGGTGACTCGCAGCCGGCCGTCGCCATTACGGACACGAACAACATGTTTGGTGCTCTGGAATTCTGTAAGGTGATTATGGGAGAGGGCGTGCAGCCGATTGTCGGCGTGCAAGCATTGCTATCCGATGAGCGCGGCAGTGGCGAGGTTGCACTTCTAGCGCAGACGGATACAGGCTATTCCAATCTTTGCAAGCTCAATTCAAAGGCACTGCTCGAGGTAGAAGGGGGCAATGACCCCGTCATCACGCTGGATATTCTTGGTACGCATGCGGAAGGACTGATCCTTCTTGGCGGTGGTGCTGTGGGCGGTTTCATCGGGGCTGCTGCGGCCGATGGACAGGAAGGGTTGGTGCGCGCCCGACTAGACGCACTGTCTGCGCTGCTGCCGGGGCGGGTCTATATCGAATTGCAGCGTCATGGTATGGCGGAAGAACAGCGTGCGGAACCGCTGTTGCTGCAAGCGGCTTTGCAGACAGATCTGCCCTTGGTGGCAACCAACGATTGTCGGTTTGAAACACGCGACATGGAAATGCCGCATGATGTGCTGGTTTGTATCGGAACCGGACGACGGATCGCCGAAGAAGACCGGGCCCGCTACTCGCCAGAACATTATTTCAAAAGCGTTGACGAAATGACCCGCCTTTTCGCAGACGTTCCCGAGGCAGTGCGCAATTCGGTTGTGATTGCACAGCGGTGTTCCGTTGTGGCTGAAATGCGTGATCCCATCCTGCCAACCTTTGCCAGTAACGTCGGGCGCGACGAGCCGGACGAGCTTAAAGAACAGGCCAGTGCCGGACTGGCCATGCGGTTGAAACGACACGTCTTCACAGTGGACATGGATGATGCGGCACGTAATGCTGCAGCTGCCCCCTATAACGAAAGGCTTGAATTTGAACTTAACGTGGTCAACCAGATGGGCTTCCCTGGCTATTTCCTGATTGTTGCTGACTTCATCCAGTGGGCAAAACGCCAATCCATTCCAGTTGGCCCCGGGCGCGGGTCAGGTGCCGGCTCGGTTGTCGCCTGGGCCCTGTCGATCACGGACCTTGACCCGTTGAGGTGGGGATTGCTGTTCGAGCGTTTTCTGAATCCTGAGCGCGTTTCAATGCCTGATTTTGATATTGATTTCTGTCAGGAACGCCGCGACGAGGTCATTACCTATGTGCAGGAAAAATACGGTTTTGACCGTGTGGCCCAGATTATAACTTTCGGGTCGTTGCAGGCACGTGCGGCCATTCGCGATGTCGGACGGGTTATGGAATTGCCTTATCCTCAAGTTGACCGAATTGCCAAGCTGATCCCGGCTAACCCAGCCAACCCGGTGACCATCGCCAAGGCGCTGGAAAACGAGGAAGAGTTGCGGGCGCAGCGGCGCGATGACGAACAGGTGGCCGAACTGATAGATATTTCAATGAAAATTGAAGGGCTTTTCCGGCACGCATCAACGCATGCGGCCGGCCTTGTTATCGGTGACCGTCCCCTTGACGAGCTGGTGCCGCTTTACCGTGACCCACGATCGCCAATGCCGGT
>MDTC01044888.1_pt1 | contig 22215 bp, 22 predicted proteins | sample 811181 | NCBI WGS metagenome assembly MDTC01 (sample SAMN05326644, study PRJNA326480) | marine metagenome | isolation source: seawater | place: Pacific Ocean: North | collected 2011 | reverse complement strand
TAATTTTTTACCCATAATTTACAATCAGATAAACAAAAATAAAAATTTCCGTCTCTTTTAATAATTTATCTGTGTTTTATTAAAAGGGAATCGTATGTAATGTAAATTATTAACTAAGCTAAATAGTTCGTTTTTTAGTTCCTTAATTTTGAGGTTTTTTTGAGCAGAAATAAAAACAATTTTATGTGAAGAGTTTTTCCATTGATTATTTTGTTCTTTTAATTCTTGGACACTTAATAAGTCAATCTTATTAAAACAAACAATAGTGGGTTTAGGAGAAGTCAAAATATCATTCAAGGTTTCATTAACAATTGTCATATGATCTTGATAAGCCGCATGTGATAAATCTACCACATGAATTAAAACATCAGCATCTCTTACTTCATCTAGTGTAGATTTAAACGACTCGATTAACTGATGTGGTAATTTTCTTATAAAACCAACGGTATCACTCAGTAGAAATGGAACTTGATTAACTACTACTTTTCTTACGGTAGTATCTAATGTGGCAAATAACTTATTTTCAGCAAAAACTTTAGACTTACTGAGGATATTCATTATTGTAGATTTCCCAACATTAGTATACCCAACTAAGGCAACCCTAACAATATTTCCTCTGTTGTTTCTTTGTGCTGACTTTTGCTTATCAATTTTAACCAGTTTTTGCTTTAGCTGACTTATTTTTTGATTGATAATTCTCCTGTCTGTTTCGATTTGAGTTTCTCCAGGTCCTCTCATTCCAATCCCCCCTTTTTGTCTTTCAAGATGGGTCCACATTCTTGTCAGTCTAGGCAAAAGATATTGATATTGAGCCAACTCTACTTGAGTTTTAGCGTGAGATGTTCTTGCTCTACTGGCAAAAATATCTAATATAAGATTACTTCTATCTAAAATTTTGCATTCTAATGCTCTTTCAATATTTCTAAGTTGTGAAGGAGAAAGATCATCATCAAATATTACTAAATCAATTTCATTTTCTTTAACATAAGATTTGATTTCATTTAGCTTTCCTTTTCCAACAAATGTTTTAGGATTGGCAATATGAAGTGACTGAGTAAATCTTGCAAGTGTTTTGGCACCAGAAGTAAGTGCTAAAAATGCCAATTCTTCCAAATATTCTTGAGTTTGTGCAACACTTTGTTTAGTGTAATTTAACCCTACAAGAACAGCATTTTCAAACAATGGCAAAATAAAATATTAGATTAAGATTTTTTACTTATTCTTCCTTGCGTAAATAAATGATTTCACGCAAATAAAAGTGTAAATAGACCCCGTTAAAAATAACATCAACATAGATAAGGTTGCATAATTTAACCCATCACCCATTTTCATAAAAAATCTTGTTCCTCCAAGTGCGCACAACAACCCAAATGTGACAGCAATGTGCATCCATAATTTTCTTTTTGCTGGATTTTTAGTTGCTAGCAATCCTGATAAAAATAAGGGCGTTCCTAGAATTGATGGGAAATATGAAGTAATTGATTCTGATTTAGATAAGAAGGATATTATGATCCCCCATGATATCAAGGATATTCCATATATAATGGTGATTGTAGGAATCGATAATCCAAATATTTTAAACTCGTTAGTTGTTTCTTCAGTCATTTTGTAAATTTTATTAAACTAAATGCTAAATTATAAATTGTTAGAACTAGACAATTTATTTGATGAACTAATTTCCATACTGTTTGATAATTCTTTGACTATTTATAGGATTTGTAAATACCCACTCCCCAATTTTTTCTCCATTATCAAAATTTCCTCTGTATAACTCTTGACCTATATTGTTATATACAATTATGGCTCCATCTGGAATACCTTCAGAAAAATGACAAATACTTTGAATTTCACCATTAGGGAAATAGGAAATCCATTCGCCGTTTTTAAGTCCATTTCTATTTTTACCACTCAGCAAAGTGGAATCAATCATATTTTCTAAAGCTTTTTCATTTTTATTATTTATTGGTGAAGAACAAGAATGAAATACCAATAACATAATAATAAGTATTGCCAAAAATGAAAAATGGCATGTGATTTGAGTTAGTCTTGAAATGAAAAGATTTGGTTTAATTTTATTCATCATTTTAGTGTTTGTTTTAAGCTCATGGCAAAGCAATAAAAAATTGCATCATACAAAAATAAAAAGAGATGAAATAAATGCATTTACTTATGGTGAAAAGTTAAAATATAAAATATCTATAGGTTTTATTGATGCCGGATTCGCTGAGCTTGAAGTTAAGAAATATGAAAAAAATAATAGCTGTTTCCATATAATTGGTACTGGATATAGCAACAGTACAGTAGATTATTTTTTTAAAATAAGAGATCGATACGAAAGTATTATCGATTCATCTTCTCTTTGCCCAATAGAATTTATAAGAAGTGTTGAGGAGGGAAATGCATCGTTCAAACAAAACTATATTTTCAACCAAACTGAAAAAACAGTATTTGATGGTAAAAGTGAAATTTCAACTTGTGAAAACATTCAAGACATGGTTTCTTGTTATTTTTTTGCAAGAAATTTGAATTTAAAAAACTTAAAAAAAGGAGAAATATTAACATTTCCTACTTTTGTAGATGGAGAAACCTTTAATTTAAAGGTAAAATTTATCGATAAAGAAAATATTAAAGTAAAAGCAGGTAATTTTAGAGCATTAAAATTTTGCCCAGTTGTTCAGAAGGGGCGAGTGTTTAAAAATGAAGAATCTCTAACTGTTTGGATATCAGATGACTACAATAAAACCCCGCTATTAGCAAAAGCTAAAATCTGGGTAGGATCAATCAAAATGGAGTTAGAAGAAATGAATGGAGAATTAAATAAATCAGGGCTAATGGATTAGCAATAAAGAGTTGTTTTCCTAGTTTTCAGAGGTGAATTGTTAATAACAATTATAATATTATATGCCGATTTTCAGAGAACAATTGGTTTATTTTAATATATTCAGTAATTATTAATCAAAAATTTATTAAAAATGGCGTACTCATACACTAACAGTAAAGGAAAAACTTACTTCTTACATTCAAAAGATGTTGAATTAAGAGGTGGTAGAAATCAGACTATTTATTATTTTGCTAAAGACCAAAGAGCAGAAGCTTGTGATCTTCCAGGCGGAAAACAAGTGGTCGAAAGCCCAAAAACTGGACTTCCATTTGTTAAAGGAAAAGGTTAAGACTACAGATAAGTTCAAACTTATTTAAGTTAAGCCGTCTGTTTTCAGGCGGTTTTTTTTTGCCTATATTTAATTAAATTTTAAGGTTTGTCTGTAATCACAAATGGAATAATTTTTGGTTTTTTACTAAGTTTTTTATTTGGTCCTGCATTTTTTGTCTTAATTGAAACTAGTATAAAAAAAGGATTTAAGTCTGCTTTATTTCTTGATATAGGGATTCTTTTAAGTGATGCTATTTATTTACTAGCCTCCTTGTTTGTTGCTGAAAGAATAAATAGTTGGCTAAATGCCAATCCCTATATAAAATATATTGCCGGAACTGTCTTCTTATTGTTAGGTTTTGTTTCCATATTTAGAAATTATACCAATTTGAAACATGAAGGAGAGCAGAATAAAGAAATAAAAGAAATTGAAACTTCAAATAATAATATTATTGTATACCCTCTGCATTTAATTATTAAAGGTCTTGGTTTAAACGCAATAAATCCAGGGGTTCTTGTTTTTTGGATTGCATCTTGTACTTATGCTACTAAAGAGCTCAATATTCAAGGAATAAATCTCTTGTATTATTTTGGAACTACGCTTATTACAATGTTTGCCATTGACATACTGAAAATTTATTTTTCTAGCAAACTCAAACAAAAGTTGACCAACAAAACAATTAGTATAGTAGGAATGTTAATTGGCTGTATCCTTGTCTTTTTTGGTGTTGCTATTTATTTTAAAGACATTCAGATTTAGTTGAAAGTTGATTTTCTAATAATTGGTCAGGGAATATCAGGGACAGTGATCGCTCAAACTTTGGAACAAAATTCCCAATCTTATTTTATTATTGATAACAATATAAATAATACTAGCTCAAAAATTGCCGCAGGAGTAATGCATCCTATGTCTTTTAAGCGGTGTATTCTAAATTGGAGAGGAAAAGAATTTTTTGAGTTTAGTCAAGAATTCTATTTGTATCATAATAAGTTGCTCAATACCAAAAACTTTAAAAAAATAAAGCTGTTCAGGCTGTTTAGTTCATTCGAAGAACAAAATAATTGGGTGGGTAAATCAGCTAGTTCTATTTATTCTTCTGTAATAGGAGATAAAGAAAAATATTTTGAAAATATTAATAATGATTATGGTAATGGTGAGGTTAAAAAATGTGGCCATTTAAATGTCAAATTATTCCTTAAGTCTTCAAAAAACTATTTAGAAAAAACAAAAAAAATAATTACTCAGACTTTTGTATTAAAAGAACTAAGATATGATGGGAATTTGTTTTTTTATAATGGAATCTATGCCAAACAAGTCATAATGTGTCAAGGAGCACATGGATTAAACAATAAGATATTTGGTTACCTTCCAATAATAGCAAATAAGGGGGAATTGATTGATGTTAGCACAAAAAATCTTCCCGAATTTATGCTTAGCAAGGGGGTCTTCTCTTTACCTCAAGATAAAGAAATATTTACTATTGGATCTACCTACAATCATGCTGATTCTTATCATGGAGTAACTGCGTTTGCAAAAGATCAGCTATTAAAAAGTTTGGAAAAAATAAGCTCCATTAAAGATCTTAAAATAATCAAGCAGAAATATGGATTTAGACCAACAACAATTGACCGCAAACCAATAATTGGACCTCACCCGACAATAAAAAATATGTATATATTTAATGGAATGGGCAGTAAAGCGGTATTAATGGCACCATTACTAGCTAAAGAACTAATTGAACATATATTAATTAAAAAGCCACTAGATCAAAATGTAAATATTAGCAGATTTATCAAAAAATATTCTTCTGAACACCACCAATTTGCTAAAAAGTTCATCAAATTTTGATATTATTGAACTTATTTTTGTTGTGGCACATTAATTGATATGTTAAAAAACAATGTATTTTTAACAATTCTTTTAAATGAATAATTAAATTTGTCAAAAATTAAAACAAATTGTAATAATTAAATTATGAAATCAATATTTACTCTATTAATTTTTAGCTCTTTTGCATTAGTATCATCTGCACAATGCGTAACAGGAAATTGTCACAAAGGACACGGTAGGTTTGTATGGGAAAACAGCAACGAATACGACGGTCTATGGAAAGATGGAAAGCAAGACGGAAATGGAGACTTTCACTTCGAAAACGGTGACAGATATAAAGGTCATTACACTGAAGGAAAAAGAAATGGCTACGGAACTTACACTTGGAAAAGCGGTAACTCTTACATTGGAAATTGGAAAGACGACAAGATGAGCGGTAAAGGAAAATTCCACTGGATGAAAGATGGTGGAACCTATGAAGGAATTTTCAGCGAAGACCAAATCAGTAATACTGAAACAGAATTTTCTGTTGATACACCTGAAAAAGTATCACAATAACATTTTTTTTGCTGCCAATGCAGCTACAGTAAATTTGATGTTTTTTGTTGGAAAAGCGCTCAAGCAACTATGAATTGTTGCTCCGGAAGTAATTACATCATCCACTAATAGTACATTTTTAAAATCTATACTTGAATCGCCTTTAGTGATATATTGGGACTCAACGTTTTGCCACCTTTGGAACCTCTTACTTTTTACTTGAGACCTCATATTGTTTTTTCTAAACAAGTAGTCATTTAAAACTGGTTTATCTAAAATATTCTGCACCCCGTTTGCAATACATTCAGATTGATTAAAGCCCCTTTTAATCTTCTTTTTATCACTAACAGGAACAGGTATAATTACATCAATTTGATTTTGATATTTTAATAAAATTTTACCTAATTCTATACCCAAAACAAATGCGGCTTCTTTATTCCCCTTATACTTTATGTTATGAAGAATTTTTTGAAGGATTTCATTTTTAATAAATTCAAATGCATACAATTCTCTGTAAACCATTTGTCTGCCAAAAAAGGCAGGTTTATTATTATTAAATTGAAATGATTTTAGCTCAATCCAACAGCTTGAACATACTCCTTTTTCAGACATAAGAAGCTGCTGATTGCAACCGGCGCAAAAATCTGGATAGATCATTTTGATAAAGTCCTTAATCAAGATATATTGTTTTAAATTTGAATCTACAAAGTGTTCTTAGTAAATTAGAATAAATTTAATTCCACCACTGAACGTTATGGAAACTGCACCGCAAAAGAAAAAAAATTTTTCAACTATTGTTATCTTAATTCTCATTCTTTCCATTGGATACCTTGGATATATGATGAGTAAGTTAAATAAGCAAAATCACGAAATAAGCAAAGAGCTTTCTTCTCTTTTAGAGGAGAATAAAGAAATGAATAAAATTTTGATGAACGAAGACGCCTTATCAAATAATCAAAGCAATGATCTTAAGTCTAATTTAAAACTTATGTTGAGCTCTTATGATAGCCTAGAAACTAGCAATACTATGGCTCTAGATAGTATTAACCAACAAAGAGAAAAAATAAACTCATTACTTAGTAAGGTTAATCAGTTAAACAATAAATCAAAAAAAGATTGGAGAGAAATATTTAAACTTAAAAAAGAAGCCAAAACATTAAGAGGAATTATGAAAGGCTACATTCATACTATTGATTCGCTAAACACTTTAAATATTAATCTTTCCAATAGCCTTACAGAAAAAACAAAAACACTTAGTAAGGTAAATAATCAAAATAAACAATTCAAGGAAGAGAACAAAGCGCTTCAACAAAAAGTAGAAATGGGAGCAGTTCTGCAGGCGGGGAATTTAACAGTTAATGCCATAAGAGTGAGAAGTTCAGGAACCCAAAGCGAAACTACTAGAGCATCAAAAGCCAATATGGTCAAAAGCTGTTTTACACTCATTGAAAATAAATTGGCTAAACCAGGAGACAAAACAATTTACTTAAGAGTGTTAAATAGTGATGGGAAATTACTTCCTGGAGAACAGAGCATTTCTACCAATAATTCGAAGAAAGAGGCTATTGAAATGAGCTCTAAAAGAGTAATTAATTACCAAAATCAGAATACAGATATTTGTGTTTTCTACGAAATGATTAATGAAATACCAGCAGGAAATTATTCGATTGAACTTTACAACGAAGGTTATTTAATTGGGTCTTCTTCTTTTGCATTAAGATAGCTACAATACAAATATTAAGCTAACAAGAAAAATTATAATGATTAAAAGGTACTGCCAAACATCAACAAAATACTCACTATACTGTTTCCAAAAATTTCTAATCCCATCAAAAATCCCCATTACGTTCTTTTTTATTTTCCTTTTAAGCTTTTCTGTAAATGCTCAATTGTATGATACTCTTTCATTAAAATTTAAAAAAACTAAATTACTAATAGTTAATAAACATGACACTAACAATGAGTGGAGTTTTGAGGAAGAAGAACAAAAAGATAAAAAGAAAGAAAATAATCTTCAATTTATGGTCACAAGTGGGCTTTTTCATTTAAACTCAAAATTAGTATTTAGCGGCATTGAAAAAACAGATATTATCCCCTGTAATCAAGTAAATTCTAACACGCAAGGGCTTACCTTTTATTGGAAAAATCTTACATTAAAAAATTCATTAAAATTATCTTTTGGAGCAGGGTTCAATATACAAAGACTAAATCTTGGGATGCATCGTACATTTTTAACAAAAGACTCCCTTTATTTTAGGTTTGATCAGCAGTTTAATAACAATCGCAATGTTCTAAAGTTCAATCAATGGATTTTACCTATTGCGTTATATTTTCCAATCAAAAACAAAATATTTGCTCATTTAGAACTGAAAAATCACTTTATCAATAATGCAAAGCTAGATGTTAAGACCATTGAAAATAAGATTATGAATAGAGTAATCACCAAAGAAAAATTTTTTCAAAAAAGATATTACGCTTCATTTAAAACAAGTATCATATACCAATCCATTGGCTTCTTTTTTGAATCAAGTTTGAGTTCAAATTCTACCCTTTTTAAAAATCAGTTCAACTATTCATTTGGAATTTTATTATGCAAGTATCGATAAAAAGACTACAAATATTATATGGATTAATAGCTATTATTTTGTTGTTGAGCTGTGATAACTCTAGCAACTATAACCCAAACATGTTAAAACCAAATGCTAAAAAGAATTATGGAGAACTATTATTTGCATTAGAAAAGAAATATTGGAAAAGTAATTTGGGTATTTCAATAAAAAATTCTTTTGAAACATTGATTAAAACTACACCACTACCTTATGAAAAAGAATTTGAAATTGACTTTATCATTCCAAATAAAATAATCAAGAATATAAAAGTTAAAAACTGCATACTATTTATTGATATCGCTGCTAATAATCCATTAAAAATAACTCCAATATTTAAAAATGATCTTTGGGCAAAAGATCAACTTATTATTGAACTCAAATTTAATTCTGAAGAGACTGCGGTCAATTATTTTCAAAACAATACCGAACTACTAAAGCAATCAATTAATGAATTCTACTTTCACCAAATTTCTAAAAAATACACAAAAAAAAATATAATAAATAGTACTATTCAACCTGAAATGGAACTAATTTTTAAGGCTCCGAAAGGATTCAAACTAAATAAAAAAAGTCAAAATTTTTGGTGGTTCAGTAATCTCACAATTAAAAAAGATCAGAACGGTTCTCATGAAATTCAAAAAGGTATTGTTTTATATCAATATCCTTACAGTAGTCAAAAACAATTTCAAAAGCAGGAACAAATAAGGTTACGTGACTCCATTTTTAAAATTCATTTAACTGGGAAAAATAAGGATTCATACATGATAACTAATCTAAGTAGCCTTAACGAAACAAAATCCAAAGCACAATCAGTGAACAATAATTACATTAAAAGATTATCTGGTTGCTGGAGGATGATAAATGACAAAATGGGTGGTAGCTTTATTAGTATCTCCAGATTAAGTAAGGATAAAAAACAAATTATAACAGTAGAAGGATATGTCTATGCACCAAACTTTGAAAAACTCAAACTTTTAAGAGAACTAGAAACAATTATTTACTCTTCTTTATAAAAAGAAGATAATAAGTTTGTGGAGTCTTTGTTATAAAAATTTATTCAAACATAATAATGAAAGTTTTTTTTTTTAAATTCATCATGCAAACCAATATAATCTAAGGATGTTAACAATTGGAATTCCTAAAGAAACTGCTGATCGTGAAACGCGAGTGGCAATGACCCCAACAATAGCCAAACAATTAATAAGTAAAGGATTCAAAATAAATCTAGAATCTAGAGCTGGTGAATTATCTAACTTCTCAGATAAGGACTACGAAAATGTTGGTGTAAAAATTGAAAAAAGAGAAACAGTCTTTAAGTCTCAAATAGTAGCAAAAATTAACCCACCAAACAAGGATGAAGTTACTATCATGGAAAAAAGTTCTGTTTTAATCTCTTTGCTTTTCGCTCATTCAAATACTAAACTGATCAAGCAGTTAGCTAAACAAAAAGTTAGTGCCTTCTCACTAGATGCTATCCCTAGAACTTCACTTGCACAAAGTATGGATGTTCTCAGTTCCCAAGCAAATTTAGCAGGTTATAAAGCGGTTATACTGGGTGGAGCTGAAATGGGTAAAATTTTCCCTATGTTAATGACTTCAGCTGGCACAATAAAACCTTCAACTGTTGTAATTTTTGGTGCTGGTGTTGCTGGTCTTCAAGCAATTGCAACTGCTAAGCGACTTGGAGCAAATGTATGGGTTTCTGATATCCGTCCAGAAACAAAAGAACAAGTTCAATCTTTAGGTGGGAAATTCATTGAAGTTGAAGCTGATAGCTCTATAAAAACTGAGGGTGGCTATGTAAAAGGAGTTTCTGATGAATTTCTTAAAAAACAACAAGAAGCAGTAACCGAAAAAGTAGTAACCGCAGATTTAGTAATAACCACAGCACTTATTCCTGGGAAAAAAGCTCCTCTTTTAATTCCAGATGAAATGTTAGCTAAAATGAAATCTGGTTCAGTAATTGTTGATATGGCTGTTTCTCAAGGAGGTAATTGTGCAAGTAGTGAACTCAATAAAGTAGTTGAAAAAAATGGTATTAAAATAGTTGGAGAAGGAAATCTTCCAGGTACACTTCCTATCAATGCAAGTGAATTATTAGCAAAAAATATTCAAAATTTTATACAACACCTAACCGATGAAGGTAACTTTAAATGGGATACTCAAGATGAAATAACCGCTGGCTCACTAATCGTTAAGGACGGAGATGTGTTTCAAGACTCTCTAAAAGAAGTTGTCCAACAAGAATTAATAAAAGCATAATTATGGAAAATATTATTACTTTCTTCTCTCATGGAGGAACTATGGAAATGGTATATGTTATCATACTATCTATCATTTTGGGAGTACAAATAATTGAAAGCGTCCCTGCTGTATTGCATACTCCTTTAATGAGTGGAGCCAATGCGATTCACGGTGTTGTAATAATTGGGGCAATTATCATCATGGGTAAAGCAGATCCAGAAAATACACTTGCTCTAGTACTTGGATTTATTGCCGTAGTGCTTGGAACATTAAATGTAGTTGGTGGATTTGTAGTAACAGATAGAATGCTAGAAATGTTTAAAAAGAAACCATCTAAAAACAAAGAATAATGAGTGACTTTACCCTTGAAATTAGCTATTTAATAGCTTCAATTTGTTACATACTAGGTTTAAAAATGATGGCTGGACCTAAAACCGCAAGAAACGGAAATTTACTTGCAGCATTTGGTATGACTTTGGCCATTTTTACAACAATTTTTCTTTACGATGATGGTGGAAAACTAAATAATCATATTTGGATATTCTCTGGAATTGCTGTGGGTGCAATATTAGGCTGGTTGGCAGCCGTAAAAGTTCAAATGACTGCAATGCCACAAATGGTATCTCTTTTTAACGGAATGGGTGGTGCTTGTGCTGCGCTAATTGCTCTAGTTGAATTCCCTAAGGCCCTAGAACACATGCATGGGAATTGGGATTCACTTTTTATGGCAACTATACTTTGTGGTTTAGTTATTGGAAGCACATCATTTAGTGGAAGTATGATTGCTTATCTAAAATTAAATGGTAATCTAAAAAAAGACATACGACTACCTTTTTATAACATAATAAATACACTTTTAATTTTTGGAATCGTTGGCCTGACTGTTTGTCTTTCTGGAAACCATATTGAAGCCGAAGATTTTAAAATGTGGGCTTACCTTCTACTGGGAGCCGCTTCTCTTTATGGTGTATTATTTGTTCTCCCAATTGGGGGTGCAGATATGCCAGTAGTTATATCCTTATTAAATTCTTTTACGGGGATGGCTGCCATGTTTGGTGGGTTCCTTTATGATAATATGGCTATGCTTACTGGCGGAATATTAGTTGGTTCAGCAGGTACTATTCTTACAGTAGTGATGTGTAAAGCAATGAACAGATCGCTAACCAATGTAATTTTTGGGGCTTTTGGAACAGGTGGTAATGCAGTTTCTGCCTCATCAAGTGAAGGTGAACAAAAAAGCTATAAAGAAACCAATGCCTCAGACTTAGCTGTTTTACTGAATTATTCTCAAAAAGTAATTATTGTACCTGGTTATGGATTGGCTGTTGCCCAAGCTCAACATGTGGTGCATGAAATGGAAGAATTATTAGCAGAAAGAGATGTTGAAGTTAAATATGCTATTCATCCTGTTGCTGGAAGAATGCCAGGACACATGAATGTGTTACTTGCTGAAAGTAATGTAGAATACGATAAATTAGTAGAAATGGATGATATCAATGCTGAATTCTCAACTTGTGATGTAGTCATGGTTCTTGGTGCAAATGATGTAGTTAACCCTGCTGCTAAAGAAGATCCTTCATCACCAATTTACGGAATGCCCATTTTAAATGTAGAAGACGCTAAAACAACTATTGTCAATAAAAGAAGCATGAACGTTGGTTATGCTGGAATTGATAATGATTTATTCTACAGAGACAAAACAAATATGCTATTTGGTGATGCTAAGAAAGTTTTGACTGAAATAGTTAGTGAGTTAAAGAATCTTTAATTAATTATTCATATAAATTTTCTTTTCTAAGGCTGATGATTTGATTTGCTCTTTCCAGCTATCAAATTCATCAAAATCAACCTCACTCAAATAAATTTGATCTCCTGAAGATTCTAGGATTAAAATACCTTCGTACTTAAATGATATGGTCTTTATTTTATCCCAAAAAATGATGTATTGTTTATTCCTTAGCACAAGGATAGACTGATTATTTATTATCAATTTATATTTTTTGTATCCAACAACAACATGTAATAAACCTTCAAAGACGTATATCCATAAAACAATTGCTATCCATAAAGACTCTGGAATATATATCAATATAAATAGCGAAATAGGTAAATAAATAAAGAATGGTAAAAATTCATTTAAAAAAGTTTTTTTCCAACCTGCCCACGTTAATTTGAATCCCGATAAATTATTAGTCATTACCAACTTCTGCCATCTTATTTGTGCTTTTACTAAAAGGAGGAATACTAGAATAAATGTTCCGTAAAAAACCAAATCCATATAATATGGAATATCCCAACCAAAATCATCATTGTAATAAAAAAAGGAAATGAAGCTAAATGTAAGTATTAATAAAGAAGCAGAAACTGAAAATAATCTATACATCAATTATTAGATGAGAAACTATTATTACACTCAAAAATATAGTCGCAATCTTGTAAGACAATGTCTTGTAAGGTTAGCATTGCAGCAATTGCAACTTGAGAGTAATTTTGAGAAGCATTCTTGAAATTTCCATACTCGTTTGTCCACATCCATTGAATGAGCTCCATCCCCTGTAAAGGTTCCTCTAACTGAGCCAATAAGGATTCTACATTTCTAGCACCTGCATGATAAATATGTAAGACTAAAAACTTAAACCACAATTCGTCACCAGACGGCTCAATATCTCCAACTTCACACAGTATGCGGTAAGCTTGAGGGATACATACTGTTTTTAATAATTGACTTGCAGCAAATGCTGACTTATCAAAATCTCTTCGTTCATCAATAGTTTTATTCACTGTTAATCCCATTTTTTTAGCTACGCTTTTCATCAACTGAAAAGGACCATAAGCTCCAACACTTGAATAATGTAATTGGGCAGGACTTTCAATTAGTAAAATAGATTGAGCAAACCAAGGGTCAACATTATTGTCCTGAAAAACAGTTATCGCTTTAGAAATACTGGGAATAACTTGTTCAATAAGATAAAATTCTTTTTTACCAGTAGTAATATAAATTCTTGTATTAGAATCTAAACAGTTGTAATCAATAACAGAATCTTTAAAGGATTTTTTTTCGTCTTCATTTTGATTAAACCATTTTTCTCTTTCAATATGACCAAGAATCTGTCTGGTGTCAGCAATATTTACAATACAAGTATCACTACTTAGGTTCATTACAGATTTCCAGAATTTAGATTGGGCAAGGGTATCCCATCTTTCAACCACTAACATTTCAGGATCAATTACTACATGACTACAGCTGTCATCAGAGCAATAAACATCAATTAAATGCTGTTGAGCTGTCAAAGAAAAAACCATTAAAATGGATAGAATGCTAAATATATATTTCATTGATACCAAAAATATAAGAAATTTTAGGGCGATTAAATCTATTTATATACAAATCTTAAGAAAGAAATGTGCATAATTATATTTTGATCAAAATATCCCCTGCTCTTTTAAGGGTGTCTTCTTTTTTTGCAAAACAAAATCTTAAAATATTTTGATTCAAATAAGAATGATAAAAAACTGAAATGGGAATACTTGCAATACCATTTTTGATTACCATTTCCTTTGCCATTTCAGTATCCTTTAGTTCTGAAATTTTTTCATAATTAAGCAATTGAAAATAAGTGCCTTTGCATGGTAAAGCATCAAACCTTGAAGCGCTTATTATAGAAGAAAAAAGATCTCTTTTCTTTTGGTAAAAATAATTCAGATTTAAATAGTGGTCTTCATTTTCCATATATTCAGCAATGGCCATTTGAAGGGGATGATTTGATGAAAAAACACTAAACTGATGGACTTTTCTAATTTCTTTCATTAGATTTTTTGGAGCTAAAATATAACCTAGTTTCCAACCTGTAACATGAAATGTTTTCCCAAAAGAAAAAACTGCAATGGACCTATTAGAAAGCTCTGGAAAACTACAGACAGAGTGGTGTTCTAAATCATCAAAAATAAGGTGTTCATAAACCTCATCACTAAGAATAATAATATTTGTCCCTTCGGTAATTTTCTCTAATTGTAGAAGATCTTCTTTTTCAAGAACAGTAGCAGTAGGATTATTAGGAGAATTAATAATAATCATTTTGGTTTTCTGCGTTATCACTTTTTTAACTTCATTCCATTTAATTTTAAAATCTGGAGCTTTGAGCTGGACAAAAATAGGCTTACCGCCATTTAACTCCACTGCTGGCTGATAACAATCAAAAGCAGGAGTAAATAAAATCACTTCATCACCTTCTTTTACTATGGCTGAAATAGCTGTATATATTGCTTGTGTTGCACCGGAAGTGATATTGATTTCATCTTCTTCGTCATAAAAATTATTGTAAAGTTGCTTTACCTTTTTACTTATTTCTTTTCTTAACTTAAGCGCTCCTTGCATTGGAGCATACTGATGATAATTTTTATCAAAATATTTTTTAACTGTCTTAATTAGCAATGGATCTACTTCAAAATCTGGGAACCCTTGAGATAGATTAATCGCATTATACTTATTAGCTAAACGAGACATAGTTGTAAATATATTAGTCTCTAACTGGGGAAGTTTAGACTGAATATGTTCATTGAAGTTTGGCATTAATTATAATGTATGATTTATAATGTAAGTCTTTTAAATAAGAAAATTACTTTTCTGGTCTGGTAATTTTAATCCCAACATTTAATATCTCATCAAGGACGGTATCTCTCATTGCCTGTTGTAAACAGAACTTATATTCTCCACTCAAAGGGAGTTTTATTCTTTTATAAATAGGATAATTATAATCAATAATTAATCCCGATCTATCTCCTACCCAGTGACCTTTAGCATCCGCCAAAAAAAACTCAAAAGTATCTCTACGAGCTTTCCCATTTGGAAAATATACGTCTGAAAAAATATAAATATTAGACCATTTATATGACGATGAAGCTCTTAATTGAAAATTAATATCATAAACTGCTAAAGTGTCATTAACTTTCCATTGGAAGCATATGCTATCTTTAAATGACCATGTTGATTCTGGTAAATCATAATAATCATTAAATAGAATATTCTCTTTATTACAGCTACTGTAAAGGGTAACCAAAGAAAATATTAGCAAATAAATATTAATTTTTTTCATACTATCAAATACTTTAAAAACACTTTCAAATTAATTTAAATAAACTAATTGGTTTGGGGTTGGTAAGCATTATTTTTAATTAGTTTATATAATTTAATAGAAACGTCTAATAACAATATTTTAGTGTTTGCATTTCTTTGCATGTGAAAGTGAGCCTCATTTATTAATTCGTTAAGTTGCTCAATATTTTGATGATTAATAAAAGGTTTAAACTTTTCCAAAAATGCCTTTTCTTCATTATTGAGCCCTTCTGAACCAATTTTATAATGGCCTAAAACACATTTTCTAAACATTTCCAAGACATACAATAAAAAATCTTTGACTTGTTCCCTTCCTGTTTTAGAAATTTCATTTACCCAATCTATGGTTTCTGCAATATTTCTAGAATAACATAATCTCATCCACTTTATAAAAATTGGCAAAAGTATGGATGAGCCTGATTCATTAAAATAATGATTAATGGCCTTATTTAAATTACCATTAGATATCTCTGCGTATTCAACAGCAATTTTTTCATCAATTTCAAAATTTTTCATTAAAAAACTTAACACATCTTTATTTTGAAGAGATGGAATATCTATGGTTTGAAGTCTTGAACTAATGGTTGGTAAAAGTTGTTGTTTGTTATCAGAAACCAAGACGAAAAAAGTTTTTTCAGGTGGCTCTTCGATTAACTTTAATAGCTTATTTGAGGCTTGTTGATTCATCATTTCAGGAAGCCACATTATTAAAACCTTAGATCGACCTTCAAAAGCTTTCAAACTGAGTTTTTTTAAAATAGCCTGGCTTTCTTTCACTCCAATAACACCCTGCTTGTTCTCATTACCCATCGAAGAATACCAAGTATTTTTACCAATACATTTATATTTATTAAGCATTTCAACAAATCTTATCCTTTGATCATCAGAAGTCTCACTATGCTCTGACTTAGACAAATGAATAGGAAATGAAAAATGAAGATCTGGATGCTGAAAGTTCTTTATTTTTTTACAGGAAGGACAATCCCCACATGCTTCATTTTTTGGGTTGGAACACATTAAAAGTGAAGCGAAACACAAACCCAACTGAAAATGCCCTGATCCTTCATTACCATTTAACAAAAGTGCATGAGGAACTCTATTAGAGTTAAATAACTCAATTAATTTAGCTTTTGTGTTGGCTTGAAATTGAAGGTCTGAGAAAATCACTTATCAAATGTAAAAAATCTAGGATTAGCACATCAGTTCTGAAGATTATTTAATTCAGGAATCGATATCAAATTTTGTGATTTTATATTTGGTAAAATTAATGTTGCTGATTGATCCAGAATTGGATATAGCACAGAACTTTCTTTTACTGGTTTTTTAATGATTATATTTTCTGTATCCCAACTTTCTATTATAAATGTCCCAATTATTAAAAATGCAAGGACTTTTATAATACCTAATATTACCCCACCAATCTTATTTAAAAACTTTAGTTGAATAAGATTTACTAACTTTTCTAAAAGCTTGATAATAATAGCAAATGCAATGACAACGGCTAAAAATAACACTATAAACGAACCAATTGAAAGGTACTTTTCTTGAATTTTATCCTTTAAAATAAAATGAACATATTCAGGGTGTTGCGTACCTAACCATACGCCCACAGCAATACCTGCCAAACCAAGTACTTGAGCAATTAGACCTTTTTTAAAGCCAACGTACGCTCCCCAAAGAATAGGAGCCAATAAAACAATATCTAACCATACCACAATTCTAAATTATAGCTATAACTTTAAACTAATATTGCAATTGATAATTAAATATCCACATGAAAAAGAGTAAAACTATCTTATTACTAAAACTTTAGTTTTGGCTTTTGAGAAACCATCAGCTGATGTTGAAAATATATAGTATACTCCGCTGGAAACATTTTCATTATTTTCATTTTTACCATCCCACACCGCTTGTCCTCCGTTAGCAAAAATTGTTTTGATTAAGAACCCATTTGAATTGGTTATTTTAACCTCAGCATTATCCATCATGCCTTTTACAGCGATATTGCCAAAGTAATCTGGCCGAACTGGATTTGGAAAAACTTCAAGATCTGTAAAAACAGCATTGGGCGAAGTGGCTGTTGATCGATAACCAAGCACCCCAATATCGGTTGAAATAAATAATTCTCCTGAACTATTATCAATCGCTAAAGACTTAACATTATTACTAAACAATGGACTATTTTCATTTGAAAATGACATTTCAGTTTGAGCTCCATCTTCAGACATCAAAAATAACCCCCCACCATCACAAGCAATCCATTTCCTATTTGCACCATCAATGACAATATCAGAAATTATTTCATTTTCTAGCAGGTATTGTAGCGAACCATCTTGTTCCAAAAGAACTTTTTGAGCATCATAAGTACTTTCGTTAAAAATTGGATATGCACTATAGAATACCACTGGACCTTTATCAGTACCAATCCATATTTCACCGTCATAATCGATTGCTAAAGTATTAACAAAAGTACTAGGCAATGATCCTGATCCAATTCCAGTACCAATGATTTTGTATTGATCATCTGAATCATCTAAAGGAGTTTGATTATAGTCATAAACTAAAATACCAACTCCTTTTATTATCATCCACACATAACCATATTGATTATTCACTATAAGATCAGTGCACAAGTTATTTGCTGAGATACTTCCACAGTAAAAAGATTTCCACTCACCAGAAGAAGTTTTCACAGATAACGGTGAATTGGAAAAAGAATTCGCTACCCATAAATTTCCATTATTATCAAAATCAGAACCAGCTATGTAAACAAAGTTTCCATTTTGTCCAATTCTTGTTTGTAAAGACGAATTGTAGGAGCTATATCTTTCTTTTAACTGCCCATTTTCAAAAAATAGTAAACCTCCACTAAAAGAAGATGCGTAAAATTTACTTTCATTATTTGGATCGGGGGTGACCCAGATAATGTCCGTAACTGTATCGATATCTTGGGCCATTAATGGAATTGTTCTTTGATTGTACATTGACCATGAGTTGTCCTCTAATTCAAATACACCGTTCCAGTTAAATGATTTATTCCAATTGGTCCCATAGGTTCTTCCAGCTGAAACGTAAAGCTTCCCATAATTTGAAGACAAATGAAATGCTTCATTAGTATAAGGTCCTCCATTGACAATAGTTTCAGAATTGAAGTTGTCTTTTAATTTTTGAATGCCATTATTTGCATCTGCAATCCAATAAAAACCTTCTTTTTTCAAAACATCATTAGGGGAAATTCCACTATACCCATTGAATGCAAAAATTAATTCATTGGTATCTAAATTGTTATCATAAACTGTAATATAGGATGGTGTGCAAGTCATTAACTTTTCATTATCAAACCTCACATTTTTTAAATCTTCTAGCGGATTATAAATTATAGTGTCCCACTGGCCAGAGTTATATTGGAGAATAATATTCTTTTCTCCATAGGCAATAAAATCATTATTTTTAGACTCTAAATGATCTAAAACTAATCCAGCTGGAATTGAAACCGAAGACCATGAATTGGCATCAGACAAAAAAGCATTAGATAAAGAAGCTGAGCGAATTCCAAAATCTGTAAGTGCAAAAATAGAATCATTAGAAATATGAATATCTTTTACTTTAATCTGGGTGTTGTTATCTCCAAGAATATAGGTATCCTTTACTTCGGTTTTATTAAGATCAATAACAACAATGCCAAACCCAGTACAAGCATAAACATATCTATCTTTACTGACCAATTCATATATAGTTTTATCACCAATAATATTGCTATTTAAAATTGCTGAAAAATTAATTACTTGACCATTTTTTATAAGGTCAATATTACTTGACTGAAAAGCGACTACTAATGTTTTCTGTGATTGATTACCTACAATTGAACTTATACCAACTTCACTTAGTCCATTAACAGTACTGAACTTTGTTATTTCACTGCTAGTAGTATTAATCTCAACAAGTGAATAGTTTGAAATACCATAATAAAGCTCATCAATTACTGCTAATTCTTTAATGTTGGTATATGGTAGATGATCCCTCCATGTACCAACGGAAAAATAATCTTGACCAAAATGACTTGTACTTAAAAGAGATAGTAAAAGAATTATGAATGCATTTATTTTCATTAACTACAAACTAACTAAATATTAAAATTAATATTGCAAATAATTCTATTTTTGTTTTATGATGGCTCCGTAGTTCAACTGGATAGAATATCAGATTTCGGCTCTGAGGGTTGAGGGTTCGAATCCTTCCGGGGTCACTGTTTTATAACCTCACTTTCTAGTGGGGTTTTATATTTTAATTTTGGATTAAACCCGTTTTTTTATTAAATTAACATAAATTTAACATTAGGTATTCGTTAATAATCACGATTACTGAATTCAATAAAAACTTTTTTTAACCTTAAAATAATAAATCTAAACTCTAAATCATGAAAAAACTCTTACCTTTTTTAACACTAATCTTCAGTCTTTGCTTAGTCAATGCACAGATACTTTCCGAAGATTTTGAGACCACTTCAGCTGGTGGTTCTTGGCCCAATGGTTGGACCACAAGCGACAATAGCTGGACTATAAATGACCCTTCAACAGGAACACCAGGATACACTGGAAATACAACAATTGTAGAGCCCTCAGGAACATCTGCAATGTCTGGAAATTGTACGAATGTATACGCTATTGTTGATAGTGATGGGTTTGGTAACACTGCCACTCAGAATACTGATCTAATATCTCCTGTAATGGATTTATCTACATATAACGTTATTTCTCTTGATTTTAATCACTCATTTAGAGTTTACGCAAACCCTGTTGCTAACGTTGAAGCCACTACTGATGGTGGTGCAACATGGACTATTCTTCATTCTTATGATGGAACCATTTCCAGCTACGGAGCACAAACTCATGATATTTCTGCTCTAGGAGGAAATGCCGCAGTTCAAATTAGATTTCATTACGAAGGTGCTTGGGATTACTGGTGGGCTATTGATGATATTGTCATTTCAGGCTCCAGTGTTTCTTGTGTAACACCAATTAATTTAAGCGCCACTAATGTTACTTCAAGCTCAACTGATTTAACATGGGCAGCTGGTGGTACAGAAACAGAATGGAATATTTCTTATGGTCTTGCAGGTTTTACACCAGGAGCAGGTGCTCAATTAAATACTACCAATACGTCTTACACTTTAACAGGTTTAGCTGGATACACAAATTATGATATTTATTTCCAGTCTGTATGTAATGCTGCAACTAACGATACAAGTGGATGGGCTGGTCCAGTAAATATTTTCACATGTCCTGGAAGTGCTCCTGTACTAGAAACATTTAATTCTGTTACTACTATGTTGACAAGTGCAACAGCACCTTGTTGGAGTCAATCAACCAACGATGTTTTTGACTGGTTTTCAAATTCAGGTGGTACAACCTCTTCACCAACAGGTCCTTCTGATGATGTTACTGGCGGTGGAACTTACATGTATATTGAAACATCTACAACTTGTAATTGTGGTCCTGGTGATAGTGCCATTTTAATTTCTCCTTCTATTGATATTAGTTCACTTTCTGCAGCAGAAGTTAGTGTTTACACTCACATGTTTGGTGCATCAATTGGAATGCTAAATGTTGATGTGTCTGGTGATGGTGGTTCTACATTTACTAATGTAATGTCTAAATCTGGTGATCAAGGAGACCAGTGGATGCAAGAAGTAGTTCAGATTCCAAGTACTATAACATCTTCTGTAATTGTTAGGTTTACTGCAACAGTAGGTGACGATGGTTCTGGTGTTCAATATTGGGGAGATATTGCAATTGATGACTTTGAAGTTAGACAAGCATCTACTTGTCCTCAAACATCATCTGGAACTGTTTCAAATTTATTATCAACTTCAGCTGATGTTTCTTGGACACCTGGTGGAAGTGAAACTTCTTGGAACATAGAATATGGTGCTGCTGGGTTTGCTCTAGGTTCTGGAACCAATATGAATATTACAACTCCTAATTACTCACTTACTGGGTTAACACCTTTAACTGATTATGACTTTTATATTCAGGCAGTTTGTAGTGCGACAGACCAAAGTTACTGGGTTGGACCTGTAATAATTTCAACTCCATTTACACCTCCTGGATGTGGAGATAGCTTTGGACCTTATTGTTACACTGGTGGATCATACACAGTATTCACATCAACTGTAACAACTCCTGGAGATTTCATCACAATTAACTTTACTGCTGGAGAAACTGAAACTGGTTATGACTACCTTCAAATTTATGACGGAGTTGGTAATAACGGTAACTTACTATATGATATGGATGGTGACCATACAGGTGTTTCGGTACTTTCAACAACTGGAACACTTACAGTGTACATTTCTGGTGATGCTTCTTGGAGCTGTGATGATGGAATTGGTGGGCCTTATGTTGAAATTGAAGCAAATATTTCATGTTCAACACCATCTGCCATAGACATGGAAGGGGTAGCAATGACTACTTCATCTTCTCTAATTCTAGCAAATGGACCTTTTACGATTTCTGGAGATTTAAAAAACATGGGGACATCTACTGTAACATCAATGGATGTTAATTATTCAATTGATGGTGGTGCTGCAGTAGCAGAATCTGTTTCTGGACTTGCATTAGGAACTGGTGATACCTACAGCTTCAATCATGGAACTACATGGAATCCTTCAGCAGGCACCTATGACATAGCTGTTTGGGCAACTAACATTAATGGCTCTAGTGATATGAAC
>MDTC01062019.1_pt1 | contig 22254 bp, 25 predicted proteins | sample 811181 | NCBI WGS metagenome assembly MDTC01 (sample SAMN05326644, study PRJNA326480) | marine metagenome | isolation source: seawater | place: Pacific Ocean: North | collected 2011 | reverse complement strand
GTTTAACAGGTGAAAGCTATACAATTGGCCAATCTGGTTATCTGTCTACAGGTGCCAACAGTAGCCTATCATTAGCTCAACCTTACACGCTATATTCCTATACCAAAACACTTTACTTTGCAGGAAGCGGAAATAATAGTGACTTGTTATCCATTATGTTTAGTCGATATGACTATCGATATCAGGGTCAATCAAATCCAGATACCAATACTGGTTTAATGTATATTCATGGAATTAGAATATCCTATCCTACCAATTAATTTTTAATTGTTAATAACCCAACTTTCTAACTATTCTTAAAAAAAAAGAGAATAGTATATTCGCACCTATGATTAAAAAATCATATTGGTTAGCAATTATATTATTTGGATTTACATTTATAGTCAATGGTTGTAATTCTAATGAGGAGGAAAATAATACAGTTTCTGAAGAAGTTATTGAACAAGAAAAAGTAAAGAACTTTGAAGACAGCATAAGTGCACTAATTGAACTAAAAAAAAGAGATAAAAGAAAGAAAAAAATCACCTCTTTTTTTAAAAGAAAATACAACTCAAGAGTATTTAATGGCAATATTTTATTTGCTGAAAAGGGAGAAATAATAGCACATGAGTCTTATGGATATGCCAACTTTAGAAAAAAAGAAAAAGTTACACTTGAGCATTCCTTTCAATTGGCCTCTGCTTCAAAACCTATTACTGCTGTAGCTACATTACAACTTATTGAAAAAGGATTGATTGAACTCACTGATACCATTCAAAAGTTTTTTCCAGATTTCCCCCACAAAAATATTACCATTCATCAACTACTTTCTCACCGATCAGGAATGAGTCAATACACTCACTTTTGTGATCGACCAGATAGCATCTGGCCTGACAAGAAAAAAACCATAAATAATAATGATGTACTCAAAATAATGAGTGACATAGTCCCTCTGATTAATTACCCACCAGACTACAAATATTACTACTGCAATACGAATTTCTTAATACTGGCATCTATCATTGAAAAAGTTACAGAAATGAAGTTCAATGCTTATTTAAAGAAATATATATTCAATCCAATTGGTATGAAAAGTTCCGCAGCATATGACAGAACTAATTATGATGAACTAACACTCCCTGCTCAAGGATATGAAAATAAAATTCCATGGGAAGATGTTTACTTAAATGGTTGCGTCGGAGATAAAGGAGTTTATTCAACTACCCTAGATTTATTAAAATTTGATAGAGCCCTAAAGCACAATTTACTTTTATCAGACTCCATCAAAAAATTAGCTTTCAAAGAGAAAAATAAAAACTTTAAATCCAATCAAAATTATGGTTATGGATTTAGATTAAAATTCACAGAAAAATATGGTAAGATTGTTTACCACACTGGTTGGTGGAAAGGATTTAGATCCTACTACATTAATATTGTTGAAAAAGATCAAACGATTGTGGTACTCAACAATGTAAAAAGAGGAAGGTTTTTGAATATTAATGAACTTATTGGGTTATTAAATTAATCCAGGGCATTCATCGCATCAAGAGACGGTTCAAAATTATTATCTAAATCAATGGCCTGTTGATACCAAGACTTAGCTTTAACTAAATCTTTTTTTATTTCATGACACAAACCAATATTGTGAATAGCTTGTACATACTCATTATTCATTTGATAAGCAGTATTAAAATAAAAGAAAGCTGAGTCTAAGGAACTTACATCACTCATCATATCAAAATCACCTAAATAGGTATTTCCAATATTAAAATAAGCCTCTTCAAAGTAAGGATCAATTCTTTTCACCTCTTCAAAAGATGCTCTTGCTAATTGATATTCTTTATTAAAATATAAATACAAACCCTTATTTCTATGCGCTTCAATGCTATTTGGTTGAATTGCAATAGCGGAATTATAATAATCAACAGCTCCTTCTTTTCCAGTTTTTTCATAAAGCATCCCTAAATGATTATAAGCATCAAAATAGTCTGGATCAACTTCAATTGCTGTTTGGTATGATGAACTTGACAGAGAAAGATTTCCTAATAATTGATAAATCATTCCTTTAATTAGATAAGCTTCTGCAATTCTTTGATCAATTTTAAGCACATCATTGATTAATCGCATGGATTCCTCTGTTTTCTTTTCAAATAAAAAAATCTTAGCCCTTAATAATCTAGGTTCAATAATTTCTAAATCTTCAGCAATGCTATTATCTAAATAAATCTTTGATTCATCTAACAAACTCACATCCTGATTATACACTGCAAACTCATACAAAATAGCTGCTTTATGATACTTTAACACTGCAACATCTGGAGCCAATAATAAAGCTCTATTAATATCTTCTAAAGCACTTGGGAAATTTCTTTTTTCTTGAAAAAATAATGCTCTTTTTAGATATACATTTGGACTTTTGGGCTTTTGAATAATTTCCTTTTCTATTATTTCAAGATCATTAATAATTGGTTCTTGATAGGTAATATTTTCAGCTTCATTAACTGAGTTAGTATTTGTGGAAGGATTAGCACAACCCACAAATAAAAAAGAAAGAAATATTATATTTTTTTTCATAAAAAAAGGCCCCTAAGGGCCTCAAATTAAGTAAAGTTATCTCAATTATTCAATTGTTCTGATATCTTATTTTCTAATTCTTCAAAAAGTTCTGGATTATCTCCGAGAATTTCTTTTACTGCATCTCTTCCCTGACCTAATTTAGTATCACCATAAGCGTACCAAGAGCCAGATTTAGCAATAATATTCATTTCAACTCCTAAATCAATAATTTCTCCAGTTTTAGAAATCCCTTCTCCATACATAATGTCAAATTCAGCTTGTTGAAATGGAGGAGCTACTTTATTTTTAACAACTTTTACCCTAGTTCTATTCCCCAGTACCTTGTCCGCATTTTTTATGGCACTAGACCTTCTGATATCAACTCTTACAGAAGAGTAAAACTTTAATGCATTACCTCCAGTGGTGGTTTCAGGATTTCCAAACATCACACCAATTTTTTCTCTTAATTGATTAATGAAAATACAACATGTATTGGCTTTACTTATAGAACCTGTTAGCTTTCTTAAAGCTTTAGACATTAACCTGGCTTGAAGACCCATTTGATGATCCCCCATTTCACCTTCAATTTCAGCCTTAGGAGTTAAAGCTGCCACAGAGTCAATGACTAAAATATCAATTGCACCAGATCTGATTAAATTATCAGCAATCTCTAAAGCTTGCTCACCATTATCTGGTTGAGAAATTAGAAGATTTTCAATATCTACCCCAAGGTTTTGAGCATAAAATTGATCAAAAGCATGTTCTGCATCAATTATAGCAGCAATTCCGCCAGTTTTTTGTGCCTCCGCAATAGCGTGAATAGCCAATGTAGTTTTCCCAGAAGATTCAGGACCATATATCTCCACTACTCTTCCTTTTGGAAAACCACCAACACCTAGTGCTCTATTTAAAGAAATGGATCCTGTTTTAATTACTTCAATTTTTTCAGCTGGTTCGTCACCTAAACGCATTACTGATCCTTTTCCAAAAGATTTATCTAATCTATCTAGAGTTGCTTGCAAAGCTTTTAATTTTTCTTCTTTAACTTCTTTCATTTTATTAATTTTCTTCAAATATCTAACACAACAACGTAAACATATTACGCACTAACTAAGCCCATCCATTATTTGCTGAAAATGATCAGCAGTTTTGACTTTTTCAAATACTTTAACAATACTTCCATTTTCAATGACAAATGTTTTTCTTAGAATTCCATCATATTCTCTTCCCATAAATTTCTTTAAACCCCAACATTGATAAGCTTGAATTACTTCTTTTTCAGTATCTGCGATCAATGAAAAAGGTAAATCATATTTTGTAATAAACTTTAAATGTTTTGCAGAGTTATCAGCACTTACACCTACTACTTCAAAGTCACTCTTTTTAAGATCGTTGTAATTATCTCTTAGATTACAGGCCTCTTTAGTACATCCTGGAGTGTCATCTTTTGGATAAAAATAAAGAATAAGCTTTTTTCCTTTAAAATCACTTAGCTCAATATTATTTCCATTTTGATCAACACCTTTAAAATTAGGAGCTGCACTACCTTCTTTTATTTCACTCATGATTGTTTGTAATTATTTTTAACAAAGTAGCAAATAAGCTTAGATAATAACAATTATTGTATAACTTAATTTTCAACACTATTGATAGTTATATTACGTTTAAACCATGGATTTCAAAAAAATAACCGAAAGCACCTCTCTACACAATAATTTAGAACAACTTTCTTCACTTGATTTATTATTGAAAATCAATGAGGAAGATCATAAAGTTGCATTGGCAATAAAGAAAGAATTAAATAATATCAATTCATTGATTGAAGCCATTGTTCCAAAAATGAAACTTGGTGGAAGATTGTTTTATATAGGGGCTGGAACAAGTGGAAGACTAGGAATTGTAGATGCTAGTGAATGTCCACCAACATTTGGTGTAGAACATGGTCTGGTAGTAGGCATTATTGCAGGTGGAGATTCAGCAATTAGAAAAGCGGTTGAATTTGCTGAAGATGATACTGCACAAGGTTGGCAAGATCTAAAGGCTCACAATATTAACTCTAATGATACTGTAATTGGCATTGCTGCATCAGGAACAACGCCTTACGTGATTGGTGCCCTAAAAGCTTGTAATGAAAATGATATTTTAACAGCAGGTATTACCTGCAATCCCAAAAGTCCTTTAGATTTAGTAGCTAACTATTCAATAGTTCCAATTGTTGGACCAGAATTTATAACAGGAAGCACAAGAATGAAATCAGGAACTGCACAAAAATTAGTATTGAATATGATCTCCACTACTTTGATGATACAACTAGGAAAAGTAAAAGGCAATAAGATGATAGACATGCAGCTGTCCAATAATAAGTTGGTTGACAGAGGAGAAAAAATGATTATTGAAGCTACTAATGTTTCACTTCAAAAAGCAAAGGAACTGCTTAAACTGCATGGAAGTGTAAGAAAAGCAATTAATAACTACAACAAATAATCAAATGTAATTTTCAATTATTCTTTGGCTAATGATTAAGTCAATAATTGTTTTTAAAGAATTTTCATTTTGATTACTGAAATCAATTTTAAACATTGCCTCATTATTGCTTCCTGTAATTGTGACTGTTTCAAAATATTCTAAAACATTGACCCCAACTGAAGATTGGTTTAATTCTTTTAATAGTTCTTCTGGCCAAGAATGGGTATCTAAATCAATAAAACCATACAATGGTTGATCAAAATAATCTCCTTCAACAGCACTACAAGAATTTAATTCACCATTTGATTTAATTTTATCAATCAGTTTTTTGTTAGTAGATATATGGAAAGTATTGTCTTTAATCAACATATTTATTCCCATACCAATTGATAAAACCTCATCATTTATCATCTCAATATTATTTTTACTTAATAAAGAAATTAAAGCATCAGTCTCTTTAACTCCCATACTAATTAAAACAGATGGCATATTTTCTTGTGAACTGGAAGCAACCTCATTATTGTAATCTAAATCATCAAATTCATCATCTTCCCAATAGTCTTCAGAATCAGTAGAACTACCTGTTTCATTTGAAGACATATTTTCAGATTTAGGAAAACCTGCTAAAGAAAAAGACATTTGACCATCCAGAATTTGCAAAAGTTCATTGGTATTTGTACCCATATTGTAAAGCACATTATTTAATTCATTAGTCACTCCCAATTTAGATAATTGGTCCATTTGAGAAATTAAATTTTCTGGCAACATATTCAAAAAAGCAAACATGATTAACTCATCATTATCAGTTAAGAAGTTTTGGTATTTTTTGTCAACTCCATCACTACTGTAAAAGGTTTTATTAGAGTTTTTACTCATGTTGGAATTTCCTTTCATAGTAAAGTTACCATCATTAAAGTTCATAGAAAGATTAATGACAGAACCAAACTCTTTTAATTCATTGATCTTGGAGAGCTGAGATTGAACAAGAGGATTGTTTACATCATTCAAAAAACCAAATAGTTTTTCTGTAGATAAATAACAGTTCATATCATCTCTCTTTGAAAGATAAGTGTTTAAATTTTCATCGTTGGAAGGTAATTTATCTTCATTGAATAATGAATTTATTTTAGATTCTAAATAGCTATTGTCGGCTGATATTCCTGCAATAAAATGTTCATTATTAAATCCTAATTGTAAGTTAAATTCATCAATAGAGCATAAAATAAGATCAGTCCCAGTAAAGGAAGTGGCACCAAAATAATTGATTAAAAAATCCTCAAAATTTTTCTTATTGGTTATGTCTCCTGCTAAAAAAATACCGGCGTTTAACTTACCAGATTCTGGAATTACAAATAATCGATGATACTTCTCAATATCAAAACCAAGCGATTCAGAATTGAAAGTGGACATAAATGCCTTGTACATCATTTTCTGATCTAAGGACAATTTGGTATTATTGGCTAAATCTACCTTTTCAATAAGCTGCATCAAATCAATTGAAGTTACCATAAGAACCTCGGATTCTGATTTGATGATGTTTTCTACCCATGATTCTTCAGGTTGACTACATGAAAGAATAGTAGTAATAAATAAAAAAGAGATTAATAATGAACGTATCATAATTGTTTGTTTTTTGTTTTGAACTAGTCTTTAATTGCCCTTATACCTGGCAATTCCTTTCCCTCTAAATACTCAAGCATGGCTCCACCACCGGTAGAAACATGACTCACTTTATCTGCTAAATTAAATAAATTAATGGCTGCTACACTATCTCCTCCACCAACTAATGAAAATGAGTCGTTTTTTGTAGCATGAACAACAGCATGTGCAATAGCAATAGTTCCCTTTTGAAAATTACTCATCTCAAAAACTCCCATTGGTCCATTCCATAATATAAGTGCTGACTGATGTATAATTTTTTCGAATATTTTAATTGATTCTGGTCCGATATCTAAACCCATTTCATCTTTTGGAATTGAATTAATATTTCTATTTGAAATCTCACCATCATTACTGAACTCCTTTGAACATAAAGAATCAACAGGTAAATGAATGTTCACATTGCGCTGCTTTGCTTTATTTAAAATGTCAACTGCCAAATCTAAATAATCATCTTCTACTAAAGACTCACCTACCGCCCCATTTTGAGCTTTTATAAAAGTATATGCCATTCCTCCCCCAATAATTAGATGATCTACTTTTTCAATCAGTTGTGATATGATAGTAATCTTAGAAGAAACTTTTGCACCACCAACTATAGCGGTCAATGGGCTTTTATCACTTTCTAATACTTTTTCAACGCTATTAATCTCATTTTCAATTAAATACCCAAACATCTTATTATCTGAGAAATTTTCGGCTATAACAGAAGTAGATGCATGAGCCCTGTGAGCTGTTCCAAAAGCATCATTAATGTAAACATCTCCATGGTTTGCTAATTTTGAAGCAAAGGCTTTGTCTCCTTTTTTTTCTTCAGAATAAAATCTTAAATTTTCAAGCAGTACTATTTCACCAGATTTTAAATCAGCTGTTTTCTTAAATGCACTATCGCCAATGCAATCATCTAAAAAAACAACTTCACTTTGCAAGTGACTAGACAAACAAGATATAATTTGAGATAATGAAAATTGAGCATCTGGCTGATCTTTTGGCCGGCCCATATGAGACATTAACACCACACTTCCACCATCATTCAATACTTTTTGAATTGTTGGTAAAGCCATTCTAATCCTAGTATCATCACTAACTGACCCATCATCATCTAATGGAACATTGAAATCAACTCTTATTAAAGCTCTTTTATTTAGGAAATTAAAATCAGAAATATTCATTCTTTTGCTTTGAAAAATTTTGGCTAAAATACCTTATTCAAAAAGATTTCATACATTCATTGTAATATAATTTTTAAAATAAAATGAAATTAATCTCTTGGAATTTAAACGGAATTAGAGCAGTTGAAAAAAAAGGCCTGGTAGACATTATTGATCATATGAACCCTGATATAATTGGGTTTCAAGAAACCAAAGCGCAAGATGACCAAGTGCTTACTGCCCTTGAACAACTATCAGGATATCATATTTATAGCAGCAGTGCAATAAAAAAAGGATATAGTGGTACTGCTATTCTTTCTAAAAAAGAACCTATTAATATTTCTTACGGATTAGGTATTGACGAACACGATCAAGAGGGAAGATTAATTTGTGCTGAATATGAAAATTTTTTCTTTATTACTACTTATGTCCCAAATAGCGGAAGTGGTTTGCATCGTTTGGATTACAGAGCAAGATGGGATGATGATCTTTTAAATTTCATTAAAAATAAAGAAAAAGAAAAGCCAGTTTTTTTATGTGGTGATTTGAATGTAGCTCATCAACCGATTGATTTAAAAAACCCCAAATCTAACTTCAATAAAACACCTGGATATACACAAACTGAAATTGATGGAATGAGTAACTTTATTAAAAATGGATACATTGATACTTTTCGTCACTTTTATCCTGAAGAAATAAAATATTCATGGTGGAGTTACAGGTTTAATTCAAGGGCAAAAAATGTTGGTTGGAGATTAGATTATTTTTTAGCATCAGCAAATGGATTAGAAATGGTTCAAGATGCATTTATTTTAAATGATATAATGGGATCTGACCACTGTCCAGTTGGAATAAAATTAAATTAAATCATGAAATACATAATACTAAGTTTTATCCAAATTCAAGTACTATTAGTTTTCTCACAGCAACTAGACAACAATGGATTTGAAAATTGGGAGAACGTTGGAACATCTACTGAAGAACCTGTTGAATGGAGCTCCACAAAAACTTCTGACACTCCATCTTTAAATGGATTTGCCCCTCAGGTTTTAGAAAGATCTTCTGATGCTCACACGGGTTCCTATTCAGCGAAACTCACTAATAAAAATGTATCAATTGTAAATATTGTTGCTAATGGACTATTAACCAATGGAAGAGTGCACGCTTCCACTAATCCTGATAATGCCTATGTATTCACCGACCCAACCAATAATGATTGGAACCAACAGTTCAGTTATTATCCAGATAGCTTAACTGGGTGGTGTAAATATGCTCCTCAAGGAAATGACATTGGTGAAATTACAGTGTTAATTCATTCTGGCTCAACTCAAATACCTACAAACAATACTTCTGAGTGGATTGCCATGGCCGAAAAAAGATTTTTATCTGCAAACAACTCTTGGTCAAGATTTAGTGTTCCTTTTCAATACTTTAACTCCATTAACTCTCCTGGGTATATACTCTGTGTTATAAGTGCAGGAGACAGTACCCTCGCTATTCAAGATAGTGAATTATTAATTGATGATATAGAGCTAATCTATAACCCACCTACACATGTTAAACAAATTGAAGAAGATTTTGTAGAAATTTCTAGAACATACAATCAAATTCAGCTAAGTAACTTAAAAGGTTCTGCTGTAAACCTAAATTTATATGATTTGCATGGAAAAGTATTATTTAAAGAAATGTTTAGAAGTAGCTCAATTCATTACATTGATATTTCATCTTTAATTAATGGTTTCTATATATTAAGTATAAATGAAGGTAAAAGACTTACTAATTATAAGTTTTTTAAATAACTACTTTATTTTTTTCTTCTGATTTTCAAGACTCTCTATCAATTTTGATTGTTTGTTTGCCTCTAGTTTTTTACTACCCTGGTCTTTGATGTTTTTTTGAATATCATTTTCAGCTTTTTCAATTTCCTTTTTCCAAGATTCAATATCAGAGTTAAGTTTATCTTTTTGTTTTAACAAATGCTCTAAATCTTTTTGCATTTGTCCCTGCACATGTTTTTCCTTCTTAATTTTATTATTTAATCCATTAATTGAAGCATTTTTAGCAAATGAAACCAATTCTTTTTTGAATGCATCTGCTTTATTCTTATGCTGGTTATAATTCAAGAATGCACCACCCAAATCAACTGCAACTACAAAGTCAATATGACCATCTTTCTCTTTGCAGTAAGCGTAAGTATCAAAAGAATTTTCTCCCATATTTTTGAAAGTAGCATCATCAGCAAAAAATTCATGCTTTTTTTCATCTACTTTTCCATGCCAATCTTTCATTAGCTTTTTCCAATCTTTCTCAACATCATGAATAGAAGACTCATAAATTGGAATTATAAAACCATGGTGAGTTCCTTTCATAAACGCATACTCTCCCTCACTTAATGTAAAGCTGTACTGAGCGAAAAAACTAAAGCTTATAAAAGTTAAAAAGCAAATCGTTACATATTTCATAATCATATTTTTTTTATCCAACCATCAAGATTAAAATTAAGAATATCTTTCTTGGCATTAATTAATTCTTCATAAGCATTGAAAGAAACCCAATATAAAGATGTTCCATTGTAAATTACTTGACAGCTATTATGACCCTTTTTATGCATTTGATTACTTAAACCAATTGCATTTTCTTTATCTCTAAAAGTTCCTATAATTATGAAATATTTCCCCTTTAATTGGTCAATTAAAACAACTTCTTGTTGATCAATAGTGTTGGTTTTAGTTGGAACAACAGAAGATGTGTCATTTGGAATATTCTTATTATTTGTAATTTTAATTTCTGTAATCGGTTGAGCAATAACTACTGAAGTTTGCTCTTTTTCAACAATATTTTCATCTGATGAACTATAAAACACAACAGAGAGTATTCCAAAAAAAAGCGAAACTAAAGAATAACTAATTATTTTCTTCGTGTTATATGGCTTATTATCATTCATGGAAATTAGTTGATTACCTTCATGGATAAATATACATTTTTAAGCGGTCTGTTCTTGGCATCAGTAATTAGTGAGGATATTTTATCAACTACAGACATTCCACTTATAACTTCTCCAAATACGGTGTACTGGTTATCTAAATGTGGGTTCCCTCCTACTGAACGATAAATTTTTCTATTTTTTTCAGGTATTTTAATTTTATATTTACTCTCAATCTTATCCATATAGGCATTTGAAATTGGACCTTTTTGAACAATGTAAAAATTATAAGGACTTGAGGACGGATCATGTTTGGAAGGATCTATAAAATACTGCTCTTGAACTGCCATTGCTAAGGCACCTCTTTTATGAATATGAGAAGGTTTTATTTCAGGTGGAATTCTATAATTTCCAATTTTAGCCATTTTATGTAGCATGTTATCCTTGTCGCTATTTCCTCCTTGTATCATAAAATGATTAATTACTCTGTAAAATAATGTTGAATCAAAAAAACCTCTTTTTGCAAGCATAATAAAATTCCCCCTATGAAGTGGAGTATCATCATAAAGCTTTACAGTAATATTTCCATATTTAGTAACTATTTTGATTTTATTGGAGGCATCTTTTCTTGCTAAATCACCTAATTTCTTTTTTACATTTTTATTATTGATAAGTTTAGAATAAAGCTCTTTTTTGGAAATGTATTTTTTTGTCTCCAGATTTTTTTTAATTGCTGACACCTGCTTTTTTTTGCGTTTGAAAGTTCTTGGCATTGGTTCAGAAGTACAACTTGTCAAATAAATAAAAATAGTTAATAAAAAAACACTTAGCCTATTCATACAATCAGAGATATTGAAAGAATTATATCTACAAAAAATACAATACTTGAAATAAGATAACTTGAGACAATATGAACCATATTAGGACCTTTGGAGACTAATGTTATAATAGGCAACAATAATATCACAAAATAAAGATAGAATATGGTATAGGTAGATTGATAATTAAACACTTTAATAATTTTTCCTGATAAATTAAATGAAAGGTAAATTTGCTCATTAAAAATTGAAGTAAATTCACAATTATAGATTCTGGGGTTGGCCATATTGAGCTTGTTAACATCTTTAATATCAACTGCAAATTCTCCAAATTTTACTTTGTTGTTTCTATCTGCACTTTCAACAAAAAAAACCATTGTACTATTTGAGGAATTCATGTATTCATAGGTGTAATTGACTTGAACTTTTGAAGGTTTAAGTACATGGAAATCTAAAAAAATTAAAATAGCAAAGCCAATACTCATCCAGCTTAAAAGAGGAATCAACCAACTTTTATATGAACTTTGTATTTCATGATAGCTTATTGCTGCAATATTTTCTTCTTTGGCCTTTTTATACTCAGCATATTTTTTAGCCCACTCCATTCTTTTATTTGCTTTATCTTGATAAGCTGTTGCTTGCTGGGATTTGTTTTTAAATACAGGAGGCTTACTGTCATAATCTTCAGACAAATAAGCATAGGCTTCATTGACACTAACAAAAATCGCATGAGCTTCCTGGGATTTATTTTTATCAGGATGGTACTTTAAAGCCAATTTTCTGTAGGCAGATTTTATTACTGCCTTACTTGCAGATTTTGAAACACCTAGCGTTTTATGGTAGTCTTTTTTCATTATTATCAACTAAACTTAAGCATTTTTGTAGATGAAGGAAATATTAATTAATCTATATTTCTATATTTGACTTAAATCGTAATTTTTATACCATGTCACACAATTTGCTTAAGGGAAAAAGAGGAATAATATTTGGAGCTTTAAACGATATGTCTATTGCCTGGAAAGTTGCTGAAAGAGCCCACGAAGAAGGAGCTACATTTACACTCACCAATGCGCCAATTGCTATGAGAATGGGGGCAATTAATGATTTGGCCAAAAAGACAAACTCAGAAGTTATTCCAGCTGATGCTACTTCAGTTGATGATTTAAAAAATCTCTATTCAAAATCTCAAGAAATATTAGGTGGTAAAATTGATTTTGTTTTACACTCTATTGGAATGTCTCCGAATGTTAGAAAGAAAAAACATTATACAGGATTAAATTACGAATGGTACAAGCAAACCCTTGATGTATCTGCAATGTCACTTCATAAAACATTACAAGTAGCCAAAGAAATGGATGCCATTAATGAATGGGGTTCTGTTGTTGCGCTTACTTACATTGCAGCTCAAAGAATATTTCCTGATTATAATGATATGGCTGATGCCAAATCGTTACTTGAATCAATTACTAGAAGTTTTGGATATCATTATGGCACCGCTAAGAAAGTAAGAGTAAATACAATTTCACAATCGCCAACTGTTACCACTGCTGGAAGTGGAGTATCAGGATTTGATAAATTCATCAGTTTTAGTGAAAATATGAGCCCTCTTGGAAATGCTGGTGGATTAGATTGTGCCAATTATTGCATATCTATGTTTAGTGATCTTACAAAGTACGTTACAATGCAAAATCTTTTCCATGATGGAGGGTTTTCTTCTACAGGCGTAACAACTGCCGTGATGGATCGATTTGGAGAGGAATGATCCAAGAAATTTATAATGCCTTTCTTCAATGTGACCAAAAAATCACCACTGATACTAGAAAAATTAGTGATGGTTGTATTTTCTTTGCTTTAAAAGGACCTAATTTTGACGGTAATAAGTTTGCAGAAGAAGCCATTAAAAAAGGAGCAAAATTTGCAATTATTGACCAGGATGAGTTCTATATAAAAGACCAAACATTTGTAGTAAATGATGTCCTGACTTTTCTTCAAGAACTGGCACTATATCATCGGAAAAAGTTTAATATCCCAATTATTGGAATTACAGGCACCAACGGAAAAACAACTACCAAAGAGCTTATTGGAGCAGTGCTATCTTCAAAATACAACATACTAATTACAGAAGGTAACTTAAATAATCATATTGGTGTTCCGCTAACGTTACTACAACTAAATAAAGAACATGAAATAGGCATTATTGAGATGGGTGCCAGCAAGGTTGGTGACATCAAAGAATTGGCTGAAATTGCTTGTCCTTCCCATGGGATTATTACCAATATTGGGAAAGCACACCTGGAAGGTTTTGGAACTATAGAAAATATCAAAAAAACCAAATTAGAACTTTATGATTTTATCATTGCAAACAATGGAAAAATTATTGTTAATAATGAAGATGAAACATTGAAAAATAGAATTCCAAGTTCTATAAAGCAATATACTTATGGAGCTTCCTCTGGAGATATAACTGGAAAAATTAGAGCCTATCATCCAACCATTAATATAAGTGTAGATTTCAATGAAAAAGAAATAACAGATATCAATACTGCCCTTCTTGGGGGGTACAACTTACTCAATGTTCTTGCGGCAGCATCTATTGGAAAAGCTTTTGGAATTTCTAATATTTTAATTGGTCAGTCAATAGAAAGTTATGTTCCTACCAATAATAGATCACAATTAATAAATACAAAAAACAATAGCATAATTGCAGATTGTTATAATGCGAATCCTACCAGTACAATTGAATCCTTGATTAGTTTTAATGCAATAGAAAATAAAAATAAATTAGCCATTTTGGGTGACATGTTAGAATTAGGTGATCAAAGTGAAGCTGAGCACCAATTAATATGTGATTATTTAACGAAAAAAAAAATTCGAAGTTTATTGGTAGGTCATTACTATTGTGATACTAAATCTAAATTTGATAAGTTTAAAAATACAATTGACCTCATTACCCACTTAAAAGAACTTAACTTAAATGATTATATTATTTTACTGAAGGGTTCTAGAGGAATTAAATTGGAGGAAATCATAACTAAAAACATTCTTTGATGGGAATTGGTGAATTTTTAATTTTCTTATTTATTGCATCAATTTTTGCTGGTGGAATATTTGTTGGATACCGACTTTTTAAACTCAATATGAAAGATCATTTAAGAAAAAAGGAAAGAAACGAAAGAATAAGAGCAAAGAAAGAACAAGAAAATAAATAATCATGTTTGGAAACAAAAATATGCAAGAAATGATGGCCAAATTGCAAGAAATGCAAGGTGCTGTTGAAGATTCAAAAAAAAGACTAGAGACTATTTGTGTAAAAGGAGATGCTTTTGATGGTAAAGTAAGGTTTGTAATGGATGGAAACCGACAATTACAAGAATTGTTTATTGATGATGAGCTTTACAACAATACTTCCAAGGAAGACATGATTGAACAATTGGTTTTAGCCTTTAACAAAGCTGTAAAAAACGCTGATCATGTCAATGAGGGAGAATTAAAAAACACGGCATTTAATATGATGCCAGGTATGGATAAATAAATATTGATTTAAACTTTAGTTGATTTCTTAAAGCTAAACTGGTTTGGACTTACCATTTCGGTTTTCACAGCATACATTACAATTCCAGCAGTGTTATTTACACCTAACTTTTTCATAATATTTTTTCTGTGAGTATTAACAGTGTGGTTACTCAAATAAATGATTGCTGCAATTTGAGAATTAGTATAACCTTCAGCGATAAATTGTATAATTTGCAATTCTCTTTCGCTTATTTGTAATGAAGATGGGGCAAGAGATTTAAAGGAGATTTTATCAATATTTATACTTTCAGATTTTAATTGATTTGCAATATCAGAGCAAAAGAACTTATCACCACTTAAAGTAGAATTCAAAGCAGATTTAATTTCTTTAGCAGAACATTCTTTTTTAACATGACTACTTACTCCAGCTTTTACTGCTTCAACAATAGTTTGAGCATTGGTAAAAGGGGTAATTGCCATGATATTAACTGAAGGATACATATGCTTGATATCTACAATTTTATCTAATGAGAAGCCATCTGAAGTGTAATCAATAATTAATATAGGATTTTCAAGATCATATAAATTCTCTAATAAAGAATCATAGTTTTTAACTAAAATGATTTCATTATCAAATTCAGGCTGAAGGACTACTTTCAAACCATTTAGGATAAGTTCTGAGCTATCTGCTATAACAATTGTGTTGGTCAATGCTTATTAAGAATCATTACAAATAATAACAAATATATAATTATGAAATTAATAATCATATTTTGTTTATTAAACAGCAACAATTAAAACATTGTTTAGCAAAGAGTACATAAAGTCAAATAAGATTCTTTTTTACACTAGTTTGGGTCGTTATATGGGTAAAAATAAATCCTTATCCAACAAAAAAATCAACTGGTTAAACTACCAATCCAATGTTAAAAACATTTTAATAAGATTAGATACCAATAAACAAATGGCTGCTGTAATTATTGATATTCAACATAAGGACGAAGAAGTAAGATACCTTTTTTATGAACAGTTTATCGAACTTAAAACAGTTTTTAATTCAATATGTGGCGACCATTGGCAATGGATTAAAGAAAGTAAAAATGAAGCTGGAAATGATTGTAGTAGAATTACAACAACAATTTCAAATGTTAATATTTTTGAAAAAAGTAGTTGGCCTAAAATATTCAACTTTTACGAAAAAAACCTAATCAATTTAGACTCTTTCTGGAACGAATTTAGTGACTTATTTAAAGCCTTGGAAGACTAATTCAAATACTTATTAAGTAAATCTTTCAACTCTAAGTTCAATGTAAGCTCACCAGTTTCTGTAAAAGCTGCTGGCCTTGGTGCAAATGGAGTAATGATATTTCCTTTTTGATCTATTAAAATAAACCTAGGTATACCTTGAATTACATAATCTTTTGCAAAAGAAGACTTCCAGGCCTTGTCTGCAATTAATTGAACGCCTTTCAGTTCTTTGTCATTAACCATTTCCCTCCATTTGTTTTCATCCTCAGGGTTATCAATAGAAATACTTACAAAGGCTACTTCCTTATCTCTAAAGGAAACTTCTAATTCTTTTAAAAAGGGAATTTGAACTTTACATGGTCCACACCAGGTTGCCCAAACATCAATATATATCAGTTTTCCTTTTAAATCCTTGAGAGAGACTTTTTTTCCCTCCATAGATTCATAATTAAAAGCCGGCGATGGATTTCCTTTTTGCAGAGAATTAATTTGATCATAAGTTTTGGAAATACTGGCCATTTGATCTTTATCTTTTACCAGTTTAGTTAATGCAGTATAATAAGGCTCTAACTCATTATCATTATAAAATGAAATTCCTCTCTTAATAGAAAATATTATATTTTTTCTTTGTTTATCATTTAATTCTTTGTAAAACCTATCATAGCATTCTTTACTTCCTGCAACTAAACCAGCAACAAAATAATTATCCAACAAGCTTCGGAAGTAAGGATTTGCATTGTAATGAACAGAATCTTTAAAGTCAAGTTTTTCAAAAGCAAGGTCTAAATGATCAGAAACAACATTGTTTAAATTTGATTTGAAATAAGCTTCACCAGATTTATACAAGATTTGCTCAAGCATATTAAAATTAAATCGATTTTTCTGATTGGTTTTAAAATTATCATTTTCCAAATTTGAAGATTCAAGAAGATTCATTACACCATTGTAATAACCCATTTGATATTCAAAAAAATCATTGTCACTCATTGATTTTAATTTAGAAAAACCTAAAGTATTTTGTTCATCATAGAGATAATATTTAGCTAAAAAGTTATTCGGCTTTTCTCCTTCTCCTTTATACATTATTGATTCATCAAATGCTTTTGTATCTAGAGTCAAGTTTAAATTATAACCTGGTTCTAAATAAAGGGCAGTTGATTCATTGTAATCACTTAATGAATAATCCCCAGCTTTAATGTCTAATGTATCATCAAAGCTACCGTCACTTAAAAGCTTGATAACTTTCATATAACCTTTTGCTCTGATCATTATTTTATCCTTATTTGGATTTAGGATTTTTCCAGAAAAGTGAACAACTTGACCAAAAAGAAAAGATGAACATAAAAAGAAAAAAGAAAAATAGATTAGTTTAAAATTTAGATTATTAATTTTTAAAATCATTGTTGATAGATTTGATGTAGTTTTAGCCATAAATCTAACAATAAGTAATTAACTGTACTTTAAATTATGATCAAAAAAGGAGATACCATACAAGTCAGTATTGAAGATTATGCCTTTGGTGGTAAAGGAATTGCTAGAACCAAAGATAATAATGCCATCATTTTTGTAAAAGATGGTATTCCAGGACAGTTGGTAAAAGCAAGAATAACCAAGAAAAAGAAAAATTTTATGGAAGCCTCAATAATGGAAGTTATTGAAAAATCAACCATGCAAAAAGAACATGATTTTCAACCAATTTCTGGTGCGCCATATATAGATTTAAGTATAGATGATCAAAAAAAAATGAAGCAAAAAGTCTGCTTAGAAGTTTTTGAAAAAATTGGTAAATTAAGTCAACCTAGTAAATACATTGACCAGTGGATTAACTCTCCAAGTGCTTACCATTACAGAAATAAAATGGAATATTCCTTTTCATCCATAGAATATGATTTAAAACTAAAAGAAGTAGTTGACGATGCTTTCGCTTTAGGATTTAAAAGAAAAGGCACTTGGTGGATGGTAGAAAACCTAGAAAAAGATTCTGGACTTTTTGACAAACAATTGGAAGATAGTTTACATCAAATTAGAATGTTTTTGAAAGAAACAAATCTTCCGGCATGGCATCCCCCAAAAAAAGTAGGTTTTTTTAGACATCTAGTGGTTAGAAAAAGTTTTAAGAGTAATGAACTTTTATTTAACCTTGTAACTTCATCTAAAGGAATTAAAAAATTTAATGCAGGGATTTTTGGAAACTTTTTAGCAACTCTATTCAAAACCCGAATGGCAGGCTTGATTCACACGGTCAATGATGATGTTGGAGATAGAGAAAAATTGGATAAAGGTTCTTCAAAATTAGTGATTGGAAAATCGATAATTGAAGAAGAAATAAATGAATTAAATTTTGAAATTAGCATGCAAAGTTTTTTTCAAACCAATCCAAAATGTGCTGAACTTCTTTATCAGAAAGTAATTGAATATTTAAAAGAAAGTGATATTCCTGATGATCAATTTATTATGGACTTATTTTGTGGTACTGGAACAATTGCTCAATTAATTGCCAAAACAACTAAAAATAAGGTAATTGGGGTAGATTTAGTTGAAAGTGCAATTTTTAATGCCAAAAACAATGCCGAAAAAAATAAATTTAAAAACATCCATTTCTTTTGTGATGATGTCGGTAAATTTCTACTTAATCACCCAGAATATCAAGATAAAATTCACACCATCATTATCGATCCTCCTAGAGCAGGAATTGCTCCAAAAGCACTTAGGAAAGTGATTCGATTAAATGCAAAAAAAATCATTTATGTAAGTTGTAATCCATCAACACAAGCTAGAGATTTATTTACATTAAATGAAATGGGTTATGAATTAGAAAAATGCTCCTTAGTTGATCAATTTCCTCATACTGCACACATAGAAAGCATCATGGTTTTTAATCAATCACTTGTAAAAACCGTCCATAATTGACCTAAATAAATCATCAGATTCATCTAAATCAAGTTCGCTTTTTACATCATATATAATTCTATTTTTAGATGTTGATTTTTTATCTTTTGTGGCTTGTTTCACAAATGTATCTCTAAGCTTATTGTAGGGCATTAACTGCAATACTTTTGAAGCCAACTTATCTGAAAAAGAATTGACTCTATTTTTAATGGTCTTTTTTTGTAGAGAAATAAGAATAATTGACAGTTCCTCAATGAACCGCTCAGCTGCTCCATCAGCATGCATCTGAGATACAACTAAATGAATTCCTGAGGGGTTTTGTAATCTTCCAATATACCAACCTCTATCATTTAATTTATCAGCTAGTTCATATGTGACAATAGAATTACACTTGAAGGCCAATAAACTCATTTGTGGAACTCCGATCAAAGAGAGCTCTTGATGACCTATAATATAGGATTTAATAAGCTCTGTAGCTTGCATTGTCTTTTTGGCTAATGACAAATATCCATTTTCACCAATATGATTGAGTGCTGTCCAAGAAGAGGCAATGATACCAGCTGGTTTAGTACCCATAAATGAGGTTGAAGCATATATTCCTCCTTCCCAATTGGAATACACACTAAATTGAGTTTTTCTAAGCTCTTGATTTTTATAAAGTAATACAGAAGAACCCTTGGGAGCATAAGCATATTTATGCAAATCAATAGAAATTGAACTGACACCATCTAGTTTGAAATCAAAATTAGGGATATCATACCCCAATTTTTTGAGATAACTAAGTAAAAAACCACCAATACATGCATCGACATGCAAGAACAAGTTATGTTTTAAAGCCAAGTCGGAAAGTTTTTCTATTGGATCAATCATTCCAAAGGGATAGGCTGGAGCAGAACCTACGAGTTGAATTGTGTTTTCGTTAATTGCGTATTCAAAAGCAGAAATATCCAGTTTCAATTCACTATTAGTTGAAATAACAATTGGTTTTATGTTCAGAAAACGCATGGCTTTTAAAAATGCTGGATGAGCAGTTGAACACAATACCACTTCAGGCTTTTGAATATTTTTATGCTTTTCAGCGTAATCTCTTGCAGAAAGCAGGCTTAAAAATATGCTTTCAGTTCCGCCACTTGTCATATTACCATAAACCTTATTTGAAGAAGAAAACAGTGAACCAATTTGGCGAACAATTTCATTTTCCATATCCAATAAACTCTTAAAAAGTTGAGGGTCAAAGGCATTTTCATGCATGTACATCTTATAAGCCTTGGAAATAACTTCAGCGTAGGCCTCTCCAGGATAATAAACGGCACCAAAAGTTTTTCCATTCTTCCAGTCAATGTCATGATTTTTAAAAACAGCTAGTTGATTGAATATCTCATTTTCAGAAATTCCCTTAGCAGGTATTTGAGATTGATTCATTAGTAAAATAAATGTTTTTTAGCAGAATTTTTCCATCCTGCTCTAGATTCATAGTCAACAAAAAAAACTTTAAGGTCTGCTCTAGATTCATAATCAACAAAAAATATTTTTTTATCTGCTCTAGATTCATAGTCAACAAAAAACCATTTACCATCATTTTTTCCGGCTCTGGATTCGTATTTAACTTTATGAACAATTAAATCTGCTCTTGACTCATAATCGACAACAAATACTTTAACATCCGCCATAGATTCATATTTAACAGAAAATATTTTTTGCGCGCTAAATTTAAAAAAGCACATCAGACAAAAAAATAATACAATTATTTGTTTCATTTTAAAAATTTTAATTAGAGAACCAAAAACTCTACTAAAAATAACAATTATGGGGAAAATAACCCTATATTTAGACAAAATCAACACATTAATGGGTAAATCACAAGAAACATTTAGTAAAAAAGAAAAAGAAAAAAAGCGGTTAAAGAAGCGGCAAGAAAAGCAAGCAAAACGAGAAGAAAGAAAAGCATTACCTAAAAAAACTTTCGAAGAAATGATCGCTTATGTTGATGATGATGGAAACCTTACTGATACACCACCAGACAGAACAAAAAAGAAAGTAACTGTAAAAGCAGAAGACATTGAATTAGGTGTTCCTAGCAGAGAAAGTGAATATGTAGACCCTATCAAAAAAGGAAGAATTGATTTTTATAATGATGAAAAGGGTTTTGGATTCATTAAAGAAGACCTTACCAATGAAAAATATTTTGTCCATGTAAGTAGCCTTAGTGCTGAAGTTAGTGAAGGCGATAAAGTTTCCTTCGAACTTGAACAAGGTCCTAAGGGACTTAATGCAGTGAGAGTTAACAAAGTTTAAGCTCTTATTATTCAACATTCCCCTACCCTTTTTAGGGTATTGTATCGACTACTTTAATTCCATAAATTTGTTTTCAATGAAAACTATAACTGCGTGTTTGGTCAGTCTGACTTTTTTCTCTATTAGTTGTAGAAAGCCAATTCCATCTTACTATGTTTTTGATTTTGAACTAAACAACTCTTATAAAATTGAAAGTTCTGGTGAAATCATTTATACACCCAATGCATATATTGATCAAAACTCAGACCACCAAATTGGAAACTCATCAATTACACACTTTAGATTAACTGATGGATTAGCAGATGATACACTAAATACTAGCTGTGGAAATTGGGATTACATCAATAATCCAACTACAAATGTTAAAATTTGGTTTCCATTTACAACAATTTCGGAAGGCATCTATGATTATAATATTGATTCTTCAGTAAATGACTTTGGAATTTATATATATAAGGATATGATCTTTTCATTAAATCCCTTTAATCCTACAGGAGATTTAACAATAATAGATACAATGACATCAGTTTTGTCATGGTCATCAAATATTGATTCTAATTCTGTTAAAAGTGCAAAACTAAAAGTGGAAAATATAAATGAAACTACCTCATCAGTTAAATATGTTATTAATATGATTGGAGGGGAGGTTATTAAAGGTGCCTATAATGGTAACATAAAAAAATATGTATTTAGGAATATTGAAGGTGATTGTGATTAATTAAAACTCACTCCCTTTTTCAGTCTCAATTTTATCTTT
>MDTC01146149.1_pt1 | contig 22264 bp, 18 predicted proteins | sample 811181 | NCBI WGS metagenome assembly MDTC01 (sample SAMN05326644, study PRJNA326480) | marine metagenome | isolation source: seawater | place: Pacific Ocean: North | collected 2011 | reverse complement strand
TTGGCAGCTATTTCATTGAGCGGGGAATCTTCCTGATCGTAAGCATACCAAATGACTTTTGGATCGCGTCCGATGTGGAACGGTTTGCCACTGGTATCTTTCCTGTCAAAGGTGATGATTGGATTGTCTTCATAGCGGTGAAAACTTTTACCGCCATCCGTGCTGTAGGCGATGCATTCACCAACACTGGTATTGGTAAAAAAGAGCACAATCGCGTTTTTGCCAAAACCGGAAGTGTTTTGCTTGTCAACGGTACCACTGCCTGAGAATATGAAATGGTCGCCGTTTGTGTAAGGGAAAAGGGCGCCTTTTTGTTGTGTCCAATGAATCAGGTCTGTGCTAGTTGCGTGTCCCCAAGTTTGGTTCCCCATGGACTTTTTCATAGGATTGTGCTGCCAAAAGTAATGCCAAGTGCCCTCGTGATAGACCATGCCATTAGGGTCGTTGTTGAAACCCGTTTTTTGAGAAAAATGAAATTTCGGGCGAAAGGCTTCTTTGTGGAAATAAGCTTCTCCGGGAATTGAGTTGGTCTGTTGGATCTGTGCAAAGCCTTCTTCTGTGGAGCGCCAAGAGCGCACTGTAACTTCTTTGCCTTTGAAGTCTTCTAGGCTGAGCGAGGCATACCAATGAGTGGAAGCTTTATTCTCTGCCAGTTTTACCCAATAATGTCGGACGGGCTTCCTGTCTAAAAGCAACTGAACCGGACTGCCTTTGACTTCAAGCCAGTCTTTGCGATCTCGGTATTCAAGTTCGACGGCTTGTGGTAAATTGTGAATCGGGAAAACTAAATGCTCTTTGCTCACGGTAAAGGATCTTTCGTGCTGATCCCAAGATGAAAAGTCTGGTCTCTTATCGGTCCATTGGAAGTCATCCGCGATGATGCGCCCCCAAGGTTCTTCAACTTCGTCTACAATTCGAATCTGTGCAGATTGTCCATGCCATTCGCTGAGGTCAAAGAAGTTCGCTTTGAGCATCGTGTTTTCGATGCCACTACAGTCTTTGACCGCTTCACCATTTATGAGGAGTTCTACGCGAGTGCCTTGGTGAACTCCGCCTGCAACAACAAAGCTGAGGTAGTCGTGGTCAATGACAAATGAGGTGGACGTAAGAGTCCCTTTACGGGAATCTCCATAGACATTAGAATTTGCGCAAAAGTCGCCCTGCATTGTTCTGTCAACTCGCTGATCCTTAGAATCTGTCGACCGCTGGAAGGGATTGTTCTCAAAGGCGTTCCCTTCTGCAATCCAATTGCTCAGGTCGCCTGATTCAAAGTCACTATTGGCGAAGGGGAGCTCAGAATCCGCCTCCACTAGCATGGGCATTATTGTGGAAACTAACAGCAATTGGATTTTGTATCGAGTCAAAGTCATTCTACTGAAAGCTCTAGTGTAAATATTAACACGGCGAAAAAATTGATTCCTGAACATCCTATAGTATACTTTAATTTTGAAGAATTAAAATGAGAGAAAATCGGATTTGTATGAAAGTCTTGAATCTTCTGAACCTCTCATTTCATTTAAGATTTTTGATTTAAAAAGTGGAGGGGTTGCGGGAGTTTTTGGAATGAATCCGAAAAATTACCAGAACAAAAAGAGCCTAGAAATTCTCCCGATTCCATGAGGAAATTTAATAGGCTACTACAAAATTTTTGTGATTTCGGGAAACAAAACTAAGAGACAAATCATAAAGCCTTGGATGAACAAAAAAGGCAAAACGCCTTTGTAAATATCTGAGGTTTTTAATTCTGGAGGAGCCACCCCTCTGAGATAAAAAAGTGAAAACCCAAAAGGAGGGGTCAAAAAAGAGGTCTGAAGGATCATTGCAATGTAGATTCCATACCAAGTAAGATCCAATCCCAATAGCTTGGCAGCGGGTAAAAGCAAGGGCACTACAATAAAAACAATCTCAAAAAAATCGATGAAAAATCCTAGAAAAAAGATTACGAGTCCACTTATTATGATCAATGTGAGCTTACCCCCGGGAAGATCCGTTAATAAATTTTGAATCCATAGATCTCCATCCAGTCCTCTAAAAACTAAAGTAAAAGCAGTGGCTCCAATAAGCAAAAAAAGAACCATTGTGGTAATTTTGAAGGTCTCAGCGACCGATTCTTCGATGCAATTTTTAGAAAGTTGTTTCTTAAAAAATGCCAGCATAGTAGCTCCAAGGGCTCCAAAAGCTCCAGCCTCAGTGGGAGTAGCCAAGCCAGAAAAAATACTGCCTAATACGATTAGTATGAGTATAATTGGTGGGATAAGAACGAATACAATTCGCTTGAACATTTCTCCTCCTTTTAACAAGCGATCCTCAATCGGTAAAGCTGGTGCGGTTGTCTTGGAGAGAATAGAAAGAAAGAAGATATAGACACAATACAAGGCGGCCAAGATTATCCCAGGAATTAAGGCTGCGGCAAAGAGATCTCCCACTGGAACCCCAATCTGATCGCCTAAAACCACCAAAACTAAACTCGGTGGAATGATTTGACCCAAGGTTCCCGAGGCAGTGATTGTTCCAGCAATGAGAGATTTGTCGTAATTATACTTCATCATCACAGGAAGCGAAATCAATCCCATAGCTACGACTGAAGCTCCTACAACACCAGTTGCTGCAGCCAGTAGTGCTCCCACTAAAACAACGGCAATGGCTAAGCCTCCCCGAAAGGGTCCGAAGAGTTGTCCCACAGTCTTCAACAAATCTTCAGCAATCTTGGACTTTTCGAGAATGGTTCCCATCAATATAAAAAAAGGAACCGCAAGTAAAATCTGATTGGACATAATTCCAAAAATCCTTTGGGGCATTGCCATGTAAAATTCCCAAGAGATGGATCCACCAGCAATTCCGATCCAACAAAAGATAATTGCAGTTCCTGCTAAAGTAAACGCGACTGGAAATCCTGAAAAAATCAGGACAAACAAAGTCAATAACATGCACTTGTCTAACACCTTTAGATTCTTTTAAGAATTACGATTCTAATGGGAATCCAATCCATCAGATCCTTGATAGAGCTCTAGTAGATCTCTCAATGCCAAAGATAGAGATTGAAGGGCCAAAAGTAAGAATGAAAGAGGGATCAAACTTTTTATTGGGTATCTAGGCAATCCTCCAGGATCGGGAGACATTTCCAATACCTCCCAAGAGTGGATTGTAGAGTCCCAACAAGCCCAAGCAGTGATTAAGCAAAATGGAATGGCCAGTAGAAAGTTCCCTAAAAAGTTTACCCACAGTTTCACTTGCTTCGGACAACGACTGTAAAAAACATCGACTCGCACATGACTGTCGTGCTTATAAACATAGGCGGATCCAACTAGAAAAAGAATACTGAATAAATACCATTGAACTTCTAATAAAGCGTTAGAACTCAGGTTCATTCCTAAAGGTTGACTGGTAAAACGAGCCACAGCATTGTAAGCTGCAACTAAAGTCATGGGGATCACCAACCACATGGTCAGTCTTCCTATTTTTTCAGTTAATAGATCCATCCACTGAATATATCGACGGATCATAGTTCTAAAACAATTCTGCTTGTTTTGGATTGCCTGAGTGAGGTTGCATACCCAGTGAAGTCCAAGCTTTATCTGCCAAGACCCTTCCTTGGGCGGTTCTCATAATAAAACCCTCTTGAATTAAGTAAGGCTCATGCACCTCTTCTAAAGTGTGACTTTCCTCTCCAACTGCCACAGCAATTGTGCTCAGTCCCACCGGTCCTCCATTGTAATTCTCCGCCATTACCAATAAAATTTTCTTATCCAATTCATCCAAACCATTAGAATCAATCTCCAACAATTCAAGTGCCGCTTGAGCCACTTTTTTATTGATTTTTCCGTCGGCTCTTTGTTGCGCAAAGTCTCGAACAAAATGGATAAGATTGTTTGTGATCCGAGGAGTTCCTCGAGCTCTACCAGCAATTTCATCCGCTCCTCCATCATCGATTTCCACTTGTAACAAATTACAGTTTCGGTTGATGATTTGAATTAGGTAGTCTTTTTGATAATAGTTGAGTCGCGTTTGAAGAGTGAATCTACTTCGAAGTGGGGAAGAAAGCATTCCGACTCTTGTGGTCGCTCCAATTACTGTAAAGCGAGGAATATTGAGGCGAACACTCCTTGCATTGGGCCCCTGATCAATCATAATGTCGATCTTGAAATCTTCCATTGCAGAGTATAAATACTCTTCTACCGTTTTAGAAATCCGATGGATCTCATCAATAAACAATACATCTCCTTCATCTAGGTTGGTTAAAAGTCCGGCTAAATCTCCTGGCTTCTCAACAACGGGACCACTTGTGATCTTTATATCTCTTTGCATTTCATTGGCCAAAATATTAGCCAAAGTTGTTTTCCCGAGTCCTGGGGGTCCGCTCAATAAAATATGGCCCAAAACATCTCCTCGATCTCGAGCCGCTCCAACCATTACCTTTAATCTTTCAACCGTTCTATCTTGGCCCGTAAAGTCAGAAAAAGTTAAAGGTCTCAAAGCTGGATCAAAATTAGAATCCTCTTCTAAGGAATCCTTAATGAAATCCATTCCGGTAGATTGTTTTTCCATTTGAACTGTATTCTATATAGGTTCTTCCTGTAAATGTTGAGGCAATTCTTTCTCAGGAATTCTCATAACTTGAGCTCCTAATGATTGCATGCGCTTTTCAAACTCCTCATAACCACGATCTAAATGATAGATCCTACGAATGACGGTCTCACCTTCTGCGGCTACTGCAGCCAAAATCAATGCAGCACTTGCTCTTAAGTCAGAGGCCATTACGGGTGCACCGGACAAACGAGGAACTCCTTTAATAATGGCACTGGATCCCTCAATGGCAATATCTGCACCCATGCGCTGCAATTCGGGAACATGCATAAAGCGGTTCGGATACACACGCTCTGTTATAATACTTAGACCTGGAGTCAAGCACATGAGAGCGCACATTTGAGCCTGTAAATCTGTTGGATATCCTGGATGCGGAAGAGTAATGACATCGGTGGGTTTGTAGGGCTCCAATGCTGCACGAACTCGCACACTGGATTCGCTCAAAATATCTACACGCGCTCCAATGGAGTCCATCTTATCCAACAAGGCCCCTAAATCTCTATGATTGGCTCCATGAACAGTCACGTCTCCTTGCGTCATTGCAGAACCAATGAGATAAGTTCCCGCTTCTATCCTGTCCGATATAACAGAATGCGTGCAACCGCTTAACTTTTTTACTCCTTCAATTTGAAGGGAGTGGGAGCCAATCCCTTTAATCTTTGCACCCATAGAAACGAGCATTTTGCAAAGATCTATAATTTCTGGCTCGCATGCAGCACTATCAATGTGTGTGATTCCGGGTAAAAGAGTAGCTGCCATCAAGATATTGGCAGTCCCTAATACAGTGCTTCCATGTCGGCCACCCAGGAAAACATAATTTCCTTTAGCATTCTTCCCATCCACTCGAACATAGCCGCCCTCGATAGAATACTCACATCCCAAACGCGAAAGCCCTTTGAGATGAAGGTCAATAGGTCTAGGTCCAATCACACATCCGCCCGGCAAAGAAACATCTGCTTGCTTTTCGCGACCTATCAAAGGACCTAGTAAGCAAATGGAAGCTCTCATCTTACGAACCAGTTCATAAGGTGCGATGTGAGAGATTTGCTTCGCTTCCACTCTCCAACTATTCGTTGTGAGTCTCTCGACAGTAGCGCCTAAGGACCTGAGTATTTCCGCCATGAATCTAATATCACTAAGATCCGGAACGTTTTCTATAATACAAGGTTCATCCGTAAGCAATGTAGATGCAAAAATTGGAAGCGCTGCATTCTTTGCCCCACCAACGGTAATTTCTCCCTGCAAACTTCCACCGCCTTGAATGTGAAAAGTATCCATTCTTAATTTTCGTCTGATTTAGGATTTTGTTGAGGAGTGTTTTTCCTTTGGGTATTGTGCCTCTTACGTTGACGATTTTGATTGTTCTGATTTTTAGGGCGTCTGTTTTTGTTGTAGTTGCCCTTACCTCTTCCTCCAGATTCTCGATTAGGATTCGATTTTTTATCAAAGGAGTCTGAATTTTTAGAATGACCACTCGATTTGTTATTGCGTTTCCTATTTCTTCTTTTTTTAGGGTTCAGATCATTGCCTCTGGGCTCTATAAAAAAGGATTCTAAAAATTGACGAATCTTACCAAAAAATCCTAAAGGCGGGTCTTGTTTGGCTCGGGTAGGTCTAAATTCATTTCTTGGCCTCTGGACTGCTCTATCTTTGTCCGGTTGCCAATCCGTTGAATTGTTTTGCTGGACTCCCTCCCCCTCTTCTATCACCAACGATTTGTTTTCACCTTGGGCTTCCACTTTTTTTCTAGACCGACTGTTTTTAGTTCTATTGTTGGAAGTTCTTTCTCTTTTAGGCTGATTTTCGTTCGAATCTTTGGTTTCGCGGTTTGCATGCTTTCTTTTGAAACTCTTGGCTCGCTCGCCGATCAACTCCACAACTGCCAATTCATCATTGGCCGATTTTTTTTGTTTTTCAGAATAAGGACTGTTTGATAGAACGACTTCATCCTCCTCCTCGTTTTTTTCTTTAAGCTTAGATCCATCAGATTCTGTTAAAGGCTTTGGTGCCTCTTCTTTGATGGATTCTTCAGAAACTTCCTTTTTAAGTTCCATTCCCGTTTCGGTATTAGAGTCCACAAAAACCTTTGAGGTTGGCTGAGATTCCTTTACTTCGGTCTCGGGTTGTAAGTCTTTTTCATTGCTTCGTGAAAGCTCTTCCTTAATTTCCTCATTTTTTTGCTTTTGGATGGAATGCGATGGATTTGAGGAAGGGTCCATAGATTTGGGGGCAATTTCTTGAATCGCTCCCTCGGACACTCCGTTTTCTTCGGCTACCGGAACTTCTAAGTTTTCAAGGATCACTCCCTCACGATTAGAATCCTCTGTTAGGATCGATTTAGTGGAGGCCTCTTGAGATTTCTCCTGAGATTCTTTCACCTCACCATTGCGCTTTGAATGATCTGCTTCCAAAAAACCATCAGTAATTTTAGAGCCTTGAGTGGTTTTTCTGGGTGCTCTTTTATTGCTTTTAGCGGGTTGCTTGCTTTTAGGATTTCTTTGAGAATTCCTAGAAACCAATGGATCTGTGTCCGAATTTTTCCTATGGGGCAATGAATCTAAATGGGCTCCAGAGGACAAGGGTTGAATGATGCCAATTCTACCAGTCTTGGAAGTTTCAGAATTGGTTGATTGGTGGTTATCAAATGAGCGGGATAAGCTAGGTTTTCTTCCCGAACGGGAATTCATTTTACTGCCCCTTGGCGTTTTCTTTTCAGCGTTATTGTCTGACATAATATTTTTTATCTATCTTTTGGATTGATTGAGCCCATTCCGCAACAAAAGTTGTCACATGGCTCTTATTTGGTATAGGAATACCCATCAAAAATGGGTTATTGACCGATCGTACTTAATGAATCGAATATCTGATTCGCAGTGGTTGACCCCCCTGATTCATGCTCTTCGTAAAAATTATCTCTTTTCTCTTCCCAAGCAGCTAAGATGACTTTCTTTTCTTCTAAGTATTTGAAATACTTGTCCCAAGCGAACACGATTTGTTGAGACTCCTCACTCAACGTTCGTAAATCTAGCGTAAACTCTTTTTGGTCGGAGCTTCTTAAAAATGATACTGTGTAGGAACCCAGATCGTTTTTGAGCATCAAAAGTTCCGCACTCACAGTTCTGTTTTTTATATCTATTAAATCAATTGTATCCGAAGTAATTGTAGGAATTAAATCTTCGGAAACTGGCAAAGCAGGATAAACAGGTGGGGGGAAAACAAGTGGAACCTCCTCAACATACAAATCTTCATTGTAGAGAGATTCTTGAGGTATTGCAGTGGTTTGGTTGACCTCTTTTTTTTCTGTTTGAGTGCTGGTTTTCTCTTGAAAACAACCTAGGATTAAAAAGTGAACAAAAAATAAGGTTAAAAGTCTGATAATTGGCATTTAATTCTATTTTGAATTTCGATGGATTAGAGCTTTAATGAGTGCAATTTTATCTTCACCTCGGTGTAAAATTTTAAAACCAGCAATCATCAAACCCGTAGATGGATCCAATCTTTTCCAACGACATTGAGTTCTGAATGTGAGTAACTTTTCAAAAGAATCGCCATTTTTTAAACTAAAAGAATACCTGTATTCTTCTTCATTTTTCAGTTTTAAATGCGTGGAAAGCATGAAACCATTTACAGAATAGTCCAAAACTCGCCCAACCTCCGCGTTGGATGATTCATCTCGGACAACCACAACCTCTAAAGGCACCAAGCGGTCTTCAACTCTTTTATTTATGGACATGTTTCTAGATTTTATATTTTAACCTTACTAATTTAAAGGATCTTTACAAACTATAATTAAAGAAGATTTATCTTTGCAATTAACAGACAAATAATTACAAATGGTTTTTATGAATCAAAAACTAGAACCCATCTTTAAAAAGATCCCTCACAGACCTCCATTCTTATTTATAGATGAGATCCTTGAAATCAATTCTAATTCCGCAAAAACTAGAAGAGAAATCAGACTAGAAGAACCCCAATTCATAGGTCATTATCCAAACAATCCAATCATGCCTGGAGTTTTGTTGTGCGAGGCAGTTTTCCAAACCGGTGCCATTTTCTTATCTAAAAAGTTGGAAACCGAATTGACCAACACTGAGGAGCGCACCCCCATTCTATCTCGAATTCAGGATGCCAGATTTAAAAATATGGTCCTACCCGGAGATGTTGTTGAAATAGAGGCCACTTTAGATAAAATTGTCCAGCAATTTTATTTTATGAAAGGGATTATTAGAAAGCAGGGCAAAACAGTCCTCACCCTATCATTCGCTTTGGCGATGATCCCTAAGGAATAAGAAATGAACTTCTTAAACGTAGAGAATAAAACTTTTCTTATTTTTGGAGTCGCCAATAAGAAAAGTGTCGCATGGGCTATTGCTAAAACTTTGGAATCCGAAGGGGCCAAGATCTTGTTCAGCGTCCGATCGGAAAGTAGAAAAGAAAGCTTAAAAAAATTATTAGGGGATCGAGAGGTTTATATTTGTGATGTAGAGTGCTCTGATCAAATTGAGAATTTAGCAAAAAAAGTTCAAGAAAAGCACCCAAAAATTGATGGCATTGTACATTCAATTGCATTTGCAAATTATTCAGAAGGGCTCAAACCCTTTCATGAGACCTTGAAAAAAGACTTTCTCCAAGCGACAGCAATCTCAAGTTTTTCTCTAGTTGAAATTGCCAAATATTTTAAATCATTGTTATCGAAAGATGGTTCTGTTGTCTCCATTGGAATTTCATCCACCTATGTAACTGCCGAAAATTATGGCTATATGGCGCCGATCAAAGCATCCTTGGAAGCTTCCACCCGTTATTTGGCCAAATCCTTCAGTTCCGATACTCAGGTTCGATTCAATACCGTGAACGCAGGCCCATTAAAAACAAGTGCCTCCGCTGGAATTCCAGGATATTTGGAGAGCTATCTCTATGCAGAGAAACTCACTCTTCGAAAATCGGCTCTGAAAACACAAGAAGTTGCTGACACGGCCGTTTATTTGCTCAGCTCCAGATCTAGCGGAATCAATGGGCAGGGAATTGTTGTAAACGCGGGCATGGATTTTAATTATTTCGACAATGAAGTCGTTCGATTGAGTATGAGGCCCGAACCCAAAAATCCTTCCTTGTAGTCCATTTTAGTTTTCGCTTGATTGAATCTTTTCGTAATTGTATCCGTGCTTCCCTTACACCTAACAGATACATTTTCTATTTATTCTAATATTTAGCTTCTCATAGAGGACAATCCTTGAAATCTGGAAAAGACAAATACAAGTTTCATTTGGACAGTAAGCAAAGAAAGACCTCTTTAAGCTCGATTTTTTTTGGCCTTTTAACCAGTGCGGTACTTTTAATTACTTTTCCTATTGTTATGGAATTAAAGCGGAAACCAGAAACATTGACCGTCCGTCCCGTTGAATTCCTTGAAGAAATCCCGACAAAACCCATGCAAATAAAGCCTTTAGAGGAATTGCCTGCAATTCTTCTAAAAATGCCTCCTGTTACTACCAATGTTCCAAGTTTCGAGTTAGATACGGTTCATGTAAAACTAGACGTAAATCCAAGTTTTGAATCCAGCGATCTTGGAATCAATAAATTCAAACTTAGAGACCCCAATCTTGAAGATTTCACTTTTGAACTCCATCAACTCGATGAAAACCCTAGACTGATCAAGCAAGGACCTAATAACTATCCTCGAAAACTAAAAAGACAAAAGATAGAGGCAAGAGTTCTTCTCAAAGTGGAGATAGATAAAAAAGGGAAATTGACTGTGATCGATGTTTTAGAATTTTCAGACAAGCGTTTTGTGGATGCCGCCAAAAAATGGGCAGAGTCTTCTATATATACTCCACCTAAAAAAGCTGGAAAAACAGTAAAAACAATGTTCAACGTGCCAGTTCTTTATAAGTTAAAAAATTAGAAAGTCCACAGATCCATCTCTCGATTTTTTAAAAAACATTAAAAATATTCTCTTCTCGAAATCAATGTTCACAAATTCTCTTTATTCTTTGAAAGGCATGCATCTCAGATAGATGACCGATTGACACCATCCTTTAAATACTAGAATCTATTTCTCTATGAAAATAAAACGTTTCACCGTCCTGCTCTCTTTAATTTTTACACTCTTCAACCTTTCTTTTGCAGAACCAACTAGTGAAAGAATCTTTTTAGGGATTGATGTCCTAGAGGGGATGAATTTTGAACCCCTTCGAGGGAAGAAGGTAGGATTGCTCACCCATCCAGCAGGAGTGAATAGAATGGGTAAATCTACAATAGAAGTTTTGAGAAGTTCCAAACTCTTTTACTTAGTTGCATTGTATGGCCCAGAACACGGAATTTATGGGAATGAAAAAGCAAACATCCAAATCGGGGATAAAAAAGACCCTTTTACTGGTTTGCCGGTCTACTCACTGTATGGTAAATTTCGCAAACCAACACCACAAATGTTGGCTAATATAGACACGCTAGTCATTGACCTTCAAGGAGTGGGTGTTCGATCCTACACTTACATCAGCTGCATGAGATACGCAATTGAAGCTTGTTTTGAAAATAAGATTGAAGTGATTGTTCTGGACCGCCCCAATCCACTTGGTGGATTGAAGGTGGATGGTCCGCAAATGGATTCAGAGTGGATGAGTTATGTTGGAGCTTTTCAAACCCCGTATGTTCATGGCCTCACTATTGGTGAGATTGCAAGAATGTGCAAAGAAGTTCCCGGTTGGCTAAAGATTGAGGACTCTATCCGGAAAAAAGGAAACTTGGCAATCGTGCCCATGAAAGGCTGGAAAAGAGAAATGAGGTGGCCTGATACTGGACTAAAATGGATTCCAACTTCGCCATACATACGAGATCTATCCTCCGTAGCAGGATATAGCATGACGGGACTTGGAGCTCAAATTGGTGGCTTTAAACATGGAATTGGTACTCCTTATCCTTTCCGACTGTTGAGCTTCAAAGGGATTCATCCGGACAAACTTCAAAAAATATTGCAAAGAAAATCCATTCCAGGAATTTCATTCAAAGTTCAGAATATATCTGGCAATAACAAAGCGAGGACCTCTGGAGTGTACGTAAGAATTAATGACTGGAAGAATTTTAATCCTACTGAGATCAGTTTTCATATGATGCAGTTGGCTTGTCAATTTTCAGCAAAAAATCCATTTGCGAACCTCAAAGAGAACCAAAGAACTCTTTACAACAAACATGTGGGTTCCACTGCATGGTGGAATGAGATTTCTACTTTGGGAGCCAAAGCAAATGTGAACTCATTTTTAAAGACTTGGAAGAAATCCTCACAGGATTTCCAAGCCTTCAGCAAGAGATATTGGTTGTATAAATGACTCAAATCCCCTCTTACGGAGAACTCATTTCATTGGTATTTCCGGTTCTACTCATTCTTTTGATTGGAGTATTTGTTCGTGCTGGAAGTCTAATCAATCAGTCCACAACGACTCACTTGCCCAAGTTGGTCATATATCTACTCTACCCATGTTTGCTTTTAGATACCACCCTCTCTAGCAACGCTCTTAAGGATTTCAAAAACTTATTTTTGGCTCCTCTTTTTGGATTTTTGTGTGTAGCAATTGGAGTGCTTTTAAGTTATCTCTTACTGAAAAAAGCATTCAAGCAAGAAACGCCTCATAGAGCCTTTGCATTTACTACGGGTATATTCAATTTCAGTTATATTCCCATTCCAATATGCATTGCACTGTTTGACACCAATACCCTTGCCGTATTGATGACTTTTTGTGTGGGCGTTGAGCTGGCAATTTGGAGTATTGGAATCTTTATTTTGACGGGAAAACGAGAGGAAAAAGCTTGGAAACAATTTATAAATCCACCCTTAATTACCTTATTGATTGCCATTCCAATTGTGATCACTCAAACCCAAGAATACATTCCTCAACCCCTTTTAACATCGATCGACCTTCTTGGAGCTAGCTCAATTCCAATCGGTTTACTGGCTATTGGTGCTACTCTTTATGATTTAGGTAAAAACACACTCAACAGCATCCGAATCAAACCCTGCATTTGGAGCGTCATCCTAAGATGCGGAGTCTTCCCTGTATTATTTATTAGTTTTGCTTTATTTTTTCCTGTAGGCAATGAACTTCAAAATGTTTTGCTCCTGCAAGCAGCCATGCCCTGTGGAATTTTTCCAATTGTCATTGCGAAGCATTACAGTTCCGACAGTTCCTTGTCTTTTCAAATAGTAGTAGCAACCACCGCTTTCAGTCTTATCACTGCACCTGCTTGGTTGCACTTTGGAATACGCTTGGCTTCCAATGGATAAATGACACTTATAATTAGCACTCAATCATTTGAGGTCTCTCTCCTCAATCCATCTATTTCAATACAATTCAACCACTCTTTATTCTAATAAAATGAAACTTCTTTTTATGGGCTCAGACCCCATTTCAATCCCCCTCTTAGATTCAGTTTTAAAGGAGGAATCTATAGAGCTTATTGCTATTTATACCCAGCCAGATCGAGCCTCAGGTAGAGGTAAAAAGATCCAACCCAACGCTATTAAAGATTGGGCTTTAAAGCATCAGATTCCAATCAAACAACCTCAAAAGCCAGACCAAGAGGATGTAGATTGGATTGTTGAAAACCAGATTGACTGCACTTTAGTCATGGCCTACGGGCACCTCCTTAAACAAAACTTATTGGATGCAGCAAAAAAAGAAACTTTAAATATTCATGCCTCTTTATTACCCAAATACAGAGGGGCCTCACCAATAGAGACTTCGATTGCGAATGGAGATTCTAAAACAGGAGTGACCTTGATGAGGATTACTAAAAAGATGGACTCTGGGCCCCTGATAGATCAGGAATCGGTCTCTATCTCTTCAGAAGATACAGGTTTGACTGTTCGCGAAAAAATCTCCCATGCCTGTATTCCCCTAATGAAAAGAAACTGGAGAGCGATTGAAAATAGACAGATCCATTTGACTGAGCAAGATGAAGATCAAGTAACTTATTGTCGGAAATTAACAAAATTAGATGCAGGTTTAGATTTCAAAATGCCTGCGAAACTTCTGGCAGCCAAAATTCGAGCCTTTGCTCACTGGCCAAAATGTGAATTTGTTTACAACGGAATGTCTATTAAAACAAGTATGGCCAGCGTCCAAGAATGCGAGGCTCCTCAAGAACCGGGAACCATTTTAAGCACCGACAAACAAGGGCTTCACATTAGCTCCGGCAAAGGAATCCTGATCTTTCACAAACTCCAAAAACCCGGAGGAAAGATGCTGATGGCAAATGATTTTCTAAGGGGTTTTAAAATTCCTGAAAATACCAGAATTGACAATGCACCTTCTCCTGACTTAGTCTCAGATATTCCCTTCTAAAATCCTAGAACCCACTCCTTCTCCAAACAGTATGAATAGAAATAACCCCCACTATGATTTAATTGTCATCGGCGGAGGAGCTGCTGGAGAAAAAGGGGCCGCCCAAGCTGCCTATTTTGGAAAAAAAGTGGCAATGATTGAGAGCTCCAAAAAACTAGGAGGTGCCACTGCTGGAACCACAGTTCCAAGTAAAACCCTCAGAGAAACTTCTCTAATATTGACAGGATACCAAGCAAGAAAGCTCCATAAAGTAGATCTCTTAGTAGACAAACAAGCCACTGTTCAAGATTTTCTTCACCATGAGAAGAATGTTAAATCAGCAGAGCAAGACCGAGCCCAATCCAATATGCTTCGTCACGGAGTGGATGTGATCCGAGGCTTGGGTAACTTTACTGGAAAAAATTCTGTTCAGGTTTTGCAAGAAGATGGCAATCGAATGGATTTAACCGCGGATATAATTTTGGTAGCCACAGGCTCTAGACCCAGAAGACCTGACAATTTCCCCAAGAGCAAGTTCATCTATGATTCCGATACAATCCTAGAAATAGAAAAAATCCCTCAGAATATGATTGTGATTGGTGGGGGAGTTATTGGTTGTGAATATGCCTGTATATTTAGGGCAATAGGAGTCGAAGTGCATTTAATAAACAGTCGAGATGAGTTGTTGCCTTTTTTAGATAAGGATATTGGTAAAAGACTTACAAAGAGCATGATTAAGATGGGGATAGAAATTCTCAACAACGAAAATGTTGAATCCTGCAAAGCCACAGAAGAGGGGATTACAATCAGCTTGGAAAGTGGCCAATTTTTCAAGACCGATGCGGTCATGCTCGCCACAGGGAGGAATAGCAACACAGACAAACTGAATTTAGAATCTGCAAATATTCAAACCGGAAAATATGGTCTTTTGATTGTCGATGAGAACTACCAAGTAATCCACCCAGAGACCAAGGAGCTCGTCCAAGGAGTGTATGCATGCGGAGATGTTATTGGAGCTCCTGCATTAGCCTCTACTTCAATGGAACAAGCCCGCTTTGCAATGATACAAGCTTTCAACTTAGACCGCTATAAAAGCACAGTGGCTCCGATCTTACCCGTAGGCATTTATACGATTCCTGAATGCTCAGGAGCGGGCAAAAGTGAAGAAGATTGTATTCGTGAAAAAATCCCTTACGTTATCGGTAAAGCGTACTACAATCAAAACGCGCGTGGTTTAATTATAGGAGATACAGAAGGCTTGCTTAAACTTATTTTTACCTATGACGATGAAACTAAAAATCCCCTCCGTCTCATTGGGGTTCATGTAGTTGGAGAGATTGCTTCCGAGCTGGTTCATACTGGCCTCACTGCTCTGATGCTTCATGCTACCCATGAGGTTTTTATCAACATGTGCTTCAATTATCCTACTTTAGGAGAACTCTACAAATATGCCACTTACGATGCAATGGGTAGAAGGAATAAAAGTATTAAGAAAAATTAATCTGTATCCATTCAAAATTCCTGAATGAGTTCATCCCCTAAATTGTTTGTTAAATGTAAAGTTAGTGTGTGAGAGATTCGTTTATAATCATTCAAGAATATCATATTAAAAATAAGGGTTCATTTGTAAACTTTTAGCTCAAATAATTAATTAAAACTTTAAATTATTTTTTGAATCCATTGATTCGTAAAGGCCTACCCCTTTATATGGGGCAGGCCCTAACTGATTTATAACTATTTTGAACGAACGAATGAGCAGCTACAGCTACTCATCAGTAATTGGTATATATCGGACCAAAATTTTCACACGCTCTAAAATCTGCACTTTCCATATTTGCAGTTCCAAAAGCGGTCCAGGCGCTTGGACGAAAAATATCTTCCTCTTCCACGTTGTGCATATAAACTGGAATGCGCAAAGTCGCTGCAAGCGCTAAGAAATCTGCACCTACATGACCATAAGTCATAACGCAGTGGTTAGACCCCCAGGCATCCATAACCGAATAAACGGAACGAAACGCTCCTGTACCTGTTAACTTGGGAGCAAACCATGTAGTAGGCCAGGTTGGATTGGTTCTTTGATCCAATGCATCGTGCACATCTTCATCCAACTCGACTGTGTACCCTTCTGCAAGTTGAATAGCGGGCCCCAGCCCTTTTACTAAATTAAGACGGGTCATCGTTACCGGCATCCCCCCTTTTGTTTTGTAGCGAGTAGACATGCCACCCCCGGGGAAATACTCGGTAACCGATGGGTGCCAAGTTGTAGCTTGGTTGCATGCCTTGACTTCTTGATCTGAAATCTCCCAGAAAGGTTTCATCGCTGGATGACCCTCCTCCGTTTGCTCTCCAGTTCCGTCCAAAGCAGCTGGTCCTGAGTTGATTAGATGTAAAATACCCTCCTTTGCATGCCCATTTAACTTTTTACCTGTTACCCGCTCAACTGCATCTGGACTCCAATAGGTCCTTAAATCTGCAAAAATTTGAGCAGAATTAGTCAATAAGTTACCAAAGAGCATAGAAACCCCATTCAAAGCATCATTTTCAGTCGCCAATAAATAAGGAGCCCGCTTTCCATTCCAATCCCAGGAGGTGTTCAAGACGGCTTCCATAAAGTCTCCGTTTGGCATGTGGTCCGTCCACTGTCGTTGCCCTTGAAATCCTGCTGCAATTGCATTGTGGCCCATTGCTTCTTCTCCATAGCCCGCATCTGTCAGTTTTGGGTTGCCAACCATTAAATCTCGAGCGATCAATGCCATCTTCACTGAAGTTTCCCACTCCTCGTCTAAAGTAGCTCGGTCTCTTTGATAATCCTGAGCATTGAAGTCCTGCCCTTCAACAAAGTTTTCTTTTACATAATCGAGTGCTTTTTTGTATTCAGCTTTATCAAAAATCTCATTCTCCAAACGACGAGTAAACTCTGTCATATCTACGAATTCTACCCGCATTCCCAAAAATGCTTCGAAAAAGTTGGGATCCACGGTAGAGCCAACAATTCCCATAGAGGTTCCACCCATGGAAAGATAGGACTTTCCTCTCATGATCGCTGCTGCCAAACCTGCTCGGACAAAACGAAATACTTTTTCTTGCACATCTTTTGGAATCGAGTTGTCCGAAGATTCCTGAACGTCTTTGCCGTAAATCTTAAATGCCGGAAACCCTTTTTGGGAATGGGCTGCAGAAACGGCGGCTAAATATACGGCTCCAGGACGCTCGGTCCCATTAAACCCCCAGACTGCCTTCGGGATAATCGGATCCATGTCCATCGTTTCAGAACCATAGCACCAACAAGGGGTGATGGTTAGAGAAAGACCCACGCCTTCTTTTTGAAATTTTTCGGCGGTTGCGGATGCCTCAGCTACGCCCCCAATGCAAGTGTCTGCTAAAACACATTCGACAGGCTCTCCATTGGGGTATCTCAAGTTTTTTTGTATCAAAAGAGCTACACTCTTTGCTTGGTTCATCGTTTGCTCCTCGAGAGATTCACGCACCCCCCCGAGTCGACCATCAATTGTGGGGCGTATCCCAACTTTGGGCATATTTTTAAAGACAGATAAAGGGTTCATAAATTGAGCTTAGTTATTAGAATTTTTTAATGAGGAGTATCTTTTATAGGCATCTTCCCAATTTGCCAAGTCTTCAGGGAAATATTCTACAGGTTCGAGGGAATCTTGGATCAACTGACGCGCTTCATTCAAGGAGTAAATTTCACCATTGCCCATCATTTGAGTAATAATATTACCGACAGAGGTAGCTTGGACTGGTCCTGCAATTACTTTACAAGAAGTTGCATTTGCTGCCATCTGGTTTAATAATTTATTTTGAGTACCTCCACCCACTATATACAGGGTTTCTAACTTTTTACCTGTCATAGATCGCAAGTTTTCTAAAACTTCTCGATATTTTAGGGCCAAACCCTCAAGTGCGATCCGGATTGTTTCATTCTTGGACACAGGAACTTTTTGCCCTGTTTTCGTGCAGTAATCGGCAATTTTATTGGGCATATCACCCATCGTTGCAAAGATTGGATCGTCCACATCGATAATGGCCTCAAAAGCGTTTCCATTAGAAGCCATCGAAGTCAATTGATTGTAATCATAAATGTCTCCATGAGAGTCCCAATACCTTCGACATTCTTGAACAATCCAAAGCCCACTGATGTTTTTTAGATACCTAACGGTTTGATCAATCCCGAGTTCATTCGTAAAACCCAACCGATTGCTTTCCTCGCTCAAAATCGCTTCTTTCAGTTCGACTCCCATTAAAGACCAAGTTCCAGAGCTTAGGTATGCAAAATCCTCTGAATCGACTACAGGAATACCTGCAATTGCAGAAGCTGTGTCATGGGAACCGATTGCAAAGACTTTTAAATCGTTCCCGCACTTTATTTCCCGTCGAGCGCCCCCAGTTACAAAACCAATCAAATCACCGGGACTAACTAGAGATTCAAAAATAGCAGTTGGGATCCTGAGTTTATCTAATAAGCCCTTGTCCCAATCACGAGTCTCCTGATTCAGTAACTGACCGGTGCTTGCGATCGTGATCTCTGTTTTTCTTTTCCCGGTCAACCAGAAATTGATCAAATCCGGAATGAACAATAAAGAATCCGCATTTTTCAATAAAACGGAATCTTCATTCAATTCAGCTACCAATTGGTATAATGTATTGAAGAATAGGGATTGAATTCCAGTTGAATGATACATTTCTTGAGCAGAAATTATTTTTTCAACTTCTGAAAGCATCCCATCAGTTCTTGAATCTCGGTAATGGTAAGGAACTCCTAACAAATGTCCCTTTTTATCCAAAAACCCATAATCAACACCCCAGCTATCCACACCTATTGAAACCAGAGCATCCCCATACTTAGATTGAGCCAATGCCAAACCCTCTAAGATTCCTTTGTATAAACCCGTAATATTCCAATGCATGGACCCAGCAAGATTGATGGGCCCATTAGGAAATGTATTCACCGGGACAAGCTCTAAACGGGAGCCGTCAAACTCTCCCGCAAGAACTCTTCCACTTTCAGCGCCTAAGTCTACTGCTAAGTATACCTTTTTTTGAATCATCGATTCCAATTTTTGATTAACGTAGAAAAGCTTCTGCCAACCCACCGTCCACATTGATTACTTGACCGGTGGTCTTACTAAGACGTCCACAGAGAAACAAAAAGAAGGCTTCCGCTTGATCTTCGGGTGTCATAATTACCTTCGTCAAGGTTCTATCCGCATAGAACTGCGCCAAACGACTGGTCAACACTTCTTCTGACTCCGTCTCCTCATAGGATAAATCATATTTGTCCAAAGATTTTTTCACTCGATCGATTGGGAATAAGGCACTTCCTTTGACAACCGATGCAGGAGCTACAGCATTCACCCGGACTAAAGGAGCCAACTCGACTGCCAACTCCCGAGTCAAATGATTGATCGCACTTTTGCTAATGTCATAAGCGACCGACCCTTTTTTAGGAACCACTGCATTCACACTTGTGGTTAAAACTAGGCTCCCAGAAAGTCCCTGCTTTTCCCAAATAGGACGAGCCTCACTGGCAACAAAATAACTTCCTCTAACATTCAAATCGAAAGTAAAGTCCCACTTTGAGTCAGGGATCAATCCCTTGGCATCTTGGGCAAAAACAATCCCAGCAGTGACAACGACCCCATCAATCCCACCATAGGCAAGAATGGCTTGTTTGTACATGGCCTCAACACTGTCACGGTTCGTCACATCTCCTTCAACTGGAAGTGCAGGACCGCAATTAGAAATTCCGGTTCCAGCGACTCCAATACCCTCTCCGTAATTATCAATAATGGTTTGAGCAGAAGCGGAGGCAGCCTTTAAATTGAGATCCACACAGACAACATGCGCTCCTTCTCCCACAATCCGATTGCAAACTGCTTGACCAATGCCACTGCCTGCTCCAACGACAACGACAATCTGACGATCCAATTCTTTTTCTGCCGGCATACGTTGAAGTTTTGCTTCCTCCAACAACCAATATTCAATGTCAAATGCTTCTTGTTGAGGAAGGGAAATATACTCACTGACTGCTTCAGCCCCACGCATTACCTCTACTGCACAATTGTAAAATTCTGCCGTCACTCTAGATTCACTCTTGTTCTTTCCCCAAGCGATCATTCCCATACCAGGAATCAAGACAATACTTGGACTGGATTGTCTAATGGCTGGAGAATTGCTGTGCTTACAAGCTTCGTAGTAAGCGGCGTAGTCTTTTTCATATTGGACAATCCCTGCATCCAACTTTTCCTGCAAATTTTGCAGGTCCTCAGTGACTGGGTTCCAATCAACGTACAAGGGTTTGATTTTAGTTCTTAAGAAATGATCCGGACAAGAAGTGCCAAGATCGGACAAACGACCGGCTTCGTTTGAGTTCACATATCTCAAAATGTTATCATCGTGCTGAATCGTTCCAATCAAACGTTTCTCTGAACTCACTTTACCTCGAAGCCATGGTAAAATCTCTGCAAAATTATCCAATCTTTCTGCCTCAGGCAAAGATGCATATTTTTGACCCCCAAATGTCTTTTCAGCCTGATCCCTATCTTCTATGAATTGAGCAGCTTTTTCAATCAAAGTTAATGTAAGCTCATAGCACTCTTTGTCATCATTCGCCCAATTAATCAAACCATGTTGACCCATAATGGCTCCCTTGGCATTTGGATAATCTTGACAAAGTTTTTGTAATTGTAAACCCAGTTCAAAACCGGGTCTTAACCATGGAGTCCAAATCACCTCATCGCCGTATATTTCTTTGGTCAAAGCTTCTTGATCTTTACTGGCAGCAATGGCAATAACCGCATTTGGATGCATATGATCCACGTGTTTGAAAGGGATGAATGAATGCAGGGGCGTATCAATAGAGGATGCCCTGGGATTTAGATTGAAGGTGCATTGTTTGTACATAGCAACCATATCATCTTCCGCTTCTGTCTTGGGTCCTGTGTTTTCTAATCCTGCATAAACCCCTTGAAGAGAAATTAGTTTTCCTTGATACAAGGAGGAAAAATTGTCCTTTGTTGAAGTTCTAAGATCTCCTCCAGAACCCTTTACCCACAATACATCGACTTCTTCGCCGGTAATTGGATCTTTTTCTAAAACGACGGACGAAGTATTTCCTCCACCTGTATTGGTGATCCTTTGATCAGACCCTAAAATATTGGATCGGTATACGAGTCTTTCGACTGCATTCATATTGCCTGCAATCTCATCGTCCCAAAGATAATTTACATGTTTGTAGCCCATTACTGTACTCATTTTTTATTCGATTTAGTTTTTTGAATTAAAGATAAATATTTGAATTAAAGATTGAGCACTTTTTGCCTGTAGTGCTCATCTGGTCTTCCTGCAATCCGATCCACTTGATCATTCGCAAGATAGTTAGCAGATCCATTTCCACAAGCTAAAGCGCCTGCAAGAATTTCGGCAGATTTATTGGCCATTAGAGAAGCGGCTAAAACTCCTTGCCATGTTTTGCCGATACAAATAAGCCCATGATTTTCTATTAAAATCGTAACGGGAGCTCGGGAAGTGCGTCCGATAAAAAACTCTACTTGCTCTTTTATCGCTTTTGCTAATTCTAATCCAGGATCTACGTAGGGAACAAATACCGACTCCGCTCCGCAACAAACAATTTGATCCGGAAAGATTCTACGCTCTGCAAAGTCTCTTCCGTTGCCACTGCATAACAACTTGTTTACATGGATGGGATGGGTATGACCCACAAATTTGACACCCGGTAAGGACAACAAATATCCATGAAAAGTCGCCTCCACAGATGGTTTTTTAGATTCAGCAACTACCCGAGAATCTAAAAGAGCTTTGTCTACCTCTAAATCAGAAAGCTCCGACTGGTTAAAAAGATCCAAAATATTTGAAACATTGCATTCTGTAATACCATCATCAGACAAGGTGCCCAAACAACTGCCGCTTGCTTTGACCAGGAAATTACCATTCTCCAATTTGACAGAAGTATTGCCCTCTCCAAGAATTGCCAACGCCCTTTCCTCGCGACCCAACTCATGGGACAGTTGTATCAGTTGCTTCTTTAATTTTTCACTCATAATAATCAACGCTCCCCTAGACCATCCAATGCTTAGAAGGCTGCAATTTGATGTTGTTCTCTAACAGTAAAGTTTTAGGAGCATCTGTAAGAAAGGCGTATATCTTATGCCAATTAGCCACAAATCGATTGTCATCTCTCCCAATTTTACTTTTGTCCAAACAAAATATAGGCTTTGCGCTTCGATCGATTAAAAGCTTTTGCAGCAACACAACGTCTTCTTGATTGTTCCAAATGCCTGACTCATTGGCACTTTTAGCACTCATAAATGAAAGATCGAATGTGCATT
>MDTC01276517.1_pt1 | contig 22268 bp, 17 predicted proteins | sample 811181 | NCBI WGS metagenome assembly MDTC01 (sample SAMN05326644, study PRJNA326480) | marine metagenome | isolation source: seawater | place: Pacific Ocean: North | collected 2011 | reverse complement strand
GGTCGTTCATACAACTACTATACCTACCAGGATGAAGTTGACAACTACCAACAGGACAATTACCAGCTTCACTTTACGCATACCTTTTCCCCAAAAACGACGCTGAACGTTGCAGGTCATTACACAAAAGGAAGAGGCTATTACGAACAATATAAATTTGGCGAAAACCTAAATGAGTACGGGCTTAGTAATGTAATTGTTGGAGCAGATACTGTGACGAATACAGATTTAATTCGCCGTCGTTGGTTAGACAATGATTTTGTTGGTGGTGTATATTCGCTATCTCATACCGTAAATTCAAATTTAAAACTTCAACTCGGTGGAGCGGGTAATACCTACATAGGCGATCATTTTGGTGAGCTTGTTTGGGCGAGATATGCATCCGAGAGTGAAATTTATGATCGCTATTATGACAATCGATCGCAGAAATCAGAATTTAGTTCATACCTCAAGGCAGATTATGTGAAAAACAATTGGAGCATATATGCAGACGTTCAATATAGATATGTTGATTATGGTATTCAGGGCTTTGTTCAAGGCGCAGATAAACTTAGAACAATTTATTATGATTACAATTTCTTCAATCCAAAAGTAGGCGGATCCTATGCTTTTAACCATAACAATAGATTGTTTTTAAGTCTTGGTATAGGTAACAGAGAGCCTTCTCGCAGGGACTTTATGGAGGATGAATATCTAACTTCAAGCCCACCCAAGCCTGAGACAATGCGAGATATTGAGTTAGGACATTCTTTTGAGGCTGAAAAGCTTCAAGTCCGCACCAATATCTATTTTATGAATTATACCAATCAATTAATTAGCACTGGAAAACTTAATGATGTAGGTGCTTACACAAGAGTTAATGTAGACGATAGCTACAGGCTCGGAATTGAGATAGCTGCTGTTGTAAGACCCGTCGATGAATTAGATCTAAATGCAGGATTTACCTACAGTGAAAATAAGATTGCCTCTTTTACGGAATACGTTGATAATTATGACGATCCAAATTACGAACAGACACAAATTGACCACGAGAATACGGACATGGCGCTTTCACCAAATGTGATTGGAAACATAGGTTTTACATATCGACCATTTGATGGTCTTGCCTTTAACTGGATGACAAAATATGTAGGTGACCAATTTCTAGACAATACCTCAAATCAGGATCGAAAAATTGATGCTTTTACGTATTCAAATGTAAGTCTAAATTACACCATTCAAGATTTTGTTTTTAAGTCGATCACACTTGGTATTCAGTGCAATAATATTTTGGATGCCAAGTATCAAAATAATGGATATACTTGGGGGTATATCGCAGGAGGACAGAGAACGGTCGAGAATTTTTATTATCCTCAGGCTGGGCGTAACTTTATGTTTAGACTTTTGATTCAGATGTAGAATTTTAAGTGATAAATGGAGCAGTGCTTTACCTCAAAGCACTGCTTTTTTATTGTTTGGCCTCAACTTTGTTTCACCGAGAGTGCGTATATTTGGACGCATTCATAAAAACAACAAAAATGAAAGTATTTTCTTCTTTATGCTCAATCGTTTTAATCTTCTCATGTCTTTCGATTTATGCGCAGAACGTTAATGAAATCGATGAAAAAGATGATAAACCTTCATACGAGGCACACTGGGCCGGCATGGATATTGGATCTACGATTTTATTCAATGCAGATTTTGGAACTGATTTTTCCGATGGGACTTGGCTTGATAATCCATGGTGGGAAAATGATATTGCGAACTCCACGACATTTTCATTCAATATGTTTGAGTATAAGCTACCGATTTTTAAGCAGTATTTGGGATTGACCACTGGGTTTGGTTACCGAAATACAAATATTGAGTTTCGTAAAAATTATCAGTTAGATTATAACAATCAAAATGTATTTGCTTATGAGATTAATCCATCTGCAGCGGAGGAGGAAATATCTGAAATCAAACGAAATTACCTTTCAGCTCACTACTTTACTGTTCCCTTATTGCTTGAATTTGCAACGAAAGTAAAGGGTAAAAAGAGCTTTTATTTTAATGTAGGTATTGTCGGTGGTGTCAGGTTTGCATCAAGTACGACCTTAAAAGGGAGGTACGATAACGGTGATAAATTTAACAATGTTAGACGTGCAAAATACAACCTGAATCCCATTTTTCTAGATGCATCCTTTCGAATTGGCTACGGAGCTTTCGGTTTGTTTGGAACCTACAGTTTGACAACAATGTTCAAGACAGGTTCATATACCCTGGCGGTTCATCCATTAAGAGTAGGGATTACCTGGAATTGGAATTACGCAGGACTGAATAATGGTGACAAGAATAAATTTGATTTTGAGACATTTGAGGAAGCAGACGAGGATATAGATCTTTAGGCCAATATATTATACAATAACCCTGCAGCCAATGCACCAATGATAGGCCCAATCACGGGAATCCACGCATAGCTCCAATCTGACTCAGCTTTAGAACCCCTAATAATCGTATAGACAATTCGCGGACCCAAATCACGTGCAGGATTGATGGCATAACCTGTTGTACCTCCTAAGGACATTCCAATGGCCCAAACTAATATACCTACAGGTAATGCATCGAGCGAACCAATTCCATATTGTAGTTTTTCGATACCCTCGATTTGAAGTTCCGGCTTAGCAATGTAGAAAATAACAAATACCAGAAAAAAAGTTCCGTATACCTCACTGAATAAATTTCGAGGTGTGTTTTTAATCATCGGAGCTGTACAAAAACAACTACGAAAGTTGAGCTCATCTTTTTCAAGCTTAAATTGGTCATAATAAAGTTGGTAATTCAAGAAGCCACCAATCATGGCTCCCATCGTTTGTGCAGCAATATACATCGGAACCATCCCCCAGTCAAATTTATTCGCAACTGCTAAACCGATCGTTACAGCAGGGTTTAGATGCGCCCCACTAATGTCGGCAGTAATAAATGCAGCGATAAATACGGCAAACCCCCATGCCATTGTTATTAAAATCCACTTCGGGTCTTTTCCTCCTTCAGTGCTTTTTAGCGAAACATTTGAAACCACTCCTGTTCCAAATACAAGAAGGATACAAGTTCCTAAAACCTCGGCTATAAAAGGTGTCATACATTAGAATTCGCTCCTAAAATTAAAGATAAATCTTATTACTGCAGAATCTTTTTTAAACGTACTTTCCAAAGTTCAAGCATTTTCTTGTTTTGCTTATCGATCTTTGGCAGGAATTCTTTATCCTTTTCCCAAATTGACTTTAGTTCTTCCTTATTTTCCCAAAAACCACATCCTAAGCCAGCTAAAAATGCCACACCTAATGCTGTTATTTCAGTTATTTTAGATCGAACAACAGTGGTTGATAGCAGGTTGGCCTGTATTTGCATCAGAAGCTCATTATTACTTGCTCCACCATCGACTTTCAATGTGGAAAATTGAATACCAGAGTCTTTTTGCATTTCATTAATTATTTCTGTTGACCTTATTGCTATTGCTTCCAATGCCGCTCTTGCTATATGTCCTTGTCTCGTTCCACGTGTTATACCGAATATACCGCCTCTGGCTTCCGAGTCCCAATATGGGGCTCCGATTCCCGTGAGAGCCGAAATAAATGTTATACCTCCATTATCTTTTACAGAAAGGGCTAGTTTTTCTATTTCCTCTGATTTCTGTATGATCTTTAAACCATCTCTAAACCAGTGAATTAAGGCGCCTCCAATGAATACACTTCCTTCCAATGCATACTCAATTTTTCCGTTTATTTCCCAGGCAACTGTTGTTAGCATTTTATGTTTTGAGGCAACTGCTTTTGTTCCAGTATTCATCATGCAAAAGCAACCTGTTCCGTAAGTGTTTTTGATATCCCCAGCTTCGAAGCATAATTGTCCGAACAGGGCAGCTTGTTGGTCTCCAGCAATGCCGCTAATCGGAACACTAGTATCCCATTGCTCGAGTCTAGCTTTTGCCAAAATGCCTGAGCTAGATACGATTTCAGGAAGCATCGTTTTTGGTATTTTAAATAATTCAATTAATGTTTCATCCCATTCGTTTTTGTGAATATCAAAAAGCATTGTTCTACTTGCATTACTTGAGTCCGTGATGTGTTTCTCTCCATTTGTTAGTTTCCATATAATCCATGTATCAATCGTTCCAAATAACAAGTCACCTTTACTTGCTTTTAATTTAATCCCAGGCACATTCTCCAGTATCCAATGTATTTTTGACCCTGAAAAATAGGGATCTAGAAGCAATCCAGTTCTTTCGGAAATCATGGGTTCTAGCCCTTGACTTTTTAAATATTTACAAAATTCGACTGTTCTTCTATCCTGCCAAACGATAGCATTGTAGACTGGCTCACCTGTTTTTTTATCCCAAACCACGGTTGTCTCTCTTTGGTTTGTAATTCCGATTGAGGCAATTTCATTGATGGATATATCAGTTGAAGAAAGAACTTCTTGAATCGCCAATTTTTGACTGCTCCAAATCTCAGTCGCATTATGTTCTACCCAGCCTTCATTCGGGAAATATTGCTCGAATTCATATTGAACCTTGCCTATTTCTTTACCATACTTATCGAAGATCAATGCCCTGGAGCTTGTTGTTCCTGAATCGATCGCTAAGATGTATTTTTTCATAAAACTATTGCGTTGATTTCGTGTTCGGAAAAATTACAAAAAATAGTTTTCAACACACGGAAAGTTGGACATTGATTTCTTTATCTTTAATCTGCAAAAGAGATTTTCAATGTACCTCATTTTCGACACAGAAACCACCGGGCTCCCGCGTAGCTTTAAAGCACCCATTAGTGATGTTGATAACTGGCCGCGTGTTGTTCAGCTTGCCTGGCAGCTTCATAACGATGATGGTAGTTTGGTGGAACACAAAGATTTTCTAATCAGGCCTGATGGATTTGATATACCCTATGGTGCGGAGCAGATACATGGTATTTCTACCGAGCTTGCAATGAGAAGAGGTATTGCCCTTGCAGAGGGGTTGACTCTATTTGAAGCGGCGCTGTCAAAAGCTTCTTTCTTAGTTGGGCACAATGTCAATTTTGATGTCAATGTATTGGGTTGTGAGTTCTTCAGGGAAAAAAGACCTACCGCATGGGTTGAAAAAAAAATCCTCGATACCTGTACTGAAAAAACAGCAAACCTTTGTAAACTTCTCGGGGGCAGGGGGGGGCGATTTAAATTGCCAACCTTGTCTGAATTACACGAGCATTTATTCGATGCTCAATTTACGGAGGCCCATAATGCGGCGGCTGATGTTGAGGCTACTACACGCTGTTTCCTAGAACTTATACGCTTGAAAACATTCAAAGCCGTAGAATTGGAAAAAGCAGATGATTATTTTACTACTTATTCAGCAGCTAATCCAAAGGTTTTTCAGCCCGTTGGTTTAAAACATCTGAACTTAAAAGCTGAAAGTCAAAAGTTGAGAAAAGCCTCTGACCAAGAGGGTTCTCCTAATAACAATCAGGAGAGTATAGTTGATCCTCAAATTCTTCGTGACCTAAGTTTCACACATTTACATAACCATTCTCAATATTCCATACTTCAATCTACAGCCAAGGTTTCTGCAATTATTGAAAAGGCTTACGATTATGGTATGCATGCGATCGCATTGACTGACTCAGGGAATATGATGGCGGCCTTTCATTTTGAGGCTACTGCAAATAAAATCAATAAGCGAATTCGTGAGGAAAAATCCCAAGCAGAGGAAGAAGGACGGATATACAATAAGAAAGAAATTTTGCCGATCATTGGTTGTGAATTCAATGTTTGTAGAAATCGAAATGACAAAACGCAAAAGGACAATGGCAGCAAGGTAGTTTTTCTCGCTAAGAATAAAGAGGGTTACCAAAATCTAATTAAGTTAGCTTCTATCGCCTATACAGAAGGGATGTATTATGTTCCCAGAATTGATAAAGAGATTGTTCAAATGCATAAAGAAAACCTCATAGTACTATCAGGAGGGATCCAGGGAGAAATATCTAATTTACTTTTAAACGTTGGTGAGAAACAAGCGGAAGAAGCATTGATTTGGTGGAAGCATTGCTTTGAGGAGGATTTTTACATTGAGTTGACTCGACACGGTGTTGAGGTTGAGTCTAGATTAAACCCTTCTCTGGTCCGGCTTGGAAAGAAACATGGTGTAAAGCTTATTGCGACAAATAATTCATTTTACGTAGAAAAAGATGATGCTGTCGCCCATGATGTTCTACTTTGTGTAAAAGACAATCAGCTTGTTGAAACAGAAAAAGGACAAGGTAGGGGCTTTCGTTATGGTCTCGAAAATGACGAATATTATATCAAGTCATCCGATCAAATGAAAAAAATATTTCAGGATTTACCCCAGACACTTTTAAATACAGAGGAAATCGTAAAAAAATGTTCTCCCTACACTCTAGCTAGGGATGTGTTGTTGCCTGAATATGATATTCCTAGTCAATTTATTTCAGCAGAAGATAAAAAAGACGGAGGTAAAAGAGGAGAAAATGCATTTTTGCGGCATCTCGTTTACGAAGGTGCAAAAAAAAGGTACTCTGATATAGATGATGAGCTTAAGCAAAGAATCGATTTTGAGCTTGAAACAATTGAAAATACTGGTTATCCCGGATATTTTTTAATTGTGCAAGACTTTTGTAATGCTGCTCGGGATATGGGGGTAAGTGTTGGGCCTGGTAGAGGCTCTGCAGCCGGCTCGGTGGTTGCTTATTCCATTGGAATCACAAATATTGACCCGATGAAGTATGACTTACTTTTTGAGCGTTTTTTAAATCCTGATCGTATCTCAATGCCTGATATTGATATTGATTTTGATGACGAAGGGCGTGGAAAGGTAATTGATTATGTCATTGAAAAATATGGTGCGAACCAGGTTGCTCAGATAATCACCTATGGGACAATGGCTGCAAAATCTGCAGTCCGAGATACTGCTAGAGTCATGAATCTTCCTTTGTCGGAGGCTGATCGATTAGCAAAGATGATCCCAGATATTTCTCTGAATAAGCTTTTTGATATGGATGAAGGTGACCTCATTGAAAAGCTACGAAATCAGGAGGAAATCTCTAGGGCAAGGGACTTAAGAAAATTATTTAAGCAAAGTACTTTATCGGCTCAGGTCTTGCAAAAAGCAAAGGAAATTGAAGGTTCTGTTAGAAATACTGGTATTCATGCCTGTGGTGTAATTATCACACCTGATGATTTGACAAATTTTGTTCCTGTAGCAACGGCTAAAGATTCAGATTTAGTATGTACGCAATATGACAACTCGGTTGCTGAGGATGCCGGTTTGTTGAAGATGGATTTTCTTGGACTTAAAACACTTACCTTAATTAAACATGCCATTAAGTATATTGAGCAAACGAAGGGTATTAAAATCAATCCAGATGATATTCCAATCGACGATAAAGCTACATATGAGCTTTTTCAAAGAGGAGAGACGGTTGGTATATTTCAATATGAGTCTCCAGGTATGCAAAAGTATCTCAAAGAGCTCAAACCTACTGAATTTGCAGACTTGATTGCGATGAATGCCTTATATAGGCCTGGCCCAATGGAGTATATCCCGTCCTACGTAAAAAGAAAGCATGGCGATGAAGATATTGAATATGATCTAGCTGACTGTGAAGAATATTTAAAAGAAACCTATGGTATAACTGTATATCAAGAGCAAGTGATGCTACTTTCTCAGAAGCTCGCAGATTTTACAAAAGGCGAAGCAGATACCCTTAGGAAGGCGATGGGTAAAAAAGATCGTCGTGTTCTTGATAAAATGAAGCCTACTTTCATACAAAGGGCAACGGATAAGGGACATAGTAAAGATACATTAGAGAAAATATGGAAAGATTGGGAAGCTTTTGCTTCTTATGCTTTTAATAAATCCCACTCAACTTGTTATGCTTGGGTGGCGTATCAAACTGCATACTTAAAAGCCAATTATCCTGCTGAGTATATGGCATCTGTGCTCAGTAACAATATGAATGATATCAAGCAAGTGACTTTTTTCATGGAAGAAAGTAAGCGTATGGGAATACCAGTTTTTGGTCCTGATATAAACGAGTCTAACTATACATTTACGATTAATAAGGCAGGTGCTATAAGATTCGGTTTAGGTGCCGTTCGAGGTCTTGGTAGCGGTCCGATTGATGAGATTGTTGCGGTTCGAAAAGAAAAACCGTTTACATCAGTCTTTGATTTTGCCAAGCGTGCCAATTTGAGACTATGTAATAAAAGAGTTTTTGAAAGTCTTATTTATGCTGGAGCGCTAGATTCTTTAAATAATGAAATTCACAGAAGCCAGTATTTTGTACAGGAGGGTGCTTCTAAGCCATTCGTTGAGCAAGTCATATCTTATGGAAGAAATTATCAAGACCAATTGGGTAAGCGTCAAATGGTGATTTTTGATATGTCTGATGAAGTTGCTATACCTGAACCTAAAATCCCATTTTCCGATCCTTGGTCGAGTGTATATCGTTTAAATAAGGAAAAAGAAGTTGTCGGTGTATTTTTATCTGGTCATCCTTTGGATGATTTTAGAATTGAAATTGAATCATTTTGTAAAGGTGATATTAGAATACTTTCTGAACTACAAGAACACGAAGGAAGAGACTTGATGATTGCTGCCGTCGTTACCGCAAGCGAGCATCGCATAACGCGTAAGGGAGATGGTTTTGGAACCCTTACCATTGAAGATTATTATGAAAGTTTTAGGTTGAATTTATTTCAAGAAAATTATTTAAGGTTTAAGCATTTTATGGAACCTGGTACCTTTGTGATTATCAAAGGTCGGATTGAAAAGACCAGATGGAAAAAAGAGATAGAATTTGTGGTTCATGGTATGGAACTTTTGCAAGGTCTCCGAGAAAAGAAGGCAAAAAACATTGAAATCAAACTTCCGTCATCAACAGTAAATAAAGCCCTCATACAGGAGTTACAGAATATACTAATGGACAATGAAGCAAAAGGTAATTGCCGCGTTCGATTTACAGTTTACGATCCTCTTGAAAAAATTCAAGTAGCGCTTCCTTCTCGAAGTATAATGGTGAACCCAACCAATGAACTACTAAAAAAACTTGAAGAGTTACAAGTCAATTTTGCACTCAACTAATGAGCGCATTAAAAAAAGCGCCAATCAGGCGCCTTCCATAAATCTTTAAAACACTATGCTTCTGCCTCTTCGGCCGGAATTAAGATCCTTCCACAGTGCTCACAAATAATGATTTTCTTTTTAGTAACGATGTCAAGTTCTCTTTGAGGCGGAATCTTGTTAAAGCATCCTCCGCAAGAAGCATCACGGTGACCAGATTTAGACTTAGCACCATAGATTAGTGGCACTACAGCTAAACCGTTTTTCGCATTTCCTCTTAACCTTTCGTAGGCAATGATCAGACGATTTTCAATGCTTTTTTTGGCATCTTTTGAGGCCTTCATTAACTTATTTTCTTCTTTTTGGGTGGAGCTAATGATGTTGTCTAACTCTGCCTTTTTATCTTCAAGTTCTGCCTTTTTCATATTCAGACGCTCGGTTGCTTCTGCTAAAATCTCATTTTTATGCTCGATTTTAACTAGTGCTTCTTTCGTCCTCTTTTCATTTAATTTAATTTCTAGCTCTTGAAACTCAATTTCTTTCGAAAGGGATTCGTACTCACGATTATTTCGCACGTTATTCTGTCTTTCCTTATATTTAAGGATTGCTGCGTCTGATTCTTTGGAAGCGATTTTTCTATTGGTAATATCCTGTTGAAGTTCATCGATTTCAGTTTGGAACTTACCTGTTCTTGTCTCAAGTCCAATGATTTCATTTTCTAAATCTTCGACCTCCAATGGTAACTCACCCCGGATAATTCGAATTCTGTCGATTTCAGAATCAATTTTCTGTAAATTATACAAAGCATCTAATTTTTCCGCTACAGTTCCATCTTTCTTCGTTGTAGTCTTCGAAACCTTTATGGTTTTCTTAGTCTTCGTTTTACTTTCTGCTTTTGGTTTAGTCGAGGTTGCTGACATGTATTAAATATATTTTACTGGATTCGTATTTTCTTCAGTTAAATGGAGGGCAAAGTTACTAAATTTTTCTTTAAGATTTTCATAGATGAGGTTAATGGTGTATTGTTCACTTTCATAATGACCAATATCTGCAATTATAAGTTCCTCATTTGCATCAAAAAATTCATGATATTTAATATCAGAGCTAATGAAAATATCTGCTTTTTTTCGCTTTGCTTGTTCAATTAGAAAGCTGCCTGTTCCTCCACATACTGCTACTGTTTTGATCTCGTCGTAAATGAGCGAAGTATGCTTAATTACGTCTGCTTCAAACGTTTCTTTAATTGTCTCTAAAAATTCTGCAGTGGGCATAGGGTTTTTAAGTTCTCCAATCATTCCCGAACCCATATCTTGCCGCTCATTTAAAAGCGGAACAATATCGTGTGCAACTTCCTCATAAGGATGATTGGTTTTCATGGCTTGTAAAACACTTCCGATGCGGTCATTGGGCACCAAAAATTCCAACTTCATTTCATTTTCTATTGAATACTGATCAATATTTCCTTTTGTGGGTTTCGCGTTTTCATTGGGTTTGAATGTTCCTTGACCACGACTTTGAAAGCTACATTCCGTATAATTTCCTATCGAACCGGCACCAGCTGCAAACATTGCTCTACTTAATTTATCGTTGGCTTCTTCAGGAACAAACACGCTTATCTTAACCAGTGTATTTTTTTGGGGTAACAAAATATGGGTATTTATGAGGCCTATCTTATCAGCAATTCTCTTGTTTACACCTTCTTTATGATTGTCAAGATTTGTATGAATGGCATACAAGGCGATTTCATGTCTAATGCATAGTTCAATCACGCGTTCTGACATCTCTCTTCCATTTATTTTCTTCAGACCTTTAAAAATTACAGGATGATGCGAAATAATGAGGTTACAATTTTTATTGATTGCTTCTTCAACTATTTTTTCGGTGACATCTAATGCAATTAAAATACCTTTCAGCGCTGTTTTTTTGTGGCCGTAAGTAAGACCGCAATTGTCATACGATTCTTGCAACGATAATGGGAAGCGATCTTCTAGAAAATCAGTTATGTGCTTTACAATCATTTCAGAAAATAGGTAAGTGTAATTTGGGCCCCTTGGGTATTTTCGCGGTGAATATAATCCTCAAATTCTTTGTATGAATTATTGAGTTGTTGTATGTACAGGTATGCCACATGAACAGATAGCTTTTTAAAAAAATATTCGATACCAATGCTGCCTTGGGTAGAGATTTTAAAAAAGTTTATATCATCCTCTGGTATCGTAGTCTCTTCATTGTATTCAGAACCATTTATATCTGTCCATTCTTGCATTTGTTTGTAACCACTAAATATACTAGGAACAATACCTGCTGAAAGTCTAAGTTTAATTTTTTTGCCATAAGAGGTACTTAAAGAAATGGGTAGTGCAATGTAACGGTATATTGATGAATATAAGAAGCTACTGTCATTTTCGCCCGAAATCCAGCTGTAAGATTCTCCGTTTTGCGAAAATGAAAGCCCTGTATTTATTTTAAGGGATTTATTTACGGGCATAGAAACACCAATCGTGTAGCTTGAACAAATTAAGGGGTTTTCATTTGCACGTATACCAAGAGGAGTATTTAGGTGTGATTCATTTGGTATTAAGCTTCTGTATGAGTTTAAAATACTTGCATTGAAAAAAACATAAGTATTCGTGTCAAAAGAGAATTTTGACACTTTTTTTTGTGTTGCACTGATCAATTGACTTTGCGCGGCAAGAGAGATGAAAAACATCCAAACAAGGAGTATCCTTACTACCATGAAATAAAGGTACAAATTTCATTTACTATTTGGTCTATTGATTTGAATCGAGTTTAAAAAGAAGGGGGCCCGAAAGCCCCCGTTTTTTAGACAGTGCTAGTGGAAATAAGAAGAGATAATGTTTTTTCTAATCGTTTTTTGATTAAAATACTTCCCACTAAGCTAAACCACTAATCTATTAACTCGGTCTAAAGATAATTTAAACTTTTAAAATTGAGGTATTTTTTTTTCATAAAATTTAATAAAAGCACAGGTTATCTTCGAGTGGGGGCTAAGTGTATAATTAGAATACCCTAGGTGTTTACACGTAGATGGTTTTTATGATTGCAGTGCGCTAAAATAAATGTGACCAAATAGAAGTGGATTAAATACATGGTACTGGCACTTCACGATTTCTCCATCTGGTAATGCACACCAAAACTTATTCATATCCATATTCACGAGTTCACCGAATTCATTTCTTTGTGGTTCATCTGCTTTTATTCGAAATAAGCGTAAATGAGTTGATTCTCCAGATTTTTCTCCAAGAATAATTTCTGCAAAAGGATCAGTAGACTTTAGTGAATCACATTCCGTTTCACTAAGGATATAGTTTGCGATATCGAAGTGAATTTTCTTGTAATTATGCAAGTACCTGTATACATTCGCTGTATCTACCGATGGTAAAGGTATGCCATTAGTACTTACTTCAAATCCATCGTTTTGGTACTTTATTTCAAAATTTCTTGTGCTGTCATCATGATTTTTCACGACTACAGTTGCTATTGACTCCAAAGGAACACGAAAGATATTTGTGCAAATCCATTTTCGGTCATCTGCAAAAAAATTGGGTTCAATAATACCATTCAAACCTTTGACTTTCATCATGACTGGTTCAGAACTCTTTCCATCGTCCTTTGAATCTAACAACATTATTTGTCCGTAGTGGTCGGGTGCAGATGGGCCTATGTACCATGTTTTGTGCCATTTATTTTGCATGTAATATTCAACTTTCGTGTGTGAGGCAGACATCTTTACGGTGAAATTTTCGTGGGAATTTTTCGGCAGGTAGCCTTTGAATTCTATATTCTTCGCAACATTTAAAATATTATGAGCATAGGCTTGTGTGATACATCCTCCATTTTTATCTTGCCAGATACCCTTTACTTTTTCAATTTGAAAAGTCTTTTGGAAAGGATCGGTAATAATAATTTTGGTCACTTTGGCAGTATCTTTTATAGCAAAATCAATCAATTCTGTACTTGAATTTCGCTCAGTACTCATGATATTATATGCGTAAACTGCCAAACCAGTAACACAGAGTAATCCAAAAATAAGGGTAAGCACTTTTTTTGCTTTCATGGTGATTAATTTTTATTGTACCGTCTCATCCTAAAGAAATTTAATGAAACACCAAGTAAAAGAATGATGGAAATGGGCACTAGTAAATTGATTGTTTTGTAAAAATTTGCGAAAATTTGAATTTTGGATTTGTCAATTTCGCGAACATCAATTTGTCGGCTTCTGATGTCTAACATATAATTTTCATCCATTACGAAGTCCACAATGTTCAAAAAGAAGTCCTGGTTACCAATTGCCCGTTTGGTGTTCAACGCAACATCGTCTGCATTCATTTTGAGCTCATTGAAACCTTTGAAATCAGCTTTTGGTCCCTGTCGGGTTTGGCTCATACGGTAGGTATTTGCTAGAAATGTTCCATTACTTACTACGAATATATTTGCGGGGATGCTGCTCTCCTTTAAGAATTTAGAATTCGGGTTATTTATAAAGTCTGCTACGATTCTATTGTTAAAATAGGAGCGATAATTGCCCTTTGAAGTGGCCGCAAAGCACAGGTTATCTGTTATTTTGTCTTCAGATGAAAGTACAGGTTTTAAGGGATCGAAGTTTGATGCCATATTCAATTCAACGATTGGTGCAAGACCTGTATAATTTGAGTTTTTTGAACTGGTTAGGACAGGTATGACATTGTCTTTAATTGGTTCAATTTGATTGGCAAATTCTAACGCGACCGGTTCAATATTTTTTACTGTCGGATGCTTTGTATTGGTCGAAAGTAGCTGGTAATACCAGTTTACACGACTTTCGTTGAAGCGTCTGTCAAATTTCGGAATCGAATTTACATCCATGATTAGGTTGTCCTTTATTTTGAAGCCATAATCAAAAAGCAGGTCATTTAGCCTTATATTTTTTCTTTCAGAATGTGTAAACCCTTGTCTCAGGAGCGTATCTTGATTTATTTCCAAGGTATTCATAAAGCACATGAGGTTTCCTCCACGCATGACAAACTGATCTATCAAATATAAGTCCTTATCTGAAAATTTTCTCTTGGGGTCAGCAATAATTAAACCATCAAAGTCATCGAGCGCATGTATGTTGTTTTGAAGTTCAACTTCTTGTATGTTATAATATGGTGCAATCAGTAGTCTTGCGATTTTTGTTTCATACTGGTTTAGCTCGCCATGCCCTTGCAGAAAGCCAATTTTTTTCTTTTTTAAAGTTGAGAGCCTCCTTAATGCAGAGATGAGATTATACTCTAGATCATTTAGTCCTTTTTCAACAACCTCTGGCATTTGATACATTGTAAATGGGCGATCAACAGAGGTTCCTGGTAATAGCTGTACGACAGTTTCTTGGGGGATGCCATTCAGTGCAAAAGATAAAACTGCTCCGGGCCATAACATGAGTTTCGTTTCTTTCGCATTTTTTGAAAATTTAACCTCCATCGGAAGTACCCCCGAACCCTTGTTGTATAATTGTTCAAATAGAAGCTGTTTGTCTTCATCAGATCCTTCATTTGGGTTAATAAAGGTATATTCAATACGGTCGCCGGCATACCGCTTGAAATCCTTTAGTTTTTCTTCTAGAGAATTTCGGTAAGAACGTAGCTCAGCAGGAAGCTCTCCTTCCAAATATATTTTAATGCTTATTCGATTTTCTAATTTTCTAATGTCTTTTAGGTAAGAAACACTTCCATTCGCAAGGGAATACCTGTTATCTGAGGTCATATCAATTCGATAGGAGGTGAAGTGGCCTATAATGTTTATCAATACAAGTGCGACCAATATGATACCAAAGATCAACCATTGATAGTAAGCACCTTTCATTTTATTTTTCATCTTTTCAAGGTTTTTAGTGCGGTGTGTGCAGCATATAGAAAAGTAAAAATGACCGATAAAAAGAATAATAAATCCTCTGTTACAATTACGCCTTTTTTAATCGAATCATAATGAAAGGCAAGACTAAGGTATTTTACGAAATAATCTAAGGCACCAAATTGTCCAAAATCTCCTAGTAAATGAAGTCCATCAAATAAAAACCAGCACAAGAACATGGAGACAATGAAAGCGATAATCTGACTACTTGTCAATGCAGATGCGAAGATACCAATGGCTACAAATACACTTCCGAGTAGAAGTAATCCCATGTAGGAGGTAAACGTAGCTCCGCTGTCAATAATACCAATAGGTTTACCCAAATAATGTACTGATACGTAATAGCAAAGTGTTGGAAAAATTGCAATAAATAATAAGGTCACACCAGCAAGGTATTTGGCCATTAAAATGCCAAAGTCAGAAATGGGACGCGTGAATAGCAGTTCTATAGTTCCTGTCCTTCTCTCCTCTGCAAAAGATTTCATCGTTATTGCTGGAATCAGTACCAAAAATACAACAGGTGATAAATTAAAAAAAGGAATTAGATCGGCCTCGGAACCTTCCAATAAGTTTGTATTGTAGGCCAATATCCAATGAAATAATCCAGAGGCAATGAGGTAAATGAGCACAAATACATATCCGATGGTCGAACTTAAAAAATTACTCAATTCTCTGAAATACAACGCGCGCATGTTCTAATTTGAATTTGTTAAAATTAACAATTTTAAGGGCACCCGACTGAATAACTTTTCAAAGGCGACTTGTGAATTCTTTGGATTTTATTTTGCTTTGAATCCATTAAAATGAATTTCATGACTCCAGGCCTCTGGTTTATTTCCAAACATGGGCTTTATTTTGGTCCATAAACCTGAAAATAAATCTGAATCTCTGTAATTATTCAATGCTTTCTTGCTATCCCAATGACTGTAAGTCATGATTACTGTTGGATCATCAATTCCTTTTAAAAGTTTCATGCCCTGGCAACCAGGAAAAGAGGCTATATGGTTTTTATGGCTATCAAATGCTCGATAAAATTCAGGCAGCGCCTCTTTTTTAAAGGTCAGCTTAACAATGCGCACTAGCATTAAAACAATAAGGTTTTACGTGAACCTGCGGGTGAGGACTCAATTCGTAAGCGATCGCCTTGTTTCATACCAAAAAGGATGTCTGCTCCACCAGTACTTTCTCGTGCTCCACGGTTGATGGCAATTTCAAGAAGATTGTTTTCATTGAAAAGTGCAACACGCTCTCCTTGCTGAACACTATTGTAGGTGTCACTGATGTGGTCAATGTAATATTTCTCGTTCGCAAATTTTATTTCGTAAGGTGCGTCTTTCGGTAAACGGTCAAAATCTGCTTTAGAAATATTTGTAATTAAATTTCCAAAAGAGTCAACATGAATCACAATGCCCCTAACGACAAATTCTTCAATAACTGCTTTTGGTATAAGGGCTTTCTTATATTTATTGACGGCCGCTGCAAATTGACTCAAAGGTTCTTCATCACTTATTCTCTTTGCCAAATGTAAAAAGCAATTTTTCATTGGATACTTTAATTCTAATGTATTGCTTTTGTCGACAGTATAACGCCATAATTCTTGCGGTTCTTGATCGTCAAGGAAGGCACCAAAAAAGCCATTATCATTAGAAATAAAGTATTGGTTATGAAATTTCATCACCGTTGGATGGCTTGAAACAAAGCTCGTTGCATCAGAATACTCTGGAGGCTGAATCATCGGTTCACTATCTACACCAATTAAATGAATAGTACCGTCTGGAAAGTCTTTGTAGCAGCATTGCATCTGAAAAGCAGCGCTAGCTACATCAAAGGGTTTAATTGAATGAGATATATCTATAATTTGAACTCCTTTCATAGCTTTTAGGATGGCTCCTTTTAGAGAAGCTATATAATAGTCTTGTAGACCTATATCCGAAGTTAAAGTCAGGATTTGCATCAAGATTCTAGATTCATTATTCTAATTAAAATGATAATTTTACAAAAGTAATGGAATTTCAAAAAAACCAGCGAAAAGCAATTAAAATAAGTTAATGGAAGGCTCAAGAAAAATACTTGTTAAATCGACAAATCCTGTAGAGTTTTTTGGCGTGAATAATACAAACCTCAAGTATTTGAGAAAGTATTTTCCTCAGCTTAAAATTGCGTCCAGGGGAAATACGCTTACCTTGTCAGGTGAAGATGATATAATTGATCAATTTGAGCATAAAATCGGTTTATTGCTCAAGCATCTTGAAAAATACAATTCCTTATCAGAAAACAACATAGATAATTTAATGCTTGACGATGGTGCATCTCTAATTGGCGGACGACAGTCTTCAGATGTTATTCTTCATGGAAATGGTGGAAATAAAATTAGAGCACGAACGGTCAATCAAAAGAAGTTGGTTGATTCCATTGAAAAACACGATATGGTTTTCGCCGTAGGTCCTGCTGGAACAGGAAAAACCTACACTGCTGTTGCCTTGGCAGTAAAAGCTTTAAAAGCAAAAGAGGTGAAACGAATTGTTTTGACAAGACCTGCAGTGGAGGCAGGGGAGAACCTTGGGTTTCTTCCTGGCGACCTTAAAGAAAAGTTAGATCCTTATTTGATGCCATTGTATGATGCGCTCAGGGAGATGATTCCTGCTGAAAAATTATCAGAAATGATGGAACATGGAGTGATAGAGATCGCACCGCTTGCCTTCATGCGCGGGCGCACACTTGATAAAGCGTTTGTAATTTTAGATGAAGGTCAGAATACAACGATGATGCAAATGAAAATGTTTTTGACGAGGATGGGCACAACAGCAAAATTTATTATCACGGGTGACATGTCTCAAATTGATTTGCCTTCGCGACAAAAATCTGGACTTTCTTTTGCTTTAGATACCTTAAAAGACGTCAAAGAGATAGGTATAATACGGCTTGGCCAAAGTGATGTAGTACGAAATAGGCTAGTGACTAAGATCATCGAGGCATATGAAAAATATGATGCGAAAAACAAAGAATCATAAATGGAAGCACTAACAAATTCAAGTTTTAATTTCAGCGGACAAAAATCGGTCTATAACGGTAAGGTAAGAGACGTTTATCACCTTGAAAATGATGTCTTGGTCATGGTCGCCTCTGACCGTATATCTGCTTTTGACCACATTCTGCCTAAGGGAATTCCTTTTAAAGGACAGGTCTTAAATCAGGTAGCTACCATGTTTTTGAATGCTACTGAAGATATTGTTCCGAATTGGCTTGTTGCCACCCCTGATGAAAATGTTGCCGTTGGAAAGGCTTGTGAGCCCATTCGTGTAGAAATGGTGATTCGTGGATATCTTGCGGGGCATGCAGCACGTGAGTACAAATTGGGAAAAAGAATTCTTTGTGGTGTCGATATGCCCGAGGGAATGAAAGAAAATGATAAGTTTCCTGAACCGATTATAACACCAGCTACAAAGGCGGATGAGGGACATGATGAGGATATTTCTCGAGAAGCTATTCTTGAACAAAATATTGTTTCCAAAGACATTTATGAAAAGCTCGAAATGTATACGCGTCAGCTTTTTGAACGTGGAACACAAATGGCCGCTCAACAAGGCCTTATTTTGGTAGATACGAAATATGAGTTTGGTCTTTTAAACGGAGAAATTATTTTAATTGATGAAATTCATACACCCGATTCCTCGCGTTATTTCTATGCCGATGGCTATGACCAAAGACAAAAAGATGGCCTTCCACAGAAGCAGCTTTCGAAAGAGTTTGTCCGACAGTGGCTCATCGAAAATGGTTTTCAAGGTCTAGAGGGGCAGGAGATGCCAGTTATGCCAGATGATTTTGTCAAGGTTGTCTCCGATAGGTATATTGAACTCTACGAAAAAATAACGGGAAAGACTTTTCAAAGAGCGGAAACCAAGGATATTCCAAAGCGAATCACGCAAAACCTTGAACACTACCTCTCAAATTCATAATTTTACGGTATGTCAGTACATAAAAATGTAAAAAAAGTCACCACGCATACGCTTCAGGAAATGAAGAATTCTGGTGAAAAAATTTCGATGCTCACAGGCTATGATTTCTCAATGGCGAAAATCATAGATGAATCCGGAATGGATATTATTTTGGTTGGAGATTCTGCCTCCAATGTGATGGCAGGGCATGAAACAACACTCCCAATTACCTTAGATCAGATGATTTATCATGCATCCTCAGTTGTTAGGGCTGTCAATAGGTCACTTGTTGTGGTTGATATGCCCTTTGGGTCTTACCAAGGGAATTCTTTAGAGGCACTTTCTAGTGCCATCAAGATTATGAAAGAATCAGGCGGTCATGCGGTAAAAATGGAGGGAGGCAAAGAGATTTTAGAGTCGATTCAAAGGATTTTAACTGCTGGAATCCCTGTAATGGGTCACCTAGGTTTGACACCTCAGTCCATCTATAAGTTTGGTACGTACGTCGTTAGGGCCAAAGAGGAGGAAGAAGCGGCGAATCTCATCGAAGATGCATTGGCTTTGGAGGCAGCTGGTTGTTTTGCAATTGTGTTAGAGAAAATCCCGGCAGCCTTAGCCAAAAAAGTGGCGGAAACAGTCTCTATTCCCATAATTGGCATTGGAGCAGGTGGTGACGTTGATGGACAGGTTTTGGTGGTACACGACATGCTAGGAATCAACAATGAGTTTAGTCCAAGGTTTTTGCGCAAATACAACAACCTCCATGAACAAATGAGCACAGCTTTTAAGGCTTACATTAAAGACGTACAAAGCGGTAATTTTCCTAATGAATCAGAACAGTACTAAATGAAAGCGCTTTGTTTGGTGCTTGTTATTCTTGCAACCTCCTGCACGAACACACCAAATATACCAGATTCCAATGTATCTATTAGCTCCTGTAAATACAGTAAATGGCTGAAAATTTTAGTCTCGAAAACAGATGTCCTTATTCAAATTCAGAACCCTGACGATACAACTAAAATCTTTAGTTTGCGCCTACCGAATTTTGATACAAATGAAAGAGAGGGAACATACGATATTGAAAATCCTATTCAATATTTCGCTTGTCTATCAAGTACGCATATTGGAATGATGTGTGAGCTTGGTATGCAGGATCAAATCGTTGCCGTTTCAAACTTAAAATATGTGTATGATGCAAAATTAAAATCGCTACAACCAGCCGTATTGGGAGAGGAACAGGATATTTCTGTGGAAAAAGTGCTTACATCAAATGCCGAGGTGGTCATTTATAGTGCATTCTCTAGTTCTTTCCCTAAAGAAAAAGTGTTGAATAAGGTAGGGGTAAAGTGTATCCCTAATTTTGATTGGCGTGAGACAAATCCTTTGGGTAGGGCTGAATGGATACTTTTGTTTGGCTACTTGACAGGTCATGCTGAAGAGGCAAAAATAAAATTTAAAGAAATCTGTGAGAATTATGAGGGCATTAAGACGAGCGTTGATACTTCTAAATTTATCAGCAGCTTATCTGGTAACATGACAGGCGACTTTTGGTATGCTCCGGCAGGAGAGAGTTATCACGCTCAATTGATGCGAGATGCAGGTCTGAATTATATATTTTCAGAAGAAACAGGCACAGGAAGCTTGTCGTATTCTTTCGAAAAAATAGTAGGTTTGTCGGAGGCTGTAGATCTTTGGTTGAATCCTGGTTTTAAGTCTAAACAAGAGATTATTAAAGCACATCCTAAGTCTCGTATGTTGCCATCATTAGCACAAAGTTCCTTATTTTGCTATACCCATAATTCAAATAAATATTGGGAGCTTTCTGCATGTAGACCAGACCTCATTTTGGCCGATTACTCAGAACTAAAGAAAGGCAGTGAGATGGACTCAAATAAGTTGGTGTTTTACAAAAGAGTTGAATGAATTCAAAGCGTTTAAATACAATCCTTTTACTTCCGGTGGGTATCGGAATTGTTTTGCTCGCTCTATTAGGCCTGCTTATTGGGGAGATTCCAACAGATGCTTTTGATGTATATAATGCCATTTTTACTTATTCAGACGATAATCTTTCAGAGTTGATTATTAGAGAGATTAGGCTACCTCGAGTTTGTATTGCTTTAATCGCAGGCGCTGCCTTATCGATTGCCGGTATGCTCATGCAAACCTTATTTCAAAACCCATTGGCGGGTCCATATGTCCTTGGAATAAATTCAGGTGCCAGTCTTATGGTAGCTCTAGGGATTTTATCTGGCGTAGGATTTTTGAGCTCTGAGCTTGGTCTGATTGGCTCTGCCCTCATTGGTGCTTTTGTTTTTGGGTTATTCATTTTATTCACGGCTTCTTTTTTGAGAAATCAAATCGGATTGCTTCTTTTTGGTGTTATGCTTGGGAGCTTTGTCTCAGCTATTATTACAATTCTCGAGCTAAGCTCTGAGGCGGAGTCTCTAAAAGCTTTTGCCCTCTGGTCAATGGGGTCATTAAACGGAGTGACCATAGAGCAGCTCCCAGTTATTTTTCTTGTATTTGTCTTGGGTTCTATAGCAGCATTATTCATTGTGAACCCTTTGAATCTATTAGTTTTAGGTGAGGAGGAATGCCGATTAATGGGTTACAACCTAAAGCGCTTAAGACTGATGATTGTTTTTGTAACCGCCTTATTCACGGGTTTGATTACAGCGTTTTGCGGACCAATCGCTTTCATTGGTTTGGCAATTCCAAACCTAACGAGAATACTTTTCAAAACACAGGACCACAAGCTTCTATTATTTGCAAATCTGTTGTTCGGAGCTTTGTTTCTCTTGGGCTGTGATATACTTATTCAGCTTTTGAGCACGTGGATATTAATTCCAATTAATGCCTTGACCTCACTTATCGGTGCGCCATTCGTCATTTACATTTTAATTCGTAAAATCAGATGATCGCATTAAAAAATACCGATATAGGTTTTGACACCGCTTTATTTTCGATTGAAGAAACGGCTTTTAGTAAGGGTAAGGTCCATGTGCTTTTGGGAAAAAATGGAGTTGGAAAATCAGCGCTATTGCATACACTGTCGGGACTCATTTCTCCAATTGAAGGATCGCTTACATTTGATGCTAAGCTTTTATCGGAGTATTCATACAAACATTTAGCAAAGAAAATAGCTTACGTAAGGTCAAATGTTAAAGGGGTTCCTTTTCTGACCGTAGATGCTTTTTTATTGCTCGGACGTTATCATTACAAAACCTTCGTAGGTGGACATCGTGGAGAGGATTATGATCTGATTCAACAAGCGAAAGACTTATTTGGAATTTCACATTTGGCTGAAAAATTCACCAATGAGTTGAGCTCGGGAGAGCTTCATCTGTGCGCCATCGCAAAAGCGT
>MDTC01135119.1_pt1 | contig 22270 bp, 26 predicted proteins | sample 811181 | NCBI WGS metagenome assembly MDTC01 (sample SAMN05326644, study PRJNA326480) | marine metagenome | isolation source: seawater | place: Pacific Ocean: North | collected 2011 | reverse complement strand
TCACTATACTCCAATTTCATCTCTTTTCTTACAAATTCATCCTTTTGTTTCCTATAATCTACCATATTCCCCCATTCAATCCCCTTTTTTATAAAAGATGTGTCACTCGCTACTTTTAATACATCCTCTTCCTCAAGCATCACATAAAACCCTAATCTATTCTTATATATCTCTCCAGTATTATAATCAACACTTCCCCATGTCCAATACCCTTTCTGATTATTCCTTCGTTTTAATAGTTTATAATAACTAAACTCATTCCATACACTTATCGGTTTCTTATATCTCATATTTGTCTCCACATATTTAGAGCTATTCCCTATGCACATGATGCACCTGTCACATATAATGCTCCTCTCAATCATCGATTCGTCATAATATTCCACATTTGCACTCTTTTTATTCACCATTATCCCATTCACATGTCCTTTTACCATTATCACTCCACAATTCTTTGCAATTTTCTTTAAGTTCTTTACAATCTCTTTTATTTTGTAAATACCTGTTCCTTCGACCACAGTATACTCATCTATTTGTGCAGAACTTCTAAATGTTTTACAAGGACTCATATCATCTAATATTCTCAGCAATTCTTTATGGTTTTTTGAAAACATATATTCAACCTCTTCATGAAACTTATGTGTTATTTCCCCACTAATAATATCACCTCTTACTCCAATATCCCTCCAATATTTCCATCCTTCTAATACCATCTCCTCTAATTCCTCCTCTAAATTCACCGTTCTTAATCCTCTCGTTTTCCCATTATTACTCGCCTCCTTATATTCATCAAACCCACTTATGCAATATACAATCTCATACATCTCTCTTAATCTTATCGCTGCTGTTAATCCCCCTATCGACCCTCCAATCGCAATTCCTACTTTATACCTCATTATACTCTTCTTTATATATAATTTTATATCAAGTACCCAACGGTACTCCGCCACTATTCATAACATAAACATTTTCTGTATTTTGGTTAGGATAATGCTTCTTAAATAAGTTACGTGCGTGTTCACCGATACCCCATGTATATCTGTTGCTGCCATTAATTTCTTCAGAGGAGCCGTTACGCTGTGATGAATAACCGCTATTATTACGTCGCTTTTGTCCTTTTTCAAAATTAATAACACCACTATTTCTGTTTTTTCCTGTAATTATGTCCATTATAACTCTAGCGTCATCACTGCTATGATATTGCTGTAATAATTGGTTAATAGTAGGCTTGTTTTTTTGGTTTAGTGTCTGCTGTACATATTTGGCATTTTCCGGTTTATGCGTAGCGGCCTTCATCTTTAGCTCTTCTCTACGAACTGCCAATACACTATATGCTAATTGTCTCTTTATATTATTATGTTTTTCTCCTAGTTCTCTAATAGACTCTCTATAACGGCTAACATTACCGTTTTTTGCTGCTCTGTAAACTGGTCCTAATGCGTTACTTAGCTCAACGGCTTTTTTAGTATAGGATTCTTGTTCATATCCAGTCCATTGAGGCATACTTTATATAATACATCAATTTTTTTTCGAGTTCTCAAAACTTTTTTTTTTCACACACTCAATCTCGTCCCCCTTCTTTTGCATTTCATTCACCTACTTAAGGTTTTCCTTTCTTCTTGTTTGGACTTTGTTTATTTTATAACTTAAAGAATATTCAATTATATTATTAATTTATAAACTCATGATTAAAGTTAAATTAATTGTTAATGAGATTACACAAACTATAAATGTTTCATTATTTTCAGAGTATAATCTGTACTATGATTTACCAATTGATTTACAAAAAAGAATAGATGATCATTTATATATCCTTAATATGGATGATGTTATAGATCAGATGTATTGCTATCATATAACGTTAGATATACGTCAAATCTTGGATAAACTTCACTCTTACATATATTTGAAAGAAATGGACCGACTTATGTTAGAGGATATTGGTTATAATGTAGACTCCCCACAAGATAGAGCCTATTTACAAACACTGGGTTTTCATGTTAAAACAGACACTATATTATCCCTAATAACAAACAGTCAAATATATCAGGATTTACCTACTCAAGTTAAAACTACTATAGAAGATTGTATCAATACTAATACACCACATAACGCTTTGTATAAAATTGAAAACTTTGCTAACAATTTAGTTAGTTTATAATACCATTCTATCTAACATAGTCCTCAATTCATCTACTTCATTACAACTCAATTTGTCAAGATTATTTATATCTAATATATTTTCAAACTTTTTCAATTTTTTCCTTGCTTTTTTTGATGTAGGTATCATCTTTATAACCTCTAATAACGCCACGATTTCCGCTCTGTCCATCTCCTCATGTTGTTGAGTACTAAATTGTTTCGTATATACTTTTACCGCTCTTCTCACTCTCTTATCTAATGGATTCCTTACAAAATACTCAAATAAATTCATTCTAGTCTTATTCCTAACCTTCTTAGGCTGCTTTCCCACTCTAATTAAGTTATTTATACGTATCACACTGTATTCATACATATATATATAACATAGCTAAAAATTTAAGTTATTCTTCCATGTAACGCAGACATTTAGTAAATTTCTCTATCTCTTTGTTCATTTTACAATAAATAAACCTGATTATTATTCATCTCATTATTAATATAAGAACGAATTACATTAATTATTTTATTTGGATCTGTTACTATGTTCATGTATCTTTGGATTCCACCATAAACTGGAGACCACCATTTAGGAAATACAGAATGATTATCACAAAGCATAGCATGAATTTTACATGACGTAATTGATAAACCAGGAAAATAATAATATGGATGCCATTCTTCATGAACACATTCAATAATTAGCGCATTTACAGGTGCAAATGGAATACTACAAAGTTGTGCACCATGTGGAGATATAATAATATTATGATTGTTGAAAAATGAAATCTGATCACAAAACGAAGCTTCTTCAAAATATGTCATTTCAACAGTAATTCCAAATACTTCCTTTATTTTTTCACAAATTTCTTTAGAATTGAGTAATATCCTATTATATTTTCTATTAACTAATCCAATTTTAAATTTATTATCATTTGTTTGAGGCAAAAATTTTGTTCTAATAATATCAGCAGTTGTTCTGTTCTGAAACCATGACAAAATTTCACCTTCAAATATTTCATTATTAATTAAAAATTTGCTTTGTTCTTTTAATTTATCATGATCAAAAACATATTCTTTTGTTGGACAGCATTCAATCATTCTTTCCGGTATAAAAATAAAATTCTTAAATGTATTCAACAAAACCCCCAAATATGCATCAACATATCTAGATTTATAATCTTGATTTGGTTCAATAACAACAACAAAACTTGATTCATTTCCAATAATTATTTCAGATAAATTATAGAAATATTCCATAGTATGTACAAAATGAGGAAATCCAAAACATTCATCTTTTGATGATATTTTAACAATAGAATTATTACTATTTATAAATTCTACAATTCTTTTAAAATAAGAAGACATAATTTATATTCATTTTTATTTCTTAAATATTTTTATAATATATGATGATCAGGACTTTGTTAGTGATTCAAAAGAAAGGTCTTTAAGTATACAAAAACTTCGAAAACAACAATTTGAAAAAATGATTGCTAATATTATATAATGATTAAGACAAATATAAATAATAAAAGGGAAGAGATACAAAAGCTGGTTGAAAATTATATAAAAGAACCAAACTTACCTCCTATTATTAAAGATTTACCATTTAATCTACAGGGACATATATGGGCAATCAAATTTAAATATAATACATTAACTAGTAAACTAAAGCCTAAGATTTCTGACATTGCTACTATGCGTAGCTATAATGTTTTAAGCCTATTTACTTTCCAAAGAAAAATTAATCTTTGGTTCGTCAACAATATTCAGAAGTTAATAACCTTCGTACTAAAACGTAAAATGGATCCCAATATCAAAGGTGATAATCATGGATATACACTATTACATATTATATGTATTATGTATGATAAAAAATACAATAATAATAGTAGACATGAAATACCATATAACCAAAATAGAAATAAAACGAGAACAAAAAGTAAAGATATGTTTCAAACATACCTTAATGCTTTATTGACAGCAGGTGCAAACCTTGATATCAAAGAAAAAAATAATGAAGATACACCATTACATATTGCATGTCGTGATAAGTCAATAAAACCCATAGAACTTTTATTAGAAAAAGGTGCAGATCCCAATATTAAAAATAAAGATGGAGATACACCATTACATATTGCATGTCGTAATAACTTTCAATCAATACACATAGAACTTTTATTAGGAAAAGGTGCAGATCCCAATATTAAAAATAAAGCTGAAGATACACCATTAGATGTGGTATGCAAGTCATTGAATAATCCATCTTCTGTGATAAGACTACTAATTATATATGGCGCTCGTCATACTAGTTGTCCTAAAGAAAAATATCAACATATTATCAAACAAATAAATACTAATGTACATAGTAAACAACTCAACGAACTGAAGTCATTAAATTTAAGCAAAGAGATATTGAATGTCTTAGAGTTATGGAAAAACAACAACAAAAATAGTAACTTAAAAAATATTCCAAAAAATAAATACAGAATTTTACAACGTGAAGAAAGAAACATAATTGAAAATTTAATCAAACAAATGAACTTATCTAAAAAATAATAAAATATAATATAATGAAAATAAAACTATTTTCTCCACTCGTATTTGTTACTAGAAAACTTATTGGTGAAAGTAAATTCATTATGGCCAGAAGTTGGGGTATTAAAAATCATATAAAAGTTATCAATTTGTTTTGCGATATTGTAAAATTATCGAAACAACAACGTCAGAGATTAATAATACTTGCAAAAAAAAATGGAAAAGCTTCCGGATTGTGCGATTAAGTATCAGCATTAACTCTCATTCTCATAAACGCAGGGTGTCTTGGTATACCCTTTCCAGTTAATCCCTTATACCCAAATGTTACTACTTTACCTACCATATTTTCCTTATTTTTCCACATTTGCTTTCTCATATTTGCTGTGAACCCTGTCCCAATTTTAAACTTTTTATCTTCATTTTTCATTAGATATACTTGCAATGCGCCCATACTTCCAGCATCTTTTCCTTTGCCCTCAATCATACCTTCTATAACTGCTTCTGCATCATCCGTCTTTTTCACTTTTAATAAATCCTTTGTTCTTTTTTGCACATACATACTATTCTCTTTTCTCAACATAATCCCTTCTCCACCTTTTTCAATTACTTTTTCAAACTTCTCCATCATGTCCTTTTTTGACTTTACAATACTATGTTTTACTGTTACAAATGGACATTCCCCATTTACATCCTTCATACATTGTTTACATTGTTTATTAATAACCTTCTTCAATTCTTCATATCTTTCAATGAATTCAGCTTTCACCATTGGCATATCAAATACATAATATTTTACCTTCTTCCATTCCTTATTTATAGGCTCTTTCTTTGATACAATACTATGCGTCTCTTCAAACATCCCTCGTCCTAAATATAATTCGCCATCTAATGCTACATCCTTTGGAAACCATTTTGTAAACCATTCTGGCGCTTGTATTACTTTGTTTGTTCTTGATACTAATTTAACACCATCCCATATTGCGCGTATACCATCAAATTTCTCTGACATATAATATCCAGTTGGATCTGTGTTTTTATATGTGTCCGCTAATAATACTCCTTTTGATACATTAAATACTCCTTTTACTACATTTTCTGGAAATAACCTTTCACAAATATCCTTCTTTGTTCCAGATTCATTCACACCTTTCTCTTTTGCAAATTCCCTTACCATATGTACAGAATAACCACCCATTCCAATTCCTTTCAAACAATCTATTTTATTTTTTATTGCTTTTACAGATGCTACTTTACTATTTTTTATAGACGCTACTTTAATTGCTTTCACTTCAGGCATCTTAAATTTCCCTTCAACGCGTTCTTCTGGTTGATGATATTCAATCCCTAAAAACTTGAATATGTCCTTCTCATTCTTAAATTCATTTTCCACATTTTTTCCATCAATATGTTTTATCCCATGTTCATTCAATGTATACCCCTTCTTTCGCGCATATCCCCTCATTGCTTCATTAAATTCTTTCGAACCAGTGAAATATAAGAGTGCAAATGGATATTCTTCTTTATCAATATACATCAAATCCATACGCCGTATATTCCTCTTTATTTTTGCCATTCCCATCCATTTTGTTCTCCCACTACTAAAACTATCCTTCAATATCCCTTCTTTTTTTAACACATCAACTAACACTTTTAATTTATTTTTCCCTGTCATCAATATATCAATATCTCCACTATATTCCGCATTTCTTCTATATGAACCACTAATTACAAATTCTATTTCCAGTTCACTCATAATTGGCTTTATTTTTTTCTCAAATTCCTTAATCTCTTCATTTGGTATCCTTTTTGTTTTCAGTGTTTTCGAGTTTATCAAATCATTATAATAATTTAAACCTAATTTCTGTCCTCTTGTTAATAAATCTCTCTTATTCTTTAACCCCTCAATATTCTTTATTTTATGTTCTTCCATAAGCTTTTTTGCTTTTACAGGACCAATATGTGGCACAGATGTTAATATCTTTATTATTTCAACTTTTGGATCCTTTTTAATCCTCTCCAATTCCTCTATCTTACCTGTTTCAAACATCTCCTTCACTTTTGATAAAATCTTTTTCGGATCTTTGAATCTTGTCTTTAGCGCATCCTCCACATCATCAAATGTATTTATATTTTTATTATACCCTCTTATCGCCTCCACTGCTCTTCTATACATCACTCCTTTAAATACTTCTCCTTTCATTTTCCCCACTTTTTCTAATTCTTCTAATGCGTTTATTATCTGTTTTCTCATTATTTATAATGTATAATTATATTAAATAACATTATGCAAATATGGCATTTTCCAAAATGTATGAAAATTAATTAGGAAAAAAATAATAATTATTTGCTACTTTATAATGAACTACTTGCATGTTCTCAAAACTTGGAACAGTGATTTAAAAACTTGCAAAAAGAGATTTGTAAAAAGCGACCCTGATTCCATCTCTTTAGAAGACTTAAAAAAAATCGCCACAATTTACGGTATAAGAACAAGCCGTTCAACCAAAACTGACTTATGTGTACGTTTGAAAGAACTCGCCGATTCAATCAACACTTTACGTTTCCCTGATGATGCATCCACACAACATTACATATCGTATTGGATGACCAAAGTAAAAAAACGATTCACCAATCACAATAATCGCGAAAACTTTATTAAACAATTTGCACCACAATTTAAAGCCAAAACAGAGACTTTAGGTGTACACGCTTTGGAACAAATGCTCGAAAAATTAAGTCCATACGAATACAGACGAATTAAAAATGTAAATAACAATTTCGACTATTACAATTTACTTAAAGTAACAATCGGTTCTTACTTGGTTAAGTACCGAGCATATAAACTTTTACTCCGCAAATTAAAAGAAATTGCCTACGCAAGAAGAAACAATTATAACATCGAACCTAATAATCCATTATCTCAATTATTACCATTCATGCAATACATGGTTGTCAATTTTCAAACAACCGGAAGATTAGAAGATTATGAAAGCGAATTTCTTCGTTTATCCGCATATATAACAAACGTTCCAAATTACAATCGAATCTTTCAACAAGCATTACAAAACTACCAAAACTATATGATTCAACGACACTTTAATAACGACCCTGCCGCAAATGGCTTACAAGTAAACCCAAACTACTCTTTCGCAACCAACTCAAAAACTTATCATATCATGGATCTGAAATGCCCATTAAGCCTAGAAGAACCAGACTTTGATGATATGGTCTTCATTAAACCTGATGTAAAAGACAACTCAAAAATCATGAATGTATATGACCTCAACTACCTCATTAGAGCCTTAGAAGAAAAAAATAAATCACCAATTACTCGAAAAAAAATAAATAACTGGTCTCAAATATTACGAGTAAATAAAAAGAGCTATGATTTAAAAAAATTACACGACAATACTTTGGAAGACATTAACTATTTACAAAATATCCATAAAACTCAAATATTGCAAAGATTAAAGAAATATATTGAAAATATATATACCTTAAAAAACAAACAAACATCACGAAATGTTAATGTATGTCATGGTAAAAATAACAAAAATATAACAAGTATACGAGGCGTATGTATGCAATGGGTTAGCATTTTAAGAGAATATATAGACAATTCAAACAATACATTGGCAAATAACATACTAGACAATCTAAATAGAATTCAACTAATCAGAATGGCAACAAGCAAAGGAGTCCCACCAGTTGAATCTCGTAATATGAACAAAAAGGAACTAAAAAATGTTTTAAAGTCTTTGAAAGCTAACGCAAATAACTTACCAAATAATGTAACCAGAGGAGACCTAATAAAAATGGCAACAAAAAAAGGAATTCCACCAGAACAATCTCGTAATAAAAACAAAAACGAATTAAAAAAACTTTTAGGGTCTTCACGGAGCAAAGTAAGTAAACTAAAAAAATTAGATGAATTAAAACCTGTATGTATAGAAGCCCTTTGCAAATCTATACAAAACTTTATAAATACCAACAAAAACCAAAAGGTTTTCAACTTTAATAAAAAACTCAATAAATCAGCAAGCATAACTGCAGCAATAACCTTTTTAACAAATGTCTACCAATCTAAAAATACAAACATGAAGGAAATAGGAGCCGATATTTTCACTAAATTAATGACACTAGTTGGCAGGAAAAAGGCTAGCGACGGAGAAATCAAAGCAGCAAATATAGTTTTGTACCTATATGAATTCGGAGAATACTTGGAAATAAAAGGAAAAAGCCTACGTTCAGAAATGATATTAACACCTCCAATGCAAATTCCCAAAAACGACCCAAATATCAACATTAATCAATTTGTAAATGTTAACAAATTAAATAATAATATGGTAAAAGTAACACATCTTAAGCCATTATGATTATGATCATTTTCAGCACATAAAACCATTTATTATCATTACATCATCAATATTTTCATTCACTATTTTCTTCTATACATCACTCCTTTAAATACTTCTCCTTTCATTTTCCCTACTTTTTCTAATTCTTCTAATGCGTTTATTATCTGTTTTCTCATTATGCAAATATGGCATTGTCCAAAATGTAGGAAAGTAATAATTGAAAGTTCTTATCAGGCACTTAATCATATTAAATATTGTAAATTATCACTTTGAGACAATTATATTTTCATTTATCATCATCTCAATTAATTTAGAGGTCATTGCTGATATTACTTTTCCTTCTATAATATTCTTTGTCTTCCAATAAGAATTCATCCAAAACGATTCCAACTTGAATTGTTCCATCACTTCACTTTCTTTATCTATCTGTATATATACATACTGATTTGTTCGTCTTATTCTATCATTATCACCAACATATCCTTCATATCTCACAAAACTATTTATCTTTATATATGGTAAATCCTTATCATTTATTTGTTTTGTAAATGGTATGCTAAAAAATCCTCCCCAATCATCATGAATATATTCTAAATATATGTGCTCCTCATTCATACTTACTCTTGCCGTTCCAATAAATTCATCATTTATAATCTCATCCATTATAACTACTATCCATAATTTATTTTCTTTATCCATTTTCTTTAAGTAGTTAAAAATTAAAATATTTCTTACTTTATAATGCATACTTCTTCATGTTTAGAATGTGGTCCTCATTCTGACGTTTACACTGATGAATCTTCCAAAACCCTCTGGCAAAAGATCGCTCGTTTTTTACCATCTTCTCCTCAAGTATCCGTCGTTTTAAATTCACTTACATTAGCCGCAATTTTTTACTCAAGCTTTTATCCATCCATTAAATCTGATTAATCTCATTTTATATACCCACTGTCTATTCTTACAGAATAAATCCTTGAAAACATTCCATTACTTTTCACATATCTATAATGCACATGTGGTACTAACGTCTCATCTTTATATGGTACATCATACGATTGCGGTCCTCTAACAATAAATTCTACATATCCCGTCTCATCTGATGTCGCTACACCCGCATTTGTATAATCTTTGTATGCCTCCCATGCCATCACCGTCACATCACAACGATCATAACACGGTTCCGCTGCCCAATATACTACTTTTGTGTTTGGCGGTATTTTTACATTTACCATTGTGTCCGCATCATTTGGCATTACTTTTGGCGCTAATAACCCATTTGGAAATACACAGTCCCCTAAAAATGGCAAGTAATAATCTCTATCAAACGCCAACATACATGTCACAATCGCAATCCCCATAAATATAACCCTTGTTGATATACTCCCCATTAATTTTGCTATTATATTCACATTAAATATCGCATTTAACCCATGTATTATACCACCTAATACTACAATACATCTCATAATTTTTTCTTTGTATTTCTCATTATATTCATCCATATTACTATAACTCTACATATTATTATAACAATATACTCCTACTTTACTCTTCCCTGTTCCTACTTCACGTCCTTTCACTTTCCTTATCGCCTTCTCTTTTCTTAATGTTAACATTGCCCATTTCACTGCTTTTCTTTTAATTTTTAATTCTTCTGCTATTCTTCTGTTTGCTAAATTTATATTCACCCTTTTTTCAAAATATCCCTTCACATTCTCATATATATCCATTATATACTACAGTTACTTATTTGTTTAAGCATTTGCTATTCTCTTTGTAAAATTTTTCCAGACTTCTTATTACTACCTTTTCCATATTCTTATTCTGTACGTTCTTTTGATATCTCATCATCCCTCTTTGCATTACATATTCTAGTATAATCACTATTATTAACGTCATCATAAAAATTCTATCAAATTTCATCATTCCTATCTCAATATCTTCACCATTTAAAAATTTACTAAATTCATCATTACTTTTGCTCTTTTTTATGTATTTCAATATTGTCATTACTATAAATGACATACCCATTACAATCACAAATGATAACATTGGTTGCATCCCACTCATCATTAATTGCTTCAAACCTGGTATTGGTATTCTATTTATTATCATTGGCATAATCCCTATAACTACTAAACTCTCAATCTCACTACTTACTAAGTTAAAATTCAAGTAATTCATCAATCCATATATTACCATCGTAATTACAAAATATAATATAGAACGTATTGCTATTTCCATATATATTATCAAAATATTTAAAGTTTCATTGCATTATTTTTTATATGAATACCAATCCTCCTATTAATAAATTTAATTATAAATCTTTACATTTATCACTTAAACGCTTACAAAGCTTCTGTGCATACTTAGCACGACAACAATCTCGTCAAGAATTTTCTTTGCAACATCTCACAACTTATACTAAACCTTTCTATTTTTATGTAATTTACTTTTTGATATTCTTCTCCTTTTTACATTCATTTTTTATAATTTATTTTTTATCCACTACTAATAATAATAATAATGCATGTACTATTACACATTGAAAAAATATTCAAATTCCTCCCCATTTATCATGTAGGTGTCACTTACCAATATGGCCCTTTTAAACGTCGCTTTGATTTTCATCCTAAACGTCTTAATATCCCTATTCAAGGTCAACGTAAAACATTGAATCTAGGTCGTTCTAAACGCAATCCTTTACAAATTTTACATCACGAAAAACAGATTAAAAAAAACTATTTCCTCACTCAAAACGATTGTCGTCATTATACTGATGATTTGCTCAATTATTCTTTAGATTCTCCCCCTGATGTTATCAACTTATCATCATTACATTCTATTTATTCTACTATTGATTCTAATGATATTTTTACTTGAATTTCTTTTTCGTGTTGTATATATTTCACTTTTCTCTAGCTATTATTATGTCTATCTTACTCTTCGGTGCTTCAACTCATTTATCTCAAACTAAATTAATCCCTCGTATTTTAAGAAGTGGTTTCCGAAAAACTTTTTATGTCACTACCATTCCCAAACCCAATTCCAATTGGTTTACACCTAACGATTTATTACCTTTAACTGACGTTACTTATTTCTCATTCAATAACAATACACTTTCCAATATGCTTCCCAAAATTAACCCTTCTACTTCCTTATTCATTGACACTCACATAGACCCCTCTAGTGATTTTGAATCATTCTTTCAAACCATCGAATATTATTGTCCAGTTAATACTCATTTCGTTAACAACCTATTATTCGATTATATACCCAACCTTCCCTTATTTTTCATTGACCCAATAAATATTACCGAAATATCATTATCTATTTCTAACCCTTCTCTTGATAAACATCTTATACCTAATCTCATCATGGTTATATCCCAAATGTTCTCCATCTCCTGTAATATTCCTCGCAAATCTTTACTCAATTCTATATACCCTTTTTCTTCTGATAATTTCTACACTAACTCAACATATACTTATTGTCATACAGATATTCAATTATCAGAATCATCACATCCTTTGCAACTCAAATTCCTCATTAACCATATATCTTCTAACATTTATACTATTAATATCCTCACCTCTGACAATTATACTCATCAATTTCAAATTCATCCTCATTCTTTATACCAATTATACTATAATGATATCCTCATTAATAATCAATCATTACCTTCTTTTGATTCTTATCTTAATATACTAGAATCTGCACTCAATAATAACCTATCAAACTTCCTATCTAAATCCGAAATATTACAATCTTGGAATATAACAAAAAATTTGTTTGATTCTTAAATCGTATTTAATAATAACGTACTTACCTCAATCTTATTCTTTAATAACTCTTTTATTAATATTAACAACTTATTATCTTCAGTTTCCATATATTCTTTTAACATATCTTCCTCCATTTTTGATAGTTTTTTTGTATGTTCTATATACTTCTTTATACCCACAACTTTATTTTCTTTTTTTACCATTATCCCTTTCATCGATATCCCATAGTCTATTGTTAGCCTTGTGTTTCTTGATAATGGTACACTACTTATTATTGTACATACACAATATATAGGATATTGTAATAAATCTTTCAAATAATATGTTAATTTCGATCTCCTATATGGAATCATTACTCTCTTGTTTTTACTCTGAATTGCTAATATACATTGTCTCAAACATAACAAACTTATATTTATAAATGCAGAATCTGCATCTACCCTCGATTCATTACCCGCTAAATCTACAAAACAATACTGTTTATTCTTCAACTTTACAATAATAATCATATGTGATCTTGATGATGCATTATTATATATCGTACTCCTTTTCGATCTTTGTCTTGTTATACTATTATATATCGCTTTAAACTCATCTTTTGTATATACATCCATCCATCTTGTTTCTACCATTTTCTGTCTTTTTGGTATCAGTGTATACATCTCATTATTATATATTTCTACTCCTGATATCCATAATGGAAATCTTAAATTGTTTATCATCATTAACTCCATTAACTTTCTTATTGTATATGTCTTTCCTGAATTCGTTTCCCCATATGTCAAAATCATAAAACTTTTCTCCTTTTCTATAAAATTATACAATTCCTCATCTTTTGTCGTCACTAAATCACTCTTTGCTTTCAAATATCCATTCATCTCATTCGGTATTACATTCTTCGATTTAATTATCAATTTTGCCATACATTCTTACATACATTTTGTTCTCATTGGACGTAGAGGTACCGATACATTCCCCCCCATAAATTGCTTTGCATATTTTGCATACTCATTATTCTTGTTTATATTTGCCTCATATTTTACTTGTGCTTTAGCTATTTTTAATTGTTTTTCTCTAAACATTTCCATATATTGATTTTTGTGCTGTTTCTCCATGAAACTCATTAGAGATTCCCTCAACCCTGTTGGTTTAGACATACCCTTTCTTTTCTTTAAAATCATTGTAATGCGTTCTTCACTATTTTTTTTTGGACATTTACATTTTTTCTTTTGTTTATATTTATATCCCTTCAAAACTCTTCCTGAGGATGATGATTTTTTAGATCCTGACGATGATTTTTTAGATCTTGACGATGATGACCTTTTAGATCCTGCTGATGACCTTTTAGATCCTGCTGATGATGACCTTTTAGATCCTGCTGATGATGACCCTGATGACACTGATGGTATTGACATACTTGGAGATTTACTTCTGGATGATCTAGATGAGCCTGAATTACTACTACTCATTATAATAATATATATTATTATTATTATCAATTTTTTTACTATTAATTTTATTCATTATAACATGCATATTTCAATCCATTTGCCTTCTCATATTTACAAATATATGTTCCAATTTTGTGACGCACTTGTGTTTTCATTTCAAGAATTAGGACACACTTGTACTATTAATCTTAACTATCGTTATCAAAAATCAGATTTATTAATCATTATGTTCTTAGCTTGCCCTATACCTAAACAATTCATATTAGACATTAAAACTAATAACTCTAGTTACATTTTTTATATGACCGAACCTATGAATTTACCAAACTCATTTAGATTCTATAAAATTAGATTACTACAACGCATTAAATTACTCAAACCCCTTGCCATTTGGACTTATAGTAAATACAATATTCATATCCTTAATTCTTTCCCTTGCATTCGTAATCATCACATTAAGATTCATTACGTCCCTCCTGCTTATTCTCCTGTTTATGATTATAACCTTTCTTCTAATCCTCTTATGTACGCTTCTATCGCTACTAAAGGATTTTATGATCAACGTTTTGAACAACTTGCCATTTTGTTTCCTTCCATTACTAATCTTTCATGTTGGACTCATTCACAATGGAAAGAACAAGTTGATGGTTATACTATCATCAATGTTCATAAAGTTCAACATAATGCCCCTTTAGAACTTTTCCGTATCGCACCTTTACTCTCTAGTGGTATATCCGTTGTCTCAGAAAAATCCTTTATTGATGATGAAACCCTTTACAACAATTTCATTTATTTCCTTAATGATAACACTCCTTTTGATAGTAATAAAATTATTCCAGTTGATAAAGAATTATATAAAAACACTTTCAATATGACTTCTATCATTCAAGATTCACTTGCTTCTTTACCTTGGAAAAAAAAGTAATTACATCTGATACAATGTGCCGGTTGTGTATTCTTCATTATCACATGTACATTCTTCCTTGGATCAATCATTTTACCTACAATACTCACTATATCTCTATTAAATACCCTATTCATACATAATATCGACATCTTATACCCTTTCATATTCTCATTGAATATCCTATAACACTTTATACTTCTTAATGAATACTCTGACGGATCTTCATCCCCATATACTAATACCCTCTCTTTCGGTATAATCATACATTACTATATTTATTTTTAACTTAAAGAACCCATCTTTTATTTATTAATACTTTACAAAATGTCATATTCTTCATTTTCTCATATCAATTATAATTCTGACAATGATATCATTTATCAATTAATTAATATCGAAAATTTTACTATACATCCAGACAAACTTCATAATATCATTTGTGAAATTCAAAATATTCATAATCTTGAAAAACCACACTTATTACTCGAATATACTAGAGCTATTTTACTTGCCGAACAATTTAACAATCTTGAATCTTCTGTTAATGATTCATCCACTGATTCAGAATTTGATTTCAATGAAACTGAATCTGAAATCGATTCAGATGATGAAGCTGAAATGGAAAATGATATGCAATTCCAAGATGAACTTGAAAAAAAAGTAAAGCCATTAGATAATTGGTTAAGTGAACATACTTACCTTCTACCCTATTTGGATGATAATTTTATTACTACTATTTACAGTCAATTACAAGATAATACTATTACACATACAGAAGCTCTTAATCATTTATTTCAACATAAACACAGCATCATATTAGAACACCCTGATTACACCCCTGATGATCTTTGGTTGCGCGAAATTAAATCCGAACAAGAAAAAACTGATTTATGTTTAAATACTATCAATTTTGAAAATTTGGTTCGCGAAATGGTTCACAATTATACTCCACATATTATTGATTTTGAACCTACTGTATTCACTATGCTACAAACCATATCTGAATCCTTTCTCATTGAAACCTTCCAGCATGCAAACATCAAAGCTATATCTGTAAATCGTCATGAAATTCAACCTAAAGATTTGCATTAATCATTCTTTTTTTCCTTTCCTTATATTATGCAATCTTTATCTATTGACCCTCGTGCTTATAAATTTATTCGTGCCCAAGCTATGAAAACTATCGCTGATGGTCTGGTTGAAATAATCACAAATTGTATTGATGCTTATAGAAAATCAGATCACTCTCATTATACTATCAATGTTTCTTCTCATTGGGATTCATCAGAACATATACAATCCCTCTCCGTTACCGATTACGCTTTAGGCATGGACTCTTCCCGTATGCAACAATGCTTTCTTCAGGTTGGTGGTTTTACTAATGAAGTAGGCTCTCGTGGTTTCTTCAGTCGTGGTGCTAAAGATATTTGCGCTCTCGGTAATGTACAATTCCATTCCATCAAAAATAAATCTTACAGTAAAGTTATCCTTACTAATGAAGCTAAAGGTGCCGTCGAAATATCTGATATCCCCATCACACCCTCCATATTATCTTCCTTAAACCTCACATCTGACATTAATACTACAATCGTTATCATCGATATCGATAACCAATATGCTTCTATTACTCAACATAAATTCTTCTCCGATTTAATTAGCCATTTTGCTTTACGTGATATTTTCTCCACTTCACACATCACCGTTAACTATACTTTATTCGAAAACACTCAACAAAAATTATCCCATCCTCTTCAATGGATTGACCCACAAGGTGAACAGATACTCGATACAGAATTCATCATAGATGGTTATGATAATATCACCGCTTCTATGCGTTTATTCAAAACTTCTAAACCCCTCTTGCGCGATATTAAACAATGCGGTCTCCTTGTTCGTTCCACCGAAAGTATCTTTTGCCATTCCTGGTTAGATATGGATATTTGGGCTGACCCTATGATCGAATACGTTTACGGTTATATACAATGCGATTATATTAAAGAACTTATGTACCAATTCGATGATAATGGCGCTAACCCCTCTAACCCTTTCCTCATATTAGACCATTCTCGCGGCGGTCTCATAGATTCTCACCCTTTCACTAAAGCACTCTTTAAATACCCCATTTTAAAACTTAAAGAAACACTTGCCGATTTAGATGAATCTGGTAGTTGCAAACGTTTAACTATGGATGATTTAACCGAATTATTAGACCAATTTGATGCATTTAAAAAAGAAGTTAAAGCCGATGTATTTGCAGAACCAACCACTCAAAAAGGTTGGCGTGATTCTCGTGCTACACAACTCTTTCAAGATATTCAACAAATGAAAAATCTCGTTGTTAAAGAATCCCAAGAAACTACACCTATTGTTACTGAATCTCGCAAAAAAGTTAGCTCCTTCAATCTCGTCTTTCGTCAACTCGATACTCGTATACGTAAACGTTACGAAATTAAAGATTCATCCAATTCTATTGACCTTGTTATTAATATGAATAACCCCATCTTCACAACACATTTTTCTAACGTTAACTCCATTAGCGATATCAAATCAACCGAAGGATTGATTATCCTCTCCGAAATCTTCATCGACGCCTTTGCAAAACTCCTCACCGATCGCGAAATAGCTTCCAATGATCACGTTAAAACTTTAGACCCTATTAGTATCCTCAAATATTCCGAAAGTATCAATCAAACTTATAAAGTCCAATTGGATCAACCCATCTATAAAATGTTCCAAAAATATTTAGATAAACTCCCTTCTCATCATACTCATCAATGTTTCCGATTACCTCGTAATCACAAAAATGTTTAATCCAATTAATTACTTAAATAATACAATAACATTGATTTATATAGAAATATGAATTACTTAAAGTATTTGTTTGGTATAACAACTGTTATCATTTATACATTATTTAATCATTGCACTTGCAAAATAATTCATAAAAATATAGATACACATTATGGATTCTCTTCAATGTTGGTTTATGCTATACCACTTTTCACATTTATAACTAACAATACTCTCACATATGAAAATTACACTCTCATTTATATCCAATCATTAATAAGTTTTTACTATAACGTCATACGTCAACAAAAAACTACTATAAAATACTGGCCTGTAATTTATACTATTGATACATCTTTTATTACTATCTTCCCTGCTAAATATTTAGCATTTCCTCCCAAATACATTTACTCAATACCATTAATCAATTTCATTATACATACTTTGTTTCCTAACAGTGAATTACACTCTTGTTTATTTGCATATTCCATTTTCCATGTATTTACCGCTAAACCACATGTAATCCCATTTATACTCCCAGGAATGCTTGCTCAATCATCTTTATATATTAACACTCAATATGAAACATTGCTACATAAATATTTATGGCATTTCTCTTGTGGCGTTGCTATTTCCCAAATATCCTTTTAATTAACTACACATTATCAACCTATCTATAAAAAACATACTCATCAATGTTTCCGATTACCTCGCACTCGCAAAAGTCTATAATAATCTAATCAATTACTTAAATAATAAGAATAATATTGATTTATATGGATTATAAAAATTTGAACATCATTTTCATAGGGTTCACTTGCAGTTTATCATTATGCAAATCATTTGTATTTACACATAATATTATACTTAGAAAAATACTACAATGTTATTTCATCACAGATAGTATCAAAAATTATGATAGACTAGATATCATTTTACATCATATCATTTTCGCTACTTTTTCTCAAGTTTGTAACGTAAATGAACTATACATAAATTTATTTTTTGAATGGACTACATTGTTTTTATTGCTTTATAAAAAATATAAATATACTTCATTTAAATACATTTTTGCAATATCCTGGATCATATTGCGTTTAATATGGTCCCCATTTATTTTTTATCAAATCATAAATACTAAACAATCCATTAATGATAAATATTTATACAATACAGCAATTATTATCATTCATTCATTATTTAATCATTGGACTTGCCAAATACTTCACAAAAATATAGATACACATTATGGATTCTCTTCAATGTTGCTTTATGCTATACCACTTTTCACATTTATAACTAACAATACTCTCACATTCGAAAATTACACTCTCATTTATATCCAATCGTTAATAAGTTTTTACTATAACGTCATACGTCAACAAAAAACTACTATAAAATACTGGCCATTAATTTTAGCTATCGATACATCTTTTATTACCATTTTCTCTTCTAAATATTTAGGATTTCCTACTAAATACACTTACTCAATACCATTACTAAACTTTATCATAAAAAGCTTTTTCCCTCACAGCGAATTACACTCTTGCTTATTTGCATATTCCATTTTTCGTTTATGTATTCATAAACCATATGTAATCCCATTTATTCTCCCAGGAATGCTTGCTCAATCCTGCTTACTTATTTTTAATCGTAAATATGAAACATTGCTACATAAATATTTATGGCATTTCTCTTGTGGCGTTGCTATTTCCCAAATATCCTTTTGACCCATATTTTAAATTTTTACTAAAATATCACTTAAAAAACAAATTCGCCTTAGATTAGTGAACAGCAACACACAGCTTGTAATGTCAGATCATATTACGACAAAACATATTAATGCCAAATTATTAGGTGTATTCTATCCTACTCAGTATGGAAAAACAAATGAAGTTATAAAGCTTATACTTAAGAGAATGAAACTTGATGATACTAATGGAAAAAGTTGTCATATTATATTTACACAAAACAACTTATTATGTACTGATCAATTTGCTAAACGAATACTAAAATCATTTAAACAGACTTACGGGGAAAGTTGTGTATGTGTTTTATCTTCAGATGATAAACATAAAAATCAAAGTTATCAACATGTTAAAAATGGTTATCAATTGAATAAACTTCTAATAAATAAAAATAAACAAAAAATACGTCCATCTATAATTATTCATTGTAGTCATCCAACAAGATTTGATGACATCGTAGAAGTTATGGATACTTTGCAAAATAAGAAAGACAGCAAAAAATTTGACACTATTTTTGATAGAGCATTTATTTATTATGATGAAGCACATTTATATCTAGATAAAATATCAGAACTAAAAGAAACATGTGATGATTATTCAATTTGTAAAGGACATACATTTATAACAGCAACAAGTTCTAAACTTCAAAATACACTTTATGAAAAAATTACATTTATGCCACTTCCTGAACGACCAAATTATTGTTCTATAAAAGATGATATGAACTTTAAAATAATTGATGATTTCACACCAAAAGCACCTAAAAAAGTGGTTTCTGATTTTGTGTCTCACGTTCTAACTTCATTTCCAGATATTTTGAAAAAAGGTGCACGATGTTTCATGCCAGGAAAAAAATCAACAGATTCTCATGATGAAATCAAAACAGAAGTTTTAAAACATAACCCTAAAGCAGTTGTAATTGTCTTCAATGGCAATAATAGAAAGCTTTATTACTCTGAACACAATTCTAATCTTTTAAAGCCTGTAAAAATAGAACAAAGCACTGTAAAAGAAACAAATGAAGTGATTTCTGATATTATTCATGACAATAACCTTCAGGATCGTCCTATCATATATACAGGTTATCTTTGCATTAAAGAAGGTCTTACATTACTAAATAGTAAACTTGGTACATTCACTTCGGCTATATTTGGTCATGAATATGAACCTAAAAATAAGACATTTCCAGATACACTTTATCAACTTGCAGGAAGATTAACAGGTAATACTAAGAATTGGGAAAACTTTAACACAACAACAATCTACTGCAAATCAGAGATTAAAAGATTAATGTTATTGCAGGAATCAATCAATAAAGAAATTAATGATAAGAAAAGAAAAGCTAGTGAGTTGTCTGAATCTGAAACAAGTGTAAAAAGAATTAAATCAAACATAGTTTCCACTTAATTTTTCCCGCCAACAACTGCAGAATAACTTTAAATATTAAAAAAATCATTTCTCCAAAAATGTAAATATTTAAAATGATTTTCCCCGTATTGGGGTTGGGATATGAGCTTGATTACCTCCACGTGGTATATCCTGGATTACAACTGAATATCAAGCATTTGAAATTGCAAACTGTTAACCTTTATAATTTTCTATGTGTTAATTTACTATTTTTATTATTATACCATAATTCAACATTCTGATTATATGTTAGTCTCGGTATTAATCCAAATTCATTATTATATATTATATTGGAAAGCTTGTCAATTTGCTTTTTATTTCGTATATTTTGTATAGCCTTTAGCAAATTTTCCTTTGCCATTAACGCACTTTTTATTGATTCGTTAAACAATTTAAGTTTTATTACAATTTTTATCAATTGAGCCTTACTTAAATGATTAAAAATATTAGCTCCTGCATTTAATAAAAGTCTCACACCTTCCGTAAAATTATTACGAATTGCTATATGTAAAGGTTTTTTTCCCTCTTTATTCTTAATATTGTAATTTGCTTTTGCATTTAATAATAGTTCAAGATGTTTTATATTTTCATTATAACATGTATGATGTAATGGTGTATTTCCACCAATATCTCTAATATTCAGATTTATATCATTATGTTTTAATAAAAGTTTAATACCTACTGTAAAATTAACTTTATCACATAGAAAATGTAATGGTGTATGTCCATCAATATTTTGAATATTTGGATTTATATTGGCATGATTTATTAGAAGTTCAATACCTTCTGCAAATTTAGCTCCACATGCCGTATGTAATGGTATTTTACCAATATTATCTGTAATATTGGGATTTGCATTCTTATTCAATAGAATACTAATTAATTTTTTATCTCTAAAATAGCATGCTATATGTAATGGTGTTTTTCCGTCTTTGTTTTTATAATTAACATTAATCTTGTCTTGTTCTATATATTTTATAAAACGTTTGAAGTGTTTGATTGATATATTGTTTAAATCACCTTCAATTAATGTTTTTACATAACTAACATTATCCATAACATAGTCAACAAAATAATAAAATAATATAGTTAAATACTACTTAAAGAACAAATATAACTAATATTAGTGAACAGACAG
>MDTC01231407.1_pt1 | contig 22274 bp, 14 predicted proteins | sample 811181 | NCBI WGS metagenome assembly MDTC01 (sample SAMN05326644, study PRJNA326480) | marine metagenome | isolation source: seawater | place: Pacific Ocean: North | collected 2011 | reverse complement strand
TTCCTTTATTCTTCCTCTTCTGTTATTTTTTAGGTCCATTACCCAAGCTAATTTTTCTTCGCTTATTCCACTAGGGTCATGAATGAATCCTTTAGAATCACTTAATGTCACCACTTTTGCTCCGAGTTGAGTTGCCTTTTCGCATGCAAATTGGGCTACATTTCCTGAACCAGAAATAGAAACTGTTTTACCTTTAAAACTATCCCCTTTTGTATTAAGCATTTCTGCTGCGAAATAAACAGTACCATAACCAGTCGCTTCTGGTCTTATCAAAGATCCGCCCCAGTTGATGCCTTTTCCTGTTAACACGCCCGTAAATTCATTTCTTAATCTCTTGTACTGTCCAAACATGTATCCAATTTCTCTTCCCCCTACTCCAATATCACCAGCTGGAACGTCAGTATTGGGTCCAATATGTCTAAATAGCTCTGTCATAAAAGATTGACAAAATTTCATCACTTCATTGTCAGACTTTCCTTTGGGATCAAAGTCTGAACCACCTTTTCCACCTCCCATTGGTAAAGTGGTTAGAGAATTTTTAAAAACTTGTTCAAAACCTAAAAACTTTAGTATTGATAAATTCACTGAGGGGTGAAACCTCAAACCTCCCTTATATGGACCAATAGCAGAATTAAATTCGACTCTAAATCCTCTGTTTACTTGAACTTCTCCTTTGTCATCTAACCAAGGAACTCTAAACTGTAAAACTCTTTCTGGCTCAATAATTCTTTCTAATATTTTCGCTGTCTTATATTTTGGATTAGCTTCAATGAAAGGAATAACAGTTTCAACAACTTCTTCAACTGCTTGAATAAATTCTGCTTCACTATTATTTTTTGATAATACGCCTTCCATAAAAGCGTCAATTTGATTTTGATATGCTGACATTTTATAAGTGTTTTTTTTAAAAAATTAAAAATTTGAGCCAAATGTATGGAAATTTATTTTTTATTTTTGTGTAATGTGATTCATTTTATTTTAGGATTTCAATCAAACAAAATATATTAATTGGATATGTAAGGGTAAATTTGTCGAATATTATGTTTGATTCACAATATTCAAAAAAAAATTCTTCTGACGAAGAACAATTTTACTACTCTAATGATGGATATATTATTTTTACAGAAAAGTATCATCTTAGAAGAGGATATTGTTGTAAAAACAAATGCAAGCACTGCCCCTTTGGATTTAAGAAAAAAGGAAAAAACAATATAAACGATGGATTTGTCTAAATTCAAAAAAACAATATTAGCTGGAATTCCTGAAAAAATTCCATCTATAAAAAAAAGATCTGAATCAATAAGTCACGCTCCAAACAGAAAAGAAATATTAACAAAAAGCGAAAAAAAACTAGCTTTAAAGAATGCTCTGAGATATTTTCCTAAAAATCAGCATGAAACCCTTTCTGTAGATTTTATCAATGAGCTAAATAATTATGGTCGAATCTATATGTATAGATTTATGCCCGATTACAAAATCTATGCAAGGCATATTGAAGATTATCCTGGAAAATCATTACAGGCAAAATCAATAATGTTAATGATTCAGAACAATTTAGATCCTGCAATTGCCCAACATCCCGAAGAACTTATTACTTATGGTGGTAACGGTAGTGTTTTTCAAAATTGGGCCCAGTACCTGTTGACAATGAAATATTTAGCTGAAATGACGGATGATCAAACACTTGTCATGTATAGTGGGCATCCACTGGGTCTTTTTCCCTCAAATATCAATGCTCCAAGAGTTGTTATAACCAATGGTATGATGATTCCAAATTATTCTAAAAAAGATGATTGGGAAAAGTTCAATGCACTTGGAGTTACTCAATATGGACAAATGACTGCTGGTTCTTACATGTATATTGGTCCGCAAGGTATTGTACATGGAACTACTATCACTGTATTAAATGCTTGTAGGAAAATTGACAGTAAAGGTACGAGAGGTAAATTATTTGTAACTGCAGGCTTAGGGGGAATGAGTGGAGCTCAGCCCAAAGCGGGAAATATTGCAGGGGTTGTTTCTGTTACAGCAGAAATTAATCCAAAAGCAACTTACAAAAGACACGAGCAAGGCTGGGTTGATGAAGTAATAGACAATCTTGACAAACTATGTGAAAGGGTAAAAACTGCTGTTGAAAAAAAGGAGGTAGTCTCAATTGCATTTGATGGCAATATTGTTGATGTATGGGAAAAATTCTACGAAGAGGATATTTATATTGACCTCGGATCTGACCAGACATCGTTACATAACCCATGGGCAGGTGGATATTATCCAACAGGACTCAGTTTTGAAGAATCTAACAAACTAATGTCTAATAATCCAAAACTATTCAAAGAAAAGGTACAGTCAACAATAAGAAAGCATGCAGAAATAATTAATAAACATACTGCCAGAGGAACCTATTTTTTTGATTATGGAAATGCATTTTTATTAGAAGCTTCTAGAGCGGGTGCAGATGTGATCTCAAATGATGGTGTAACTTTTAAATACCCCTCATACGTACAAGATATAATGGGGCCTATGTGTTTTGATTACGGATTTGGACCTTTTAGATGGGTTTGCGCCTCAGGAAAGCCTGAAGACTTACAAAAATCTGATGAAATAGCTTGCGAAATCTTAGAAAAGTTGATGCTTGATTCTCCAGCTGAAATACAACAACAAATGGCCGACAATATACAATGGATTAAAGGAGCTCAGGAAAACAAGCTAGTTGTTGGTTCTCAAGCTAGGATTTTATACGCTGATAGCGAAGGTAGAATTAAAATAGCCCAAGCTTTTAACGAAGCGATAGCTAAAAAAGATATCAGCGCTCCAATAATTTTAGGCAGAGACCACCATGATGTCTCTGGAACAGATTCTCCATATAGAGAAACTTCAAACATTTATGATGGATCTGCTTTTACTGCTGATATGGCAATTCAAAATGTGATAGGAGACTCTTTTAGAGGTGCTACATGGGTAAGCATACACAATGGAGGAGGAGTTGGCTGGGGTGAAGTTATAAACGGCGGTTTTGGACTAACACTTGATGGTTCTAAACTTGCCGAAGAAAAACTTCAAAATATGCTTTTTTGGGACGTAAATAACGGAATTGCAAGAAGGAACTGGGCAAGGAATAAAGAGGCAATTTTTGCAATAAAAAGAGAAATGGAAAGAAATCCAAAGCTTAAAGTAACTTTACCAAATATTGCAAATGATGAGATAATTGATAACGCTGTAGCTTAATTTAAAATTTACAATTTTTTAAATCCGTATATTTTATTTTAAATTGTTTCTTTGCACTTGAAATATAAAGCATATGAAACAAAAAATCGCGATAATCGGTGCCGGTAACTTAGGAATTTCTTTAGCCGATGGTCTTGTTAATTCTAATAAATATAGTCCTGAGCAATTTCATCTTTCAAGAAGAAGAAGCGAAAAACTAGAGTTTAAAAAAAAATTAGGATTCAATTGTTTCAACAATAACAAATCTGCAATAAAAGATGTAGATATTATAATAATTGCAGTATTGCCACAGAAAATAAATGAAGTTCTTTTAGAAATTAAAAATAGCTTAAAGACCAATCAGATAATTATTTCACTTGTCTCTGGAGTTGAGATTAAAAACATTTCTGAAATTATTGGTAATAATAATCCAATTTTTAGAGCTATGCCAAACACTGCAATTTCTATTAGAGAAAGTATGACTTGTATAACAACACTGGAAAAGTGGAAATCAAAATTATCACAGATTACCAAATTATTTAATGAAGTTGGAGAAACTTCAATCATAAACGAAGAAAAAATGACATCTGCAACAGCACTGTGTGCATGTGGAATTGCATTTTTTTTAAGAGCCATCAGAGCAGCATCTCAAGGAGGGAATGAAATTGATTTTCATTCATCAGAAGCATTAAGAATGGCCGCACAAACTGCCAAAGGGGCTGCATCACTTTTACTACATAATAATTCTCACCCTGAAGATGAGATTGATAAAGTGACCTCTCCAAGAGGATGTACAATTGCTGGACTTAACGAAATGGAACATAATGGATTTAGTTCTGCATTTATAAAAGGCATAAAATTTTCCTCTGAAAAAGCAAAAAATCTTTATAAATGAGTTTCTTAGAACATAAAACTATTTGGATAACTGGAGCATCTTCAGGGATAGGTAAAGCACTAGCAATTGAAATGTCTAAGAAAAATAATAATATAATTTTATCGTCAAGAAATATCAGTGACTTAGAATCAGTTGCAAAGCTTTGTAAGGGAAATACTTTAGTATTACCAATTGATTTAGAAAAGCAAGATAACTTTGTAAATAAGGTCAAAAAGGCAATAGATGTTTTTGGGAAAATTGATATATTAATCAATAACGGAGGAATAAGTCAGAGATCAACAGCCAGCGAAACCTCAATAGATGTGGATAGAAGGCTCATGGAAATCAATTATTTTGGAACTGTTGTATTGACAAAGTCTATTCTTCCTTACATGCAAAAACAAAAAAGTGGCCACATTGTAACTGTAAGTAGTCTCTCAGGAAAATTTGGATTTTTTCTACGCTCAGCATATGCCGCATCAAAATTTGCACAATTAGGATTTTTTGAATCTTTAAGACTAGAAGAAGAAAAAAATAATATTAAAGTTAGTATGGTTTTTCCTGGTTTTGTAAACACTAATATTTCGCAAAACGCTCTTTCAGGAGAAGGAAAAAAACACGATCAACATGATGAAAACCAAAAAAAGGGAATATCTCCTGAGAAATGCGCAAAAGACATAATTAAAGGAATAAAAGAAAACAAACACGAAATATATAGTGGAGGTAAGGAAATATGGATGGTAAAAATTAGAAGACTTTTACCAGGACTATTTTATCGAATCTTAAGAAACCAATCTGGAACTTAATCCTTGATCCTTGTAAATCTAAGAGCTTTTAACATCCAATCTGGGAGTGGTTGTGAAGGGTGTCTTTTTTCAACGTTTAGAAAAAGTCCTAATTTTTCAATTATAGGAATCTTGTAAACTTCAATCATTTCAATAAGAGTGCCGTCGGGGTCTTCGCAATATGTGCAGTGTACTTTGGTACTTTCTCCCATACTTAAAACATCTTTAGTGTCACAAGTAAACCCATGACCAGCGTTTTTTAGTTTTTCTCCCAGAGCGCTCATATTTCTAACATCAAAACCCAAATGAACAAAACCGATATCCCCCCACAATCTACCTTCATAGATTTTTAAAGGTTTTCTAGACGACTTATTTTCAACTAATTCTATATAACTTTTACCCGCTAGTTTTGAAAAACCTCCACCTGAAGGATTACTTTGCGACAATAATACTCTTCTATATTTTTCATCACCACCAGGGATATTTTCCCAATCTTTAAAAACTCCTTCCTTATCACTAAGGATACTATCATAACCTAACAAAGAATAAAACTTAATTGCACTAGCCATATTAGAAACACCAATTGAACATCCTACAGTTCCTCCGGTAATGCTACTATGTTTTGTATAAAAATCGTCTGCAGGAAGTATCTGCCACAATAGGCCATTTAAATCTTTTACATAAAATGACTCTGAATGAAAAGGAGTTTGTTTAATTTCTGAAATAACCTCTGCACCATTAGACTTGAAAAAATCAAACGCTTTGCGAATGTCAGGTGTTTTCACCATTCCAATAAAAATACCTAAATCACCAAGTTGATGTTTTACATTTGCATGCGAAGCAGTAAATGTAGTTGGAGAAACAACTTCCATTGCGCAGCCTCCCTTTATATTTAAGATCATAGCTGCTCTTTTAGAAATTACCTTCTCATCTGTATATATTGTCATAAGAGGTGCTTCTGCCTCATCATTAAAAAAAGGAATATCCATCCCAAAAAACTTCCTATACCACTTCCAGGCAGGAGCATGTTCTGGAACTCCTACACCTATGTGCTGTATGCCGTGTATTGTGTAACTCATGATTTTATTCTTTCAACATAAATTCCTTTGTAAATATCTACTTTAATTTTATCTCCAGTATCTATAAATAAAGGAACTCTAACCTCTGCGCCTGTGTCAATCGTAGCTGGCTTCATTGTGTTTGTAGCAGTATCTCCTTTAATACCAGGCTCCGTGTAGGTTACTTCAGTTTCTAAAAACTGTGACTGCTCAACGACTAAAGGTAATTCTTCTTCTGCATGAAAAATTATAGTACATATTTGTCCTTCTTTCATGAATTCCGGTTTTTCAATCATATGTGATTCAATGAATACCTGTTCATAAGTATCGTTATTCATGAAGTGATATCCACTATCTTCTTTATACAAATATTGATAAGATCTGTTTTCAATTCTGACAATATCAATTTTATGACCTGATGGAAATGTATGATCTACTACTCTACCATCTTCAATTCCCTTTAATTTCGTTCTAACAAATGCAGGGCCTTTACCAGGTTTGACATGTTGGAATTCAATTACCTGAACCAATTTGTTATTGTGCTTAATGCACAAACCATTTTTTATTTCTGAAGTTGAAGCCATATATAAAATTTAAACGACAAATATAAAAAATGTTAGGATAGACATTAACTAATGTTGCTCCAATTAGGTTTTAGTTTCATTTGTCTGTTTAGTTCTGCTCTAATAGACTGATTTTCATTAAATTTTATTTCAGGATCTTTCTTTAATAATGTATCTACATCCATTTTAGCAAGTTGTATGAGCTGCCCATCTTTTGCTAAATCAGCAATTTTAAAATCTAGAACACCACTTTGTTGAGTCCCCATTATATCTCCAGGTCCTCGCATTTTTAAATCCTGCTCTGCTATTTCAAAGCCATCATTTGTCCGCACCATGGTTTCCAACCGAGATTTACCATCGTCCGAAATCTTATATCCGCTCATTAAAATGCAATAGGATTGATCTGCACCTCTTCCAACTCTTCCTCTTAATTGATGAAGTTGAGATAAACCAAACTTTTCAGCACTTTCAATAATCATTAATGAAGCATTTGGTACATCAACACCAACTTCTATTACAGTAGTAGCTACCATGATTTGTGTTTTCCCACTTACAAATTGTGACATTTCAAAATCTTTAGCCTCAGGTTTCATTTTTCCATGTACGACACTTACTTTATAATTTGACAATGGAAATCTTCTCACTATACTTTCATAGCCATCCATTAAGTCTTTATAATCTAATTTTTCAGATTCTTCAATTAATGGATAAACCACATAAACTTGCCTTCCTTTTTTAATTTCGTCTTCCATAAATTGAAATACTTTTAATCGACTAGAATCATAACGATGTTTAGTATTGATTAACTTTCTTCCTGGTGGTAATTCATCTATTACAGAAACATCCAAATCTCCGTAAAAGGTCATTGCTAAAGTTCGGGGTATAGGAGTTGCTGTCATAACTAAAACGTGCGGGGGCTGAATATTTTTTTTCCAAAGTTTTGCTCTTTGAGCAACACCAAATCTATGTTGTTCATCTATTACTGAAAGACCTAAATTTTGGAACATTACTTTATCTTCTAATAAAGCGTGTGTACCGACAAGTAAATCAATTTCTCCGCTTTCCAGTCCTTGATGAATTTCCCTTCTTACAGAAGATTTCACAGATCCTGTTAATAGAGATATTTGTATTCCCAAAGGATCCAAAAACTTTTTTACTGTATTGAAATGCTGAATGGCTAATATTTCTGTTGGTGCCATCATACAAGCTTGAAATCCATTATCAATGGCCAACAAAATGGATAAAATTGCAACCAATGTTTTACCACTTCCAACATCTCCTTGTAATAAACGATTCATATGATTTCCTGAGCCAACATCTTTTCTAATTTCTCTAACTACTCTCTTCTGGGCATTTGTTAAATCAAAAGGAATATAATCACTAAAAAATAAATTGAACTTTTCTCCCACTTTTCCAAATACAAAACCTTTAATCTTTTCTCTATTAATCAACTTTTGCTTGGTCATTGAAAGTTGAAGGAAAAATAACTCTTCATATTTCAATCTTAATGTAGACTTACTGAGTAATTCCTTACTCTTCGGAAAATGAATATTCATAAAAGTTTCATTCCTTGGCAAAAAATGATTTTTTTGTTCAATTTCGTTTGATAAGGTAGCTTCAATATGCGGTTGAATTTTAATGAGTAAATTTCTCATTAAATTTTCTATTCCCCTAGAGTGTAATCCAAATGTGCTTAATTTTTCTGTCGAAGGATAAACTGGCTGAAGTTCACCAATTTTATTTTTATTAGAAATTTCCAGTTCTAATTCGGGGTGATTAAAATTCAAATTACCTCCATAAAAGTTAGGTTTACCAAATACAACATATTTTTTACCAATTTGTATTGATGACTTTACCCATTTAATGCCCTTAAACCAAACTAACTTGACAGATCCAGAATGATCATCGGCACTTGCAACCAATCTTTTTTTTCTAGATTGTCCTATTTCTTCAATTTTCGTTATTGTAACTAAAATTTGAACATTTTGATCACTTGATGTGATTTCGTTGATATCCTTAATTTTAGAACGGTCAACATATCTAAATGGGAAGTGAAGGGACAAATCTCTAAAAGTGTAGATTAAAAGTTCTGATTTTAAAATATCAGCTCTTTTCGGGCCAACACCCTTTAAATATTCAATAGGAGTATTTAGAATTTCTGGATTCAATGATTTAAAATATCATTGAAAATAAAAAAAAACTTACGCTTGTTATCTAAATAGCGTCTTTTCCTAACAATAAAACAGGATTTTCTAAGTAATTTTTGAATGAATTCAAAAAAGCAGAGCCAACAGCACCATCTACGACTCTATGATCACAACTCAAAGTAACTTTCATTACATTGCCCGGAACTACATCTCCATTTTTAACAACGGGTATTTGCTGAATACCACCAATTGCTAAAATACAAGAGTCAGGAGGATTTACAATTGCGGTAAATTCATCGATTCCAAACATACCAAGATTAGAAATTGTAAAGGTATTTCCTTCCCACTCTTCTGGTTGTAGTTTTTTGTCTTTTGCCTTTTGTGCGAAATGTTTCACTTCTTCCCCAATTTGAGTTAAAGATTTTTCATCCGCAAATCTGACTACCGGAACCAATAAACCTTCATCAACTGCTACTGCTACACCAATGTGCACGTGATCGTTATATCTTATAAAATCTCCATACCAAGATGCATTTATTTTTGGATTATCTTTTAGCGCAATTGCAACTGCTTTTACTACAAGATCGTTAAAAGAAATTTTTAAAGGTTCAATTGCTTTATTTATGGATTTTCTTGCTGCGATAGCGTTATCCATATCAATAGAAACTGTGAGATAGAAATGAGGAGCAGTAAACTTGCTCTCTGCCAACCTTTGTGCTATTACTTTTCTCATTTGAGAAACAGGTTGATCTGTGAATGATTCCACAGCGGAAGTTACTGTCTTTGATTGATAATTATCAATATCTCTTTTTACAATTCTACCATCTGTGCCTGTTCCTTTAACAAATTTCAAATTAATACCCCTTTCTTTAGCAAGTTTTTTTGCTAAAGGTGATGCCTTAATAAATGTATCTGTAACAGTTTCTGCTTTTGGAAAATCAACAGAACTGGATTTTTGGGTTATTGACTGATTAGCAATAACTGGGCTAGGTGTTGGAGAAGGAGAAACTTTTGGTGTAGGTACTGGTTTCGGCTCTGGTGTAGGCTTAGGCACTTCTTTAATTTCAGGGATTGATTCATCAGTTTTTTCCTGGTTACTTTCTTCTTCCTTCTTTAAAATTTCTGTTACATCTTCACCTTCATCTCCCAAGATGGCTAGTATTGAATCAACAGGTGCTGTTTGGCCTTTCTCAACTCCAATATGTAATAGTACACCTTCTTGAAAAGATTCGAACTCCATTGTAGCCTTATCCGTTTCTATTTCAGCTAAAAGTTCACCACTTTCAATGCTGTCTCCTACATTTTTGTGCCACTCAGCAACAACTCCTTCTGTCATCGTATCGCTAAGCTTGGGCATTCTAACTATTTCAGCCATAAAAATTTAATTGATAATTAATCTTTAATAAATGGATAATCTTTCTCTACATACACATCTTCATACAGTTCGTGGGGCTCAAGTTCTGGGGAATCTTCAGCAAAAGCTATTGATTCATCAACAATTTGCTTCACATCATTTTGCATATTTTTAATCTGATCATCTGTTGCAAGTTTGTTTTCTTTAATAGTATTTAAAACTTGTGTAATTGGGTCTTTTTCTTTGTAATCTTCAACTTCATCTTTTGTCCTATATTTTTGCGGATCAGACATCGAATGACCTTTATATCTATATGTTCTTATATCAAGAAGTGTAGGACCATTACCATTTCGGGCATGCTCTGCTGCATTTTTGATTGCGTTGTGTACAGATTCAACTGACATACCATCAACAACAAAAGATGGCATATGGTATGATTTACCTATTTCGCTCATATCTTCAACGTTTGTAGTCCTTTTAACAGACGTACCCATTGCATAATTGTTGTTTTCAATAATAAAAATAACAGGTAAATTCCACATCATAGCCATATTAAATGTTTCATGCAGTGCTCCTTGTCTTGCTGCACCATCTCCAAACGAACAAAATGTTACATTTTTATTGCCCTTGTATTGATCTGCAAAGGCTATTCCAGCACCCATCGGAATTTGTGCACCGACAATACCATGACCACCCATTAAGTTCACTTCTTTACTAAACATGTGCATTGACCCACCTTTTCCTTTCGACATACCTGTTTTTTTCCCATAAAGTTCTGCAACCATATATTTTGGATGAAGGCCTAATGCTATAGGATGGGCGTGGTCACGATATGCAGTAATATGTTTATCTTCTTTTTCACAAGCCGATGCAGTACCTGCAACAACCGCTTCTTGCCCAATGTATAAATGGCAGAAACCACCAAATTTTTGCTGGATATATAAATGCCCTACTCTTTCTTCAATTTTTCTCATAAGTAGCATATCCTTATACCACTTTAGATATTGAGCTTTAGAAAAAGGCAACTTTTTTTTCAGACTAGTTTTACTTTTTTTTGTTAATGGTGTTGATGACATAGCTTATTAAATATTGACAAATATATATGAAAACTTTTGAACACTAGATTTAATTAAAACTATTCGTTAGTTTTTAAGTTTGGTTGGAAAACTAAAGGTAATAAATCTTCTGCAGATTTAATAACATAAATCATACCCTGCCCACCCTTTAAAAGTATTTCAATAGGAAATTTTTGTTTTTGCTCATATTCTACCATCACCTGTCTACAAGCACCACATGGAGAAACTGGTTTTTTTAAGTCGCCATGAATAGATTTTACAGAGATAGCAATCTTTTTTATTGCTAATTTAGGGTAGTTTGCTCTAGTATTATAAAGAAGTACTCTTTCTGCGCACATCGATGATGGGAATGCACTATTTTCTTGATTATTTGCAGAATATATTTTACCATTTTCTAATAAGAGCGATGCCCCGACAGAGAAACCTGAATAAATTGAATAAGCATCTTTAATTGCGTTATCACAAAATCTAAATAGCTTTTGATCAATTATTGGAAGGTTTTTTTCAGATTTATAACAATTGTAGGAGAAGGAAGACTTTAGTAACATAACAAAGATTAAAATTACTAAGTTAAAGTATTCTAAATTGAAAATTATCTTTTTAGCTTTTATTCTTGGTTTCTCCAAGATTAAAATTGATAGAAAATCGAATTGTGTTTGCCAGTGGGCTGTTTCGATTATTTACTGGTAAAACATAAGATACGTCAATATTTATAACTTGGTATTTAATACCAAAACCAAATGAAGCAAATTTTCTATCACCCTTAGTGTAATGTTCATGAAAATATCCTCCTCTTATGGCAAATAAATTATTATATAAATATTCCATACCAAAAGAAATATTTATTTCTCTTAGTTCTTCCTTCAATATAGAACCATCTTCAATTGCATAAGTGCCATCAGGGTATACAACGTTATCTCCATTTTGATCATAAAGTATGAACCCAGGTGCGTCAGTAAAAGATCCAAATATTCCTGAAGCAACTCCAACATCTGGGTACCTTCCAGATGCTACATCATCAATCTTTGGTGGATTAGAAGCATCTTCCTTGTATATCGGAGGTGTAGGGACTAATAATTTATTTGCATCAAAAGCAAATGATACTTTATTGTATTCATCTAGATACATGTTTAAACAGCTACCTAATCTCAAATTTGCTGGTAGAAAATCATTACTTACCGCACTATCTGTATAGCTCATCGGTGCTCCTATATTTGAAATATTAGCTCCAAATGCAATTGATGATTTTTTATCTGCTAAATCAAAATCATTGGAAGTATAATATAGTGAAAGATCGGTTGATATACTATTGGCAAAATTTTTTGTTGGTCCACCTTGACCACTACTGATTCCACCAGTTAAGTTAGAGTAAATATATCTTGCAGAAAGACCAGCAGAAAAATTATCACTCAACAGTCTTGAATAAACAACATCTAAAGCAAATTCGTTTGGCTTGAAATCTCTGATTTCAGTACCTTGAATGTCTGTAAATGTTATATTCCCTAAGGAAAAATATCGTAAAGATGCTCCAATTGTCGAAAGTCTATCAACTCTCTTGTATCCTGACAAATACGCTAAATTTATATCGTTAACTAAGGCCCTTAGCCAAGGAGAATAGGAAATACTAAAACCCATATCATATGTCTCATCAATGAAAACTAATTTTGAAGGGTTCCAATGGATTGCGTTTGCATCAGGGCTAATCGCAACCCCAACATCTCCCATTGCTCCAGATCTAGAGTCAGGAGTTATTAATAAAAATGGTACTGCAGTAGTAATTGTATTAAGGTTGGATCCTGACAGCTGCTGAGAGTTCAGGGTTCCTTGAGAAAAGGAATTATTACTGAATAATAAAGAAAATGCAATAATAAGGTAAGAAAACAGATGGTTTATTTTCATGTTTTATTCATTTTACAAAAGAACGGCAAATATAGTCAAATAGTATTTAGAATATAATTATTTTAATAGGAACATAGATTCTGTTTTATCTGAAGATAATCCTTGTTCGTTGACTACTTTAATGTTGTAAAGATATACTCCTTGAGACAATTTATCACCAAATTCATCTCTTCCGTCCCATAATATTCCATCTGATCTAAATCCTTTGTTATAAATTCTTCTGTTAATTCTTTTCACTGTTTTACCAGAAACATTGTAAATCTGAATACTCACATCTAAATAATTACAATTTTGGTTGTGTTCGAAAAAAAACTCGGTTCTGTTTGTAAAAGGATTTGGATAATTTAATACATGATCTAATTGAACTTCTTTATTGTCTTGAACATTGAAAATAATTTCTTTTTCTGATGAATTATTGTAAATGTCCCATACCTTAACTTTGAGTATGTGTTCTCCTTCACTAAACTGATTTAATTCATAGTTTATTTTTCCGCTTTTGTACGTATCTAGATCCGCATCGTAATAATCATTTAAAATTATTGTATTTGCATAATCGTTGTCAATAATTAGTTCAATATCATGACCAATACCATTACCTACAGTATTTATTCCGTTTTCATCAAAAACTGAAACTATCAGTAAGGGATTTTTATTTGTGATTCCACCAGAGACAAAGCTTTCATCGTTTAGAAAAATGTCTAATTCAGGACCTATTTTATCATCAGCAACTGTAGTGTCTATTCCACCTATTACAAGAGAGTTATTATACCCAGAAGCATCTACCAGGCTATTTTCCGCATAAAAACTTATTCTTGATAGCCCATAATTATAACTAATATCCTTTGGAACTTTGAAAGTAAATGAAAATTCACCGTTGTTAACAGAAGACTTACCCTTGTAGATTATATTTTTCCACATTTGAAATGTAGAAGCAGTTGAACCGGAATTAGTTCCTAGTGTATTGTAAGTTGATTTTTTATCAAAAAAGGTTATATATACCCTTCCGTTAAAATTTGTCAGCTTATTTTGAAGATGATCAGCTACATGACCATGTATTATTACCTCACTTAATGCATTAACAGTATCCTTATTTATTGAATCAATTAAAACATTTTTTTCTGCCATTGCGAGCTTAATTGCAGGATCTCCCAAAAGTGCAAATTTTCTGTAGTTTGGATCTCCGTTCAATAGGGCAAACTTATTTTTTGTTCCTACATAAATATCTCCTAGCGTTTGTGCTATATTATTAACTAGGTCAAAAACTGTATCGTAAAAATACCTGTTTAAATCTTCATTTGGATTGGCATAAACGAGTCTTGTAGTTGTAAATAATCCAATTCCAGCCCCGTCGGTATTATTAAAAACGTATTCACCTGCAGAAACCCTATCATGATCATCAAACCTACCAAATTCACATGTAGCAGTCATGAAAACAGGCATATTTAATATATTATCCCAACTTTTAATTGTCTCGACATCTAAAATACCCTCATGAGCCCATCCTGTTTCTCCACCATGACCAATATAGTTAACAACGAGAGCTCCTGATTTGACTGCATTATCAATTGCTGAATTAGCATCTGGAATTTTTTCTCCAACTGGAGATGAAAGTTGTGCATATGCATCTGAATGTATTTTAAAAATATTCATCTGTTGTTTTTGCTCTTCAATTTTATTTGACATAATTTCTACATCATTGAAATACGCATTATTATCCTCATCATCACTTACTAAAACAACCTTATTTCTCCAGCTACCTAAGACACCGCTTGAATTATTATTAGCACAATTAGAATTTAAATTTATTGTGTCATTTCTTGAAAGATAACTCCCAATCTTATCAACTAATAGTTCTGCTGTTTGTATGTCATCAACTGTAAGTCTTCCTACAGCAATATTTAACATATCTGTATTTAACATTGAAGCATTGTCGGAAAGAATTGCATAATAATCATCAGAAGCATAAGTACTTGTCACACTCAGTGACTCAGAAGATTGAAATACAGGAAGAAAATTATTTCCATGTTTTAATATATTTTTATTGTCATAAGATCCATCACCGAATAAAAGACAATACTTAGGAATTTTTGTTGGATCACCAAGCTCTCTAACATAGAACATTCTCAAGAACTGTTTGATTGCAGTAGCATCTGGAATTCCACCAGAAAACTCATTGTAGATTTCTTCATCGGTAACTACTGCAACATCCAGTCCTTCGTCTTGGTGAATTGACATTAGTTTTTCAGCAGAATTTTTAAACTCTATTGGAGTTATAATAAACATATCTGGTGTTTGTAAACCATGTAAATTTTGATAATCAACTGGTTTGAAATATTGTGGAGATGGAAAATTTGAACCTGAAATAGCTACATATTGTTTTGCAACATTTAGATTGGCAATGAAATATATTTCTGTTCCATTTTTAATAAAACTTACCTGTTTAACATCGTTCAAATTTGTAATTTCCCAAATCATGTCTACTTCATCGGCATTTGAAAGACTAATTTTTGACCATGGTGTATTACCTGTTTGCTGAGGAACAAGAAATTTAAATTGTTGGTTATCTACTCTCAATTCTCTATTACAATTAACTTCAATATAATCTAAATATCCTTTGGACGATGGAGAGCCATTATTATCATAATTTAAGCTTATTTTGAACTGTTGGTTAGGATTATTCAAAAAATCAAATTCTTGTGTTACACTTCTGCCAACAGGGGAATAATAACTGCTCCCAGAAGAATTGATTGGAATTTGTTTTGATTCTCCAAATAATGATAAATTGAAATAAGCAGTAGAGTAATTGGATTTACTAACTAATTTTACTTTTACATGTGAAGAATCTAAAATGTTATTAAACAAAAATGAATAAGATTTATCATTATTAATATCAAATATATCGCCTAACCAATTTGAACCAGATTTTAATAGATTTATTCTATCTTCTTCAAGATATTTAAATTGTTTAAATGAATTTATTGAGTGATCAAAATTTTCATTTAAATTGTCAATTGTATCTATTTTATTAGTATTTATTTGAGAATTTACATTAAGGAAAAAATATCCGGAATCTGAATAAATATGATTAGTATGAGTGAAGTTTTCTCCATTCCATTGTTCTCTGTGAGATGAATTAAGATAGAAGAGAATATAATCACCATCTGAAAATACTCCATCACCACCATCGACAACAAAAATGGTTTGGTGTATCAAATCATCTACTCTTTGGTCATCATTTGTTGCTCCAAGTAGGCCATTATTATTCGCATAAATATGAACGGAATTTGAGGAAATGTCACCACTAATTATACCATTTGATAGTAAAAAGTTATAGTCTAATTTGTAAATACCTTTTTCAAAATTTCTAAACTTAAACCAAGAAGATCCATTTGAAAGTATAGAGTTTTGAACAAATAAATTTGATCTATTTAATTTGAATGTGTTATTTTCTGTCTCTTGTAAAATAAGTTTAACGGTTTTTAGTCTATATATAATATTTTCTTTTTTTCTTAAACAGGTGAAAATTACAGACTTGTAAATATTTTTATCATCATTTTCTTGAATACCAACCTTGTAATCATAATTGCTATTAAAAATTTGACCTTTGTAGAAAATTTGTTCTTGTTCGTTTAATTTTTCTTCAGAGAAATCGAAGGAAGATAAGTCAAATTTTTTTGGTATAGTTACTTTAAAATTTGGCATATGATTATCAAAATCATAAAAGCCATTTACAGGGCGATAAAATTTAATATTGGTTGTGTTACCAGAGCTAATTTTATTTACTTGTGTGTAATTAATTGTTTTACTAATAAATTTTCCATCTTGTCCGTAAACAAAAAAAACTAATAGCAATAAAACAACAGCAGTAATTAACGAACGAATTTTAATCATTGTATTAATATTGTCACAAATAAACTAAAAATAAAAGCTATTATTGTATTAGTTCAACTATCATTAAATCATAATAATTGATTTTTTGTATAATTGAAAAATAATTTAAATTAGATTTGTAGTACTTAAAATAAAAAACATTGAAATTTAAAATCTGTGTTCTTTCGTTAGTTTTCTTTGTAGCTGGCATTAGTAATAACTTTTGCTCTCAAGACGCTGAGTTTACTCAGTTTTATGCAAATCCACTTTACTTGAACCCTGCTTTTGCAGGTACTCATTTGGCTCCAAGAACAACGCTAAACTACCGAAACCAGTGGCCTGGAATTCCAAGTACGTTCATAACCTCCTGTTTTTCCTATGACCAACAAATTGAAAGTATACATGGTGGCATAGGATTAATGTTCGTAAATGACCAGATGGCATCATCCCTAAGAAATAATCGAATTAGTGCTCTTTATTCGTATCAAATTAAAGTAACAGATAAATTTTCTGTTAGAGCTGGGATTGAAGGTACTTTTTGGCAAAAACAACTTAACTACAACGAACTTACTTTTGGAGATATGATTGACCCAGTAAGGGGATTTGTTTACCAGACTGGTGACGTATTTGTAGATGAAGGAACCAGAAGTGGTGTTGACTTCTCCGCAGGTATGCTTGGTTTTAGTGAGAAATTCTATATTGGGTTTGCCGCACATCACCTTGCAGAACCCAATGAATCCTTAATTTCTAACAATCAAAGTTTGCTATTAAGAAAATATACTGCTCATATGGGGTTTCATTTACCTATCAAGGCGAGAAGTTCTATTATCAACGACGAGGTTACCATAATTTCTCCAAATATTTTATTTAGAAGTCAAGGTAGCCAACAGCACATTAATGCTGGTATGTATGTTCAAAAAGGTCCATATGTTCTTGGAAGCTGGTATAGACTGAACGATGCTTTGATATTACTGTTTGGTTACGATTTAGGTCTATTGAAAATTGGTTACAGCTACGATTTGACTATCTCTGCTTTGTCAATGGCTACATCAGGATCTCACGAAATTTCTCTGCAAATTAATTTTCAATCTAAAACAAAAAGTAAAACTTCGCCAATTAGTTGTCCTTCTTTCTAAAAAAAAATTAAATTTGTAACTTAACTTGTACTTTTATCGTAAAGTACTGTTCTAATTATTTAATGATGAAAAATAAGTTTTTGTATTTGTTTTCTATAATACTTGTTGCATCTCTAAGCGGTTGCACGGAGTATGAAACTTCGGATATTACTGGATGGGATTATAATAACCCTAGAAATGGAGGATTTCAAAAAACAGCCTTTTTTGAGCAAGAAACTGGTCCAGGTTTAATACTTATCGAAGGTGGAACATTTACAATGGGTAGAATTGAGCAAGATGTCACCTATGAAAACCACAATGTCCCAAGAAGGGTAACAGTGTCTTCATTTTACTTAGATGAAACAGAAATTTCAAATTTCCATTGGTGTGAATATCTCTACTGGACCGGTAGAACATATACAGATTATCCAATGATTTATAAAAAAGCATTACCTGACACATTAGCATGGAGAGAAAAATTAGGTTTTAATGAAAAATATGTTGACTATTACCTGAGACATCCTGCATACAGAGACTACCCTGTCGTGGGAGTTAACTGGAACCAAGCAAGTACTTTTTGCAGCTGGAGAACTGATAGAGTTAATGAATACATCTTAATTCGAGAAGGTATATTATTAATGAATCCAAACCAACAAAACGAGCCGTTCGAAACTGATGCTTACCTAGCAGGACAGTATGAACAAGGTCTTAATCCGAGAGGTCAAATTGGAGATTACGATCCAACTAAAGGTGGATATGATCCATCAACACAAAAGTTTAATCCGAAGGACATGGCTACTAGGAACATAAGAATGGAGGACGGAATACTTTTACCAAGATATAGGCTACCTACAGAAGCTGAATGGGAATTTGCAGCTTATGGACTTATAGGAAATACAATTGATGAAAGGGTTATTGAAAAAAGATTATATCCTTGGGATGGCCACTGGGTAAGAAATCCTCAAGAAAATTTTCAAGGGGAAATGCTTGCTAATTTTGTAAGAGGTAGAGGTGACTACATGGGTGTTGCTGGTTTTTTAAATGATAATGCAGATATAACCGCACCAGTTATTTCTTATTTCCCTAATGATTATGGGCTATATAATATGGCTGGTAATGTTAGTGAATGGGTGATGGATGTTTACAGACCGCTATCGTCTGAAGATGTAGACGAATTTAGGCCATTTAGAGGTAATGTTTTTAAAACTAAAGTTCTCAATGCCTCTGGTTCAATTGATGAGAAATATGATGCTACTATTTACGATATTAATGGTATTGAACAATATTTAGTGGAATTTAAAGCAGAAAGAGAAGGTAAAAATAAAGCTAATAGAACCTATGGTTATACACCTGAAAATTTACTTGACTCCGTAGAAAGATCTTTACTCACCACTATTGATCAATACGTTAAAGATGCAAAACAGCTTTTAAAGAACAAACAAATAATTGAAGCATCCTTAAAAATCCAAGAGATATTTGACAATGTGTTCGAAGATTTTGATCTACAAGTATCTCAGGCATCTGATTTAGTAGGATACCAAGTTCAAATAAGTCCACTATTAAGAGCTGGAATGTCAGATTTCATAATAAACACTCCTGGTAACGTTAAAATGAGAAACGTTACTGCTGAAGAAAACATTAAAAGAAGTAACTATAGAATTGCTGATAATATAGATTATTTAGATGGTGATCTAAAATCTTCCATTGATTATCCAGGAGATCCTGCAAGTGGATCTAAAATTGCTCAATATAATTCTGGTAAATTGAATGAAGATTATGCCATGTACAGAAGAGGTAAAGAAAGTTCATTGAAAAAAGCTGGTGAACCAGCAAGTTTAATTTCCGATAAATCTAGAGTATATAAAGGTGCATCTTGGAAAGATAGAGCTTATTACATTAACCCTGGTACTAGAAGATTTTTAGAACAAGACAGATCCTCATCAACAATTGGATTCAGATGTGCAATGGACAGAATAGGCAGTCCTACAGGAATGGGAGTATTTAAATAAAGAATTTATTTGTCAAAAATAAAAAAAGGGAGTCAAGCTCCCTTTTTTTATTGAAAATAATCAATTACTAATCTTTAATTAAACTTCTAGCGACTACAATTCTTTGTATTTCTGAGGTTCCTTCGTAAATCTGAGTAATTTTAGCATCTCGCATTAGCCTTTCTACATGATATTCTTTAACATAGCCGTAGCCGCCGTGAATTTGTACTGCTTCAACTGATGTTCTCATAGCAACTTCAGATGCATGAAGCTTAGCCATTGCACCAGAAATACTGTAATCCATGCCGTTATCTTTGTGCCATGCAGACTTGTAAACAAGATTTCTAGCATTTTCTACCTCAATGAACATATCTGCTAATTTAAATTGAATTGCTTGGTGTTGATTAATTGGTTTTCCAAAAGTTTCTCTTTCTTTAGAATATGCAAGGGCGAGCTCATAAGATCCTGCCGCGATACCAAGTGCCTGAGCTGCTATTCCTATTCTACCACCTTCTAAAACTTTCATTGCAAATTTAAATCCAAAACCATCTTCACCAATTCTATTTTCTTTAGGAATCTTTACATCGGTGAAAACTAAAGTGTGGGTATCGCTACCTCTTATTCCTAATTTATCTTCTTTTGCACTAATATCAAATCCAGGCCAACCCTTTTCAACAATAAATGCATTAATTCCTCTATGACCTTTTTCGACGTCTGTTTGTGCAATAACAAGATATGTAGATGCTGTGCTACCGTTTGTAATCCAGTTCTTAGTTCCGTTTAATAAATAATGATCGCCTTTATCGATCGCGGTTGTTCTTTGTGACGTTGCATCAGAACCTGCCTCGGGCTCCGAAAGGCAAAAAGCACCTATTTTCTCTCCTTTGGCCAAATCAACTAAATACTTTTGTTTTTGTTCTTCTGTCCCATATTTCTCAATTCCCCAGCACACAAGGCTGTTATTCACTGACATGGCAACAGAAATTGAAGCATCTATCTTCGAGATTTCTTCCATTGCAAGAACATAACTGAGAGTATCCATTCCGCTACCTCCGTATTTAGGATCAACCATCATACCCATAAATCCTAGTTCTCCTAATTTTTTTAGCTGATCGTAACCTACTTTCTGGTCGGTGTCTCTTTCTATAACTCCTGGCTTACATTCGTTAACCGCAAAATCTCTTGCTGCATCTTTTACTGCAAGGTGTTCTTCTGATAATTCAAAATTCATAATCTATAATTTGGCTGCAAAACTATAAAATTAATCATATATTGTACGTAATGTAAATTGTTAAATAATTTAATGTTGATCTATAACACAATAGGAATAATGTCGGGTACTTCATTAGACGGAATTGATGTTGTCTATGTGGAATTCTCCTATGATAAAAAATGGAATTTTAAGATTAAAAAAGCAACTACATTTCCCTTTGATAATCTTTGGGCTGATAAGCTCTCTAGTGCAAACAAATTATCCGGGTTAGAAATAATCCAACTTCATAAGGATTTTGGTTTGCTTTTAGCTGAGAAAGTTAACTTATTCATTAACGAATATGGAATTAATAAAAATAAAATTGATTTAATTGCTTCTCACGGTCATACTGTATTCCATCAGCCTGAAAACAAAATAACACTTCAAATTGGTTGCGGTATAGAAATAAGTAAAAAGACAAATGTAAAAACTGTATGTGATTTTAGATCCCTTGATGTTGCACATGGTGGCCAGGGTGCACCATTAGTACCAATCGGGGATTTATTGTTATTCAGTAGCCATGAATACTGCCTTAATATTGGTGGAATTGCAAATATTTCGTTTGATGAAGAAAATAGAAGAATTGCGGGCGATATTGATTTTGCAAACATTAACAGTAATTGTCTTTCAAAAAAACTTGGCTTTAAATGGGACGAAAATGGAAATTTAGCAAGACAAGGTCGGTTAAATAAATCATTACTTGAAAAGTTAAATCAACTTTCATTTTACAAATCAGATTTTCCTAAATCACTAGGAATCGAGGATTATTTTAGATGGTATGAACCTGTGATTGACGATTTTAATATTTCAATACTAGATAAACTTCACACTACTGGTATACATTTATGCAAAAACATAAAAAAAGTTTTAGGGAATGGAATAAATACAAATTTACTTGTAACTGGTGGAGGCGCTTACAACAGCTTTTGGATTGAAAATTTGTCTAAGCAAGGGGTTAATACAGTAATTCCAAGTAAAGAAATTATTGAATTTAAAGAAGCATTAATATTTGCATTTCTTGGTGTTTTACGTGTAAGAAATGAAATAAATACTTTAGCTTCTGTCACTGGAGCAACAAAGGATTTAATT
>MDTC01203401.1_pt1 | contig 22282 bp, 20 predicted proteins | sample 811181 | NCBI WGS metagenome assembly MDTC01 (sample SAMN05326644, study PRJNA326480) | marine metagenome | isolation source: seawater | place: Pacific Ocean: North | collected 2011 | reverse complement strand
TCTGGAACAGGGGATCCCGGTAGCTGTGGTAGATGAGAACTATAGCTGCTGGAGGTCTCGTAACCATCGGCAGTAAACCTCAAGTCCCGCATCAAGCGAAAACTCAGAACTATACCCCATTTCCTTAATCTTGCTCATATCAGCACACCAGTTTTCCGGGTCACCCTTCCTCTTTGATCCTGAAAAATTTATTTCACCATCCCAGCCAAGTGCCTTGATAAAAATTTTTGTCGCTTGCCTGATTGTCGTTTCAGTCCCGGTTGCAACATTGATAACTTCTCCCTGAAGCTTTGCGTTAATTGCAATAGTCTCGCTGGCACAAACCAAATCCTCCACAAAGATGTAATCCCTGGATTCATCTCCAGTACCTAACAGTTCAATAACTTTTCTCTTCTTTGTTTTCTGGTATAAATCCCAAAAAAGTTGTTTCTTAAGACCGGGACCATAGGCCGAAAAAACACGCATTGAGCATGTCCTTAAACCATAAAGGTTTGCATACTCATTGCACAGTAACTCACTTTGCCGTTTGTGCCACCCATAGGGAGAGATAGGAGCAACATCGGCATCTTCACTTACAGGAAGTATAGAAGGTGTTCCATAAACTGCTGCACTTGATATATTGATGAAAGCTGTTTCTGAACTTTCTATCCTGATAGCCTCGAGCATCCTCATGACATTGATTACATTAAGTTCATAATCCATGATAGGGTTCTCAAATGATAATGGGACATTTGCCGCACCCGATGCATTCAAACAGAAATCAGGTGAGACCTTCTCAAACACTGCTTGATAGGTAGGGTTCTTTCTTTCAACCTTAAAATAGTCGATTACCTTGTCATCTTCGATCACATCACAGCCGGTAACAGCATATCCTTGGTTTTGATAATACCGCACGGCCGCTGATCCGATAAACCCCATTGAACCAATGACTAAAATTTTTTTCACTTAATCAGGCCTTCAGTAGATAACGAAATAAAGATCTTGCAGCACTGTAAGGATCGCGCCCATCAAATAAATGGCTGAGGAACATAATCCGAATAATGCGTTTCTTGAGAACCTTGAAAGTAGCGGGATCAGGTTGTAGTTCTTGCTTTACTTTTTTTAGCAAATAGAAATACCCATGCTCCAAACCAGCTAAATCTTTCATGGCCGAATTTTCCCTTTCCCGGTAATATAGAACAGGACTTTCCGTATAGGAGTATTTACGTCCTTTAGCTAAGGTGAGATAAAAAAAAAGGTCTTCAGCATGAGACATTTGTTGATTAAATCGATAATAAACATCCTTTTCTCTTTTTATCATCCAAGTATTACCGAAATAACATGTACGGTTGAGCTGTAATAATTCATTGTAGGGATCACCTTTGAATGACGGGACATATTGTTTGCCAGTAGGTTTCATGTCATCATTCATATACATCACAACACCATCGACAAATGAAATATCCGATTGTTCTTCAAAAATATGTAATCTATCCTTAATACCATTTGACGGCATCACATCATCACCATCTAAGAAACAAAAATAGTCCCCTTTCATATTTAACATGCCGAGATTCCTTGCGGCGCTGACTCCCATTCTTTTTTGTTCATAACACTTTATTCTTTTATCAGAAAAACATTTAGCAATATCTGACGTTTTATCAGTACTGCCATCATTAACAACAATTAGCTCCCAATCGAGATAAGTCTGATTTATCACAGACTCTATCGATTGGTGCAAATAAGATTCCACATTAAACGTGGCCATAATAACACTTACCATCGAACTTGACATTTATAAGTGATTTTCTATTATTGATTCTATACGATTCAGCTGCCTATTGTAAGTATTGTTCTTTGCAAAAGAAATTCTCTCCTCTGCTTTTTGGTTGCTGTTGTAAGCGTCCAGGTTGTTTACGACCTTTGAAAAAAGTTTTGGTAAGTCAGAATTCTTCTTACTCATGCAAATTATTCCATCATGATTTTTATACTCATCTATGTAATGAGTCACAACGACTTTACCTGTGCTCAAAAATTCTAATATCTTATGTGGATTTGCCATTTCAGTAATATTATAATCACCAGTATAACACATAAGAAAAAGATCGAATTTTTCTAGATAAGATGGCAAATCAGCCGATGCGACAGACCCTATCAAGTAAGTGTTGTTTAAATTTTTTAACCATTCGACAAATTCTGTATTGAGTTCTTTCTCTCCAATATTACTTTTTTCATAGGGTCCTATAAAATAGAAGTGGATGTCTGGATTGAGATTAATAATATTTTTTAGTAAAGGTATATCCAGAAACCGATAATGAAGATTCCCAACATATCCAACATTTATTTGATCAGGTCGTTTAATAAAATAATTGTTGTTGGATTCGGAGGATAAAAAATAATAAGATAGTCCGTGATTAATCTTGAATTTAGGCTTATTAACTTTCTTATACCTTTCCAGTATTCTGTCAGATGTGGAAAGTATTAGATCAACATGTTTAGCTATTGCTCTTTCAAATCTGGGCCTGTGGATATCAACGGGGTGAAATATGTTAAGTTGAGCACCAAATGCGTTCAAATATTGGAATGAAGAAGGGTCAAAACTCCAGACTATGTCAATTGATAAATCTATGGAATTAATTATTTTATTAGCTAAAACTTTATGAAAAATTTTCCTAAATACAATAGGAAGTCGATTAGATCCGCGAAAGAATGGTTTGTAATCAATTGTTTTCAAATTATTGTCTATAATTGTTATATCAATTTTCAATGACTTAAATAAATTTGGAGGATTCAGAAAAAACACTGTGTTGCCTCTCTTCGCAAGTGCTAAAGCATAATGATGCTTAGAAACATACACTTTACCCCATCTTTCTGGAGAAATTATTAGTATTACTTTACCTTTTAACTTCAATCAGTAATAGAACTTGTTAGAACATTAAATTTTATAGGGCTGATAATTTTCAGACTCAAAAATACAAAATTTTATAATTCGTATCCCAATTGTTCTAATTCATACTCTAAATTTTTGGAAAGTATCATTCTATTTTTTTTATCAAAATCCTGCTTCCATCTTCCAATATTTCCTTTTGAAAGATCGATATCAAGCAAGTTATCATTCCATTGCAAATCAAGAAATAAACATAGATTTTTTAATGTTCTCTCAGTATCGTTAATAAGTGACTCAAAGTCAAATTCCAAATATGAATTTTTATTGAGTTTTTCTCTAATTTTCCACCAATATTGCATACATGATTTATAATACATGGTAGCTTGAACAGGATTAGACGGAGACCAATTTTTTTGAATGTATGAAGCAACTACATCCCGAGGATCTCTGTAGATATGGATTAATTTTGAGTTAGGGAGTATTTGAAGAAATTTTTCAAAAAACAATAAATTCCAAGGAGTATCATCGACATACCATTTAGCACCATGATCACCCATCATATTCTCTATTACACCAGTGTAGAATTTTCTGATTATTCTTGCAATCTTTTGACTAGTTTGACTTTCACTAAAATGAATTGATTCTCTATGAAAAGTATTATGGCCAATAAACCAACCTGAATATTTAAAATCTGTAAGCTCATCAATAAATTTATCAACAAGGTTTTGGTAATTTTCACAATATTGTAAAAGACTATATTCGTTATACCTAGGAACAGACTTCATATTCATTTTTTTACTTATTCCACTACTTCTGAGCAATCCGTCAATAATATTGGACATTAGATTTGGTTTTTCACCTATACTTTTCAAAACGGATTTTAATCTCGATATTTTTGAATCAAATAACTGTGGTGACCAACATGACTCAATTGAACAAAAGAAATCAATTAAACCATCCGGACAAACTGTAATCTGTAACTCGTAAGGCAGAGCAAAAATTTCAGAATGTTCTTGAAGAATTTTCTTTAGGATTGTTGACCCTGACCTGCCTGAACCTCCTATTAAACAATTAGAAAAAGACATCAATACTCATTAAAGTTTCTCTTTGAGATTTACATAATTTTGGTAATTCTCAACATACAAATCATTCCTATTTAACCAATAACGATATCTAGTATTTTGTATTCTTTTCCTTATTCTCCGGGGAACTAGTTTTTGTGCCCAAATGAATTGAGACATTTTATCTATTCTTTTTGCTTCAAAATCTTGAGAATAGAAATCGTTAAAATTATGTTTTAAAACACTCAAAATATTCCTTAACTCTTTCAGGTTATTTTTTTCATAAAAATTGATGCAACATTTTATTAAATATATATAGAATGATCTCTTTATAAGAGTTTGATCAAAAACTTTATTTATTGGGTATCTTATTTGTTCATCGATGAATAAATCTAAATCTTTAGCAATATTAATATATTCTTGAACATCATTTTTCGATTCTAATGAACACAGAACTCTGCTATAAATCCTTACCAATTCCTCTGGATATTTCATCTCAGCATATTTGATTTTTGTCAATCTTCTATTATGTTGCCTGAAAAATGATAAATAATACGGAATTTTTAGCATTTCATGGTTCAGTGATGCTCTAATAAATAGTTCAGTATCGAATTGTAGAGGGAAACTCTCATCTAGATACCCGATATGAGCAAAAATACTTTTCCTAAAAAATATCGATGGCTGTAAATCGAATGCAAAATGTGTTATAGATCTAGCGTCAAATTCATCATAGTTCTTTTTTGATAACCAATAATATCCTTTATCATCAAAATAAAATCCGGTTCCATAGATCAGATCAATATTTTTATTTTTGCAAAATGTTGCTGCTATGTTGTATAGGGATGTGCTAGATAGTAAATCATCTGAATTCAACCACGACACTATTTCCCCTTTAGCTTTTTTCATGCCCTTGTTTATGGCTTCCGCTGGCCCAGAATCCTCATTGGATTCCCAATAATCAATATATTTTGAGTACTTTTCAATTATTTCAATCGAATTGTCATTACTTCCTCCATCAATAATTAAATATTGCAAATTAGGGTAAGATTGGAGAATTACTGATCTGATTGCTTCTTCAAGATAATTTCCTCCATTATAGTTGGGTGTAACAATAGAAATCAACGGCCAATCAATTTTATCTATAAACAAATCTTTTTCTATAATATTTTCCCATGGCCAATCGTATTTCCTCGAGCTGTCATTATACCATTTCATTAACTTCTAATTCCAGCTCACATATAAGGTTCTACTTATGCTGTCTTTTTTCAGATAAGATTCTATATTCCCAAACTCTATTGATTTTGTCGGAATAAAAAAAATAGGTGTGTTTTCATTGTCTCCAATCTATTATTATTCCTTCAGTTTTTTTTCGGTCATTAATATTAGCTATATTTATTGAGCTTACTGAATTAATTGGCATTGTTAATCTCCCGCTTGAATACTGATAGAGCAGAAAATCTAAATCATCAATCCTATTATTATTATTGTTTGAATCGCAGCCTAATATTTTCAAAGATTTTAGATGTACATGTTCGTAAAAATTGTACAACCTCGGAACATAGCAATCTGCAACTAATGCTATTCGTCCTCCTGATTTTAACTCAGATGCATAAGTGCGTACCCAATCCAAATTTCCCGATGTATCGATTAGCAAATCATATTGCTCTTGCATGTAAGTCTCTGTGCTCGACTCATCATTAATTATAGAATCCACACATGGTCTCCCAGGCTGCGATTTTATAGGGTCTCTAAATTCTAACAATGAAGAGCCAGCAATATAGGCTAACTGAGAGGCAAGTTTGCCCATTAGTCCATCTCCTATCATTATCGTTCGCTCGGCGAGTGATATCTCAGATCGCTTTAGGATACCAATAAGCCTCACATATAGTGAGAGAAATAGATATAGTTCTTTGTTCTTACCATCGAATACGGAAATAATCTGATCTCGTTCCACATTTATCCTGTCAGCTGCTTTACCAATACCTAAAACGGTCTTACCCTGAAGATCGTCACTTTTGCTTTCCGCAACCTTACCAATTAGACCGCATTGGGGAGTCCAAGGTTCAAGGTTGTTACCAGGCCAAGACCAAGATGGAATTAGATCAAGCAAGGAGTGTGAGACCTCTAATGAAATGGGTCCATCACCAATACACTCCTTCTCGCTTTTAATCAGCTTTAAATCTAGTTGGCCATTTTCTAGCGGAGACCATTTGACTTGATTGCCCATGCTCTTTTTTTCTAACGATGCTTAGCAGAATAAAAAGATTCTACTAGTGTTTGGATTACTTTCCCATCCTCCCCACTCACGGGGACATCTTGGTCATTGAGAAGTGCTCTACAAAAGTCTTGGACAAAGTCAGCTCGAGCATTGCCTACTTCTGTTTTAATTTCGTGCCACCTGCCGGGTTTATATCCAGATATATTTTTTAAGGAATAGAAGCGGAGTGGTTTTGACAGAGATATATGTCCATTCGTGCCCCAAATCCGAAAATCAAACAAATATTCAGTACCACGAACACAATTGAATCCATTTATACTTCCTAAAGCGCCATTGTCATAGCGATAGGTAGCAACTAAAGAATCCTCTACTTCAACAGGCGTATCAAAAGTATCGTAAGAACTGTGCGATTGCACAACTTCAAGACCAGTCAAATATCTTATCACATCGAGAAAATGGACCAAATTAGCCGCCAGAATGCCACCCCCACTCTGAATCTTGCTACCACGCCAATTAGAAAGTGATGCACCACTAAAGCCTCGAGTCCAATAATTCTCTATCATATCATGATGAAAAAGCAATTGTGTGCCAAAAATATTACCGAGTATTCCATTGTCAATTAGAATCTTGCTCTCACGAACGTAAGGTTGATAGCGTTCGGCGAAACAGATTGATAATTTTTTTCGAGCTTTCCTTGATGCTGCAATCATTTCATTGGCACTCGCAAGATTATTACTCATCGGTTTTTCTGTAATAACATGTTTTCCATTCGCAAATGCCTCTGATGCTAGTGGAGCATGAGTAAATGGAGGGGTGCAAAGGAAAACTACATCAACATCTTTTGATTCAAAAACTTCGATGGCATTCTTTACATATGGGATATCATATCGAGTGCCTAAACTCTTAGCGAGAGATTTATCTAAATCTGCACATACAACCAATCTTGATAACTCAGCTTCCGCGACAGCCCTAGAATTAATAATGCCAATATCACCACAACCAATCAAACCAAAACGAAGTTGGGATTTCTTCTTAATCATTTTATTCTATTTGTCAGGATGAAGGTTCCAACAGTATTCTGGTCTAGGATCTATGTTTTGAATAAAGAGTTGATTCCTAGTTCCAAGTTCATGGGGTAAACTGAAAAGTGAACGCGATTTAAATCTTTGATTTCTGCTTAGTTTATTCCAGTCAAACAATGTGGCTAACTTCTCTTTCCCATTCAAACGAGCCAATCGTTTAAAGAACCATGCTGCTTCAGCAGGGTTTAATCTTTCACTTATCAAATGTTCGACTTGAAGATTCCCTGATGCAATTAACGAGAAAAAAGCCTCGCCTTCTCTGCGATAATCCCATGAATTATTAGATGATTCAGATTCGTGTATATTTCTTATATGTGCACCAATAATCTCGATAGATTTTTCACTCATCAAACCAGCTAGATCTATTTCCGTTAGTCCCCTAGGACTACCAAGCAGTACCGTCTTTCCTTCAGGCTTAACATAATTCATAGATTGAGCAATAGCACTCGAATGCCCAGTGGCTTCTATAACTATATCCAAATTGAGTTTTTCAATTTGTGTAGAAGCACTTTCAGCTGTTATTGTTTCGGTAGCACCTGACTCTCTTGAAAATCTAAACTTATCAGTTGAATGTGCAATAGCAACAATTCGGTAAGCTCCAGATAGGTATGCAAAATGAGTAACTAATTGACCAATAATGCCCTGCCCTACAACAGCAATGGATTTACCCAGCAAAGGCTGTACCTTTCTTAGGCCCTGAAGAGCGATAATTGCTAATTGATTGAAAGATGCAACTTCAGATGATACATTGTCCGGAATTGGGAATACTTCATACTCATTAACTGTTGCCAAACTTGCATGCGGCATCGGCCCCGCAACCCTGTCACCAATCTCATATTTCGATTTTTTACTCCCTATATCTACTACCTTGCCTGCCCCAGAGTAACCGGGGTAAGAAGGATAATATACCTGAGTATTTGGTAATCCACGAAACATGGCACGTTCAGTGCCAGAACTGACAACTGTGAAATCATTTTCAACAAGAATCTGTCCTTCAGATGGCCGAATCCATTCAAATGGTTCTGTAACAACATGACCTGGACGCGGCCAAATGACAGCTGTCCCTTGAACAATACCGCGTCTCTTAAAAACAGCACGAAGTCGAGTGATAAATGCCAGTGCAACTTTGTAAGCTATACGTCTTCCCTGTCCAGGAAAAAACCAATTAATAATTCGTGACCCAAACGATATAACCCACGAACGCAAATCTATCTGAATAAGTCTTATGAAGCTAATGTGGTTTTATGGATGAGAAAACATCCCTGTTTAATCGGCTGATGGGAACAAGATTAAATAATCTAGTTGAAAACCCTAATGCAAATCTCGCAATCAAAATATCAAACCAAGAAAAATTTTTACTTTGCAATAAGAAAAGCTCTTTGAGATAATTTATTCCTTCTTCATTAGAAATAATACCTTTCCTGTATCTATCTACAATTCCATAAGATGTTTGACAATGATATTTCCTTTCGATTTTGGTCCAAGATTCAATCCCATATTCCTTTATAACTTCGTCGGGCTTCCACTTTTTGAAAAACTGTTTGATTCCCTCTAAACGGCTATCGAATTGATTAACCATTCTTTTACGTTCATCATCTACTGATTAAATAAAACCTTCTTCAACCAAATCCATATCAAAGCCGTTTATTACCAATTTCATCCACATATCATGATCACATAACTAGCCATTTCTTCTGAGTGACCCCTATTCTAATCTTCAATAACAGCCTTGGTTGATAAATTATTCTCTTCACGAACTATATATTCGAAATCAAAAAAAGGGTGTCGTATAACTGTTCTGAAATAGCTGATCAATTTTTTAGAATATGCGTCATCCTACGAACGGAAATCTTTCTATTTAAGTTTTGTGGAACTAATGCTTTTTTATGGATGAGCAAGTATCACTATTTAATCGATTGATCATTCTATAACGAAATTATCAAGCCGTCCTGTTTATTGTAAGTAATATTATTTTAGCATTCCTTCATTGATAAAGGAGACAACCACCGGTTTTCGACCACCGCCATTATCTGGTCCAATTGCGATCTCATAACCACTCATTTCCGATATCTCCACCCATTTTTGCCATGTCTCCTGATCCATTTCCCAACGAGCCCCGTGAGGCCCTGCTGGCACATAAACATGAGTTACTCCGAAGTCACGCATTTCTTCAATACACTCTGTCGTTGGGCTGAAAATGCATTTATTTGCCAATTCTCGAAGATAGTTAAACTTTTCCAAGTCAGAACCGGATAAGGGGTCCATACGCTCCCGCCAGAATAAACATGGACGTTTTAACAACGGCGTGCACCAGTTAGAGGCAACCTCTACTCTATTAGAATTAGCTATAAGGGCATTACTTGAAAGCTCAAGTGATCTCATAAATTTAATTTCAGACCGCCATATAGTGGGCCCATACATTCGCAAGGATCTAGGATGCATATTCTGCAATAATAAAGAAAAACAAATAGCAAAAAATGCAAGGGGATATTTAATGCGACATTTACTCAAGTTAAGTAAGGCGTTCGCCCCAAAAATTACTAGAAATGGAAGAAACATATTTATCCCTTGGCGGATTTGGGTCAGTTGGTCTATGAACACAATATATTTAGAGAGGAATGGATTTATGAGGAATAAAAAGAACAAATAAACTAACGGCCAAAAAATAGGCATTCTATTATTACACACATAAATAAATCCAATAAAACCAAAAATTAAATTTATTAAGCCATAGTAATAAATCATATCAGGTAGCAAAGAAAATTCTTGAGGGTGCGGTGAAAGTATGTTGTTATAAATAAAAAAATGTTTCCATAGGACAATTGGGATCATGGTTAAGATTGGCCAAATCAATTTCTTGACCGAACGGTCAAACAAAAGAGGAATAAATATGCCAACACCCCAAAAAAGAAATAAAGGGTTAGTCATACCTATTATACCCATCATAATTGAAACACCACCCCATTTTCTTTGTTTTTGAAATATCAGTGCCTGCCAATATAAAACTAAGGAAATTAGCTCAGGACCTTGCGTCATCCAGCCAAAATCGGCTAGTAGGATTCGATTAAAACCGAGAAGAACAAGTGGTAGGAAAAAGAAGTTTCTATCAAGAGTATAGCAAACTATTACAAGAATAATAGAGGCGATTAACCAAGCGACTATTTGTAAGAGCCAAGCTGCCATGCCCCAATCTCTAACAAAAAAATAGATTATACTGACTATAATCTGGTATACGGGGGGATAACGAGAATGGACTTTAACATCTAATCCTGGCCATACCGACATGACAGGATATTCCTTTGAATAATTAGCCATTGAGGCCGCATATAAGTTGGTTTGTAAATCTGTGTCGTGAGGTAGAAATTCATCGAAAAGGTGAAACTGAGCGATTTGAAGAAGAATTATAAATAGAGTGGCCAAACATAATACCTTTTGGAGAACACTCAGACTCAACCAGTATTTCCTGATCTTTTGAGTGTAAGAAGGGTTGAAATTCATAAAGTAAAAAAATGAAAAGAAGTTTCTTTCAACAAACTACTAGAAAGGTACTCTCCTAAACTTTCTATAAAACAAGAGACTCCTTGTTAAACTTTGGTGTTCCTGTACCGTAAAATAATTGTCTGCACCAAGAAGCTTATTCCCAGCCTCGAGCAATTTTTTGAAAAGATGAAAACCTATGAAACACACTCCTTCTACAATTAGTATTTCAATCATATTTCAAATCTACAGTTATAAATATCGCTTTAATGGAATATAATTAAACAATCTAGTAGACTTTTCTAGTCCAAATTGTGATAAAGTATTATCCAACCAAGTATAATCATAATGCTCTAAGGAATTGAGTTGATTTAGATAATAAGTTGCCTGATGTTTTAATAGCACCCCTTTTCTATAGCTATTAACAATTCCATAAGAGGTTTGGTTATGATATTTTCTTTCAATCTTCATCCAAGATTCAATGCCATATTCTTCTACGATTTCAGATTTCCATTTATTGAAAAACTGTTTAATTCCTTCCAAACGATCATCAAATTCATTAACCATTCTTTTACGTTCATCATCCACTGAATATATTAAACCCTCTTCAACCAAGTCCATATGAAAACCTTTTCTTGCCAGTTTCATCCATATATCATGATCTATGCAACTGATTAGATCTGTTGAATGGCCGCCTATTGATTTCAGGGCACTTGTATGCATTAGGATGGATGAAGACGGTAAAAGAAAACCCTGGAATATATAATCAGACATTGGTCCTTTAATATTTCTGATTTGGCCAGAGGAATACCTTTTACTCTTTTCCGGGACATTTCTGCAATAAACCATAATTTTAGGATTGTTGCTTCTTTGCATTATATCCACTTGCATCATTAGTTTATCTTTAAGCCATCTATCGTCATCATCCAAGAAGGCGATGTAGTCACCCTTGGACAAATTCATTCCAGTGTTACGCGAAGCAGCCAAACCTCGATTGGTTTCATGGCTCGCATATATAACCTTTTCATTTCCAAGACCTTTAATGAATTCATCCAACCCAGTACTAGAGCCATCCTCTACAACAATAACTTCAAAGTTATTATAAGATTGATCTAAAACATTCTTAATAGCCCCTTGAGCCAATTCTGACCTGTCAAAGGTAGGTATTACAATCGAAATTAACGGTTCAACCATATAGTGTTTTCAAAGATAATGAAATAATTTTCCATAAGGGGTAATGTGCCCCATAGATCAATACACATCGTCAGAACAATAAAATGAATAAACAGGATAATTAGATTTTTTGAAATTCTCTTTTCGATTCTCCAATCACATGGGAACATGAAAGAAAAACCCAGAATACGACTAAGGGAACTATGTGATTCAGAATACGACCGGCGGAATGATCTTTTTCCGCGTAATTGTACATTGAAACCATAAGGATAAGGAGAAGAATATATAACCATGTTGAATATGCAAATATCGTGATATTCGAATCTTTTTCTTTCACTTTGAATGTTGTGAATAACATCAGGAGTGAAGCGGTGAAAAGAAATAGCCAATCCTGGCCCAAAAGCCGGTGCTTAATGAAAATCTCCCAGGCTATTTGAAGGCCTTCGAGATTAAATAAGGGAGTCAAAGCAAGCAAAGTAATAATTCCCCCAGTACATATTAACGGCAGATTACGGAATAGATTTAACATTTTTTTCTGTGCAACAAACGAGAAAACAGCAAGTCCAATATTAGCAATTAACAATAATATGATATGACTCGCATTCACGTAAAAAACATTAAAAGATGTGTAATATAGAGTAAACAATCTCCAGGGAAATGAAATTAAAAAGAAAACCGCCCATGATTTCCTGAGTGCTGATTGATCACTATCTACTACATTGGCAAATAATACAAAATATAACAAAGAGAAAATCAACATATCGACCCTTATAAGGGTGGCTGTTCCCATTAAGAAAGAACCCAGAGTTAACCACGATTCGTTTACTGACTTAGAGAATGAGTATAAACAGATTATTGCAAGACTAAAATAAATCATTGCGAAAGCATTGCTGTGTATTAAAAAAATCTGAGTAAAAAAGTTCTTACATAAGAACATTGCAAGAAAAAAGAGTCCTATCAGAATAAATTTCCTTTCCCGAGGCAAATCACCCATTAGGTCACGAAACAACAATGTGAAAAAACCTAAGGACCATATCAGTATGGTGGGATTTAGGGCATATAAACTATAGCCTCCATAAATGCGGTTTAGACAGTGCATGGCTCCTACTACCAAAAGTCTTCCATTCAACAGAAATGCCAAGTATGGCGGTTGGTCTTTTAATGTGCCTCCATTGCCTAGGAACCTCCCGATACCTTCAAATTGGGTTGAATCTGATCCGGGAGAGCTTTTTCCCCAAAAAACAAAGAAGGTTGCAATTATGGAGTAAAGAAAAAGTGAGGAAATAAATTCTTTTAAAGACCAATAACCCTTGAAATCTGATAAAATACCTTTTTCCTCCTCAACTGCTCTAAAGTAACTGTGATAATAGAGCAATAACCACAATATCAACAGAATAACGAAGACGGATACAAGCTTGACTGGGACATGAAAAACGATAAGACAACCCACTGAAAAACTCAAAAAAGAAACACCCAATAGAGGGGTAACAAAATACCTCACACTTGGCTTCAAATTCTTAAATAAGAGGATGGAGAAGAATGAACCGACAAGATAAACTGAGATTAGAAAATATAACTGATTCACCATCAGCCAGATCGAATTAAATCACCTGTGCATACAAACGCTTCATTTTCATATACAAAAAGATAATATGGTTGTCTTGAGTCAGCTTTATTTCCAAAAACCAGGTTAAAAACAATACCGTCCTTACCACAAATGCTCACGTCAGCGGACTTCTTCAACTGACGATACTGGCTAGTTGATAATCGAGGATTATAATCGAATAAACGAACACTTATCGGAAAAACAAAAAGATTGATACTTTGATACTGACACCATTGGGTGTCCATAATGTTGTAACAATATTTGTTACTGCCAACAAAGGGCAGGAAGAGAGTATCGATCATGGTATCCATAAATTCATGAACCAGGTCTCCTAAGAATATGGTATTCGAAAGTATACTACCATTTTCCCTGTAATGATCTATAAAGAGCTTTTGTTGTTGAAATCGCTTTTCGCCGATAACATCTATTATGCTTTGAATCATTTCTTCATTTTCCAGACAATCTTCACTTTCAGATATATCTGGTTTCCTATAATCCAAATCTCTGATTACGGTAGAGCTTATATTCTTCAGAAATTCAACCGAACTTATTTTATCCTTAATATAGTTGCTATTATTTTTCAGAAATTGAAAAAGTATCGCATTATCAGACAAAATGATAAGAATGGCAAACAGGTGTAATGACACAAGTACCTTCTTCATTGTTCACAACATTTCTTCAGTTTTTCCAATAAACTTATTGCCAAAAACGCCATAATAGATGGCTTGATTGATTTTGCCAACGAATAATTCCTAATTGAATTTTTCCATTCCCTCAACTAAACGTAATAAGTTCCAACGATCACATGTATGATTCTTTCAATCAATGAGAAAAAATTAAGACTATTTCTAAACTTGATTAGTTTTACCTCTTTGAATTTTATTCAATTATAGATTCAATATTTTTGTTATTCGATCTTGCAGGACCAGAATGACCTTTGTTCACTGCTTATAATAATTGAGAGAGGTATCTCACTTCGTATTCCAAGAATCTTTTTCTCAAAAAGGATAATCGCTATATCGGAATAATCATCCGTCAAACCTACCAATTTCAATTATCTAATGATTTTTTCTGTGAGAAAATACCATTAGGTTATCTTTTATCCACGATATGTGCTGAAATTTAATTTGAGCATGAATAAAATTTCTTAGTTCCTTTGAGTAAAAGAAATTCCGCTCTGCAAAAAGATCTATCCAGAAATCCCGGAGCTGTAAATTTATATGATGAATACCATATTGACCTGGAGGCGCAGCTGTAAAAATGATATTGCCTTCATTATCACATAAATGAACTAATGTATCAACAAGAATGTTCGAATACCTTTTGTGAATATGCTCAGCAACTTCCAAGCACGAAACCAGTTCGTATTTTTGATTGAGTCTAAAGGGCTTACGTAAATCGTGTGGTACAATTTCAGAAATAATGGCCTTATCTAAAGCATTTTTATTTCCTTCGATACCCATTATTTTCTTTGCACCTAACTCCCTATAGTAGTTTAGATACAGCCCTAGGCCACAGCCAACGTCCACCACTGAAGCTGGCCTAAACTGGTTGAAAACTACCTCTGAGAAGTTTCTAATATCGCTATTCCATTTGTCATCTAAACATTCTTCAACCCATTCTTTGGAGTATATTTTCTCCAAATCATTTAGTTTGAATCTGTCTAAAAATCGCTGCTTAATAAGGGTCGACCGATTGTTAAGTTTGATTAGAGCAATCTGGAGTTTACGTCCAAAGCCAAATAAGTAACGAAAATATGGCCGAATAAAATGAGGAAAACTTAAGTAAAACTTTTTCAACAAGATTTTCTTATCAAGTTGAATAGCCTCTCTCTCCAGTTGATTTGCTTTAGCTTTTTGACCGAGCGCAGAATAGTGATTTGCTATTTTTAGTAAAATATGAGCACGAATCTTAGGTAGTTCAAAAAGTTCTTTGCCAAATTTCTTAAGTTTTGCTTTTTCACCAATAATGGCATTTTTTAATCCTTCTTTGTCATTATCGGAGATGCGACCTAACCCGTAAGCGGTATGTACCTTCACTAATACTTCAGGTACAAAATCAACTTCATATTTTCTACAAACCCTTCGAATGAAATCACCATCATTACCCCGGAGCAGCGATTCATCAAAACCGCCAACTTCATCGATGACATTTTGTCTTACCAACAATGTAGGACAGCCACCAAGTCGCTGAGCATCTAAAACTTGAGTAAAAACATAACCTTGTAATGTTGGATGATGTTCAAAAATAATCTTTTCTTTGGAATCATAATAATCCATCCAGCAATATACCATTCCATATTTTGAAGGCAACTTTTCAAGAACAGTAACCTGTTTTTCTAATTTTGTATCCAACCATTCATCATCATCATCCAAGAATGCAATGAATTTTCCTGCAGAGTTCCTAATTCCTGTATTCCGGGCAGCTGAGGCACCTTTATTTTTTTCATGCAAAAAATATTTAATGCGATCATCTTCAAATGAACTAATAACATCTGGTGTCTGATCTTTTGATGCGTCATCAACAACAATACATTCAAACTTAGGATAAGTTTGATCAAGTACACTTTGAATCGCTCGTTTCAGCAGAAACGAACGATTGTGTGTTGGAATTATAACAGAAACCAAGCTATACTTCCGGTCGAAATTCACTTGATATTAGTCCTCGATTATTTGTGAATAGCTATAATTGTGAAGAACCACTCAAAGCATAATCAGTTCCCGAAAACTGTCTTATTTCATAAATATTCCCCAAATCCGGAAAGTCTATCCTTCCAACAGGAGCGCCTGAGTGATTCAAAACATAAATGGTCGCTTCCGAAAATAATCTTTTGTCTTCCTCAAAACATATATTACTCCCGCCAACAAAAATCTTTTCCTGAGTCAATGACAGTCCTCTAAGAACCTTATTTGTTTCGAATATAACTTTGTCGTTGCGAATAAGCTTTCCTTCAGTACTATTGCAATACATGAGTTTCCCTGTGCTATCGGCATGAACATTGTGCGCATCACGTGCATTAAGGTTCTTTATTTTTGTTGATCTGGTTTTAACATCATGAACTATTACCTGGCTCTGTTTCCCCGTATGTGCACTTAGATTATGGGCGATCACATAAAGAGTCTCATCTTTCCAAAATATTGAGTTTAAATGTTTGGGCCTTAGATCACTAAAGTTGTATGACTTAGAAGAAAAAAATGTTCGAGGAAAAGTATTATTTTTTAGGTTCTTGACTTGATAGAGTAATACTTTAGGATAACCAGTAAACGGAATGAAAAGAGTATTCTTCGCACAGTCTATTTGATGTATCTCAGATGGAAATCCAATAATTACAGATCGTATTTTCCCAACAGAATAATTCTTGATCTTAAGACTCAAGATACTAGAAACTCTTCTACGTTTAGGTACTTTTGATCTGCGATTGAGAGTTCGTTGCACTAACCACGTGTCCTCTACCTTTGTAATGCCATAGGAATGTCCCTTCATGATCATCCGTGCAACATTATGCTCAGTATCAAGGATGCATATGCCTTTTGATGTAGAAAAAATTAGTGATATTCCAGATATGTCTCCTTCATAATCATAGTCTATCTTATCATTTGTTAAGAAAGACTCATATCCTTTGAAGTTGGCTTTAATTCCCACAATCAACGCAATTATAAAACGAACTGGAAGTCTATCCAGGAAATACAAGTACATAATTCCTTTTACCCATGAGAGGATATGAAATCTGTTGATGAAGTTGTAGTACCTGAAAAGATTGCTAACGAAAATAAGAACAAGACCTTCTGGAAAAATCAGCGGAATACCTTCAATCGAAGGCCTTTGAAACGATGGAATTAATGAGCGCCAAGTAAGGATTCCATGTTTTAGGAGTCCCATTTCTGCTAGTTGTCTTTGCCCTTTTGCCACTCGTCTTGATTTCTTTAGTTTAGATTTAAACGTTGATCTTGCTGGATGAAAAACTATAACCCTCTCACAATAATTTAGTTTTTCCCCGGCCTGAGTCAACCTTCTCCCAAATTCGTAATCACCTCCCGATTCCAGTTCCGAAAGAAACATTCCATATCTTTTGAAAATATCCTTTCGAACAAACAGATTGGCCGTTGCACCAAAACCTGCACTTTCAACATAGGATTTCTGGTTTAATTTCCCAGCAGCATCAAAGTATTCCCAGAAGTTTGGCTGAGATTTCTTGAAAGTGAATTCTATTTTCCCGGCTATCATTGATGCATTATCTTTCCACAAGGCCTTACACCCTTCGGTCAACCAAGATTCGCATGGAACGCAATCTGAATCGGTAAATGCCAGGATTTCTCCTTGAGCGATTTGAATGCCTCTGTTTCTCGCCGCATAAGAACTTTGGATTTTGTCCTCACTCACATTCTTGACCAATCGCGGATAATTCCTTGTATACACTTGAGCAATATCTTGTGACGAATCTGTTGAACGATTATCAGCTACAATAACCTCATATTGATCTTCGGGAAAGTCCTGTCCAACCAACGAGGCAAGTAGTCGTTTCAATCCATCTGGATTGTTATAGACAGGAATTATGACTGATGCCTTAATCAATAACTTAGGAGAAATCGCCTACAGACTTTGTTTTGATTTCTATCATATCCAGAATAGAAATTGGAAGCCTCATTACCTCATAAATTCTGGCTGTATGCGTAAGATAATCCTCAGTGTTTCTATCCATCATTTCAGTCTCAGAATTATAACACCTACTGAACTGTTCATTGATCCACCAGGAAGAAATCTCAACAATATCATCTGAGGTCAAATCGCTGAGCACACTTAATGCATAAGGCACCTCAAAGCCAGGTGGATTGTAAGGGAAACCATAAATATTGTTTGAAAGATCATCCTTATATTGATCCGACATTAAAAACTTAACTGATTGTTTGAATTCGGATGATTGCCAAAAGGGGTGTTCCGATAAAGATTCCTTCAGCATTCCAAATGCGTACATGTTAAACTGATGATAACCAACCGATTTGTTAATCATTTTTTCCCTGTATTCTTTATTATTACTATTTGATTGACCTTGTCTTTGTGATAAAAAGGGTATGAATGATTTCACAGCATTTCTAAGTTTTGATTTTGTAGACAACTCCGAACTATTTTGATCAAAATTTCTTTTAATTGGGTGATAAATCAATCCATTATCCAAGACAGACAAGTTTTCATGCAAACAATTCATAAACTGCAGAATTCTGTCTCGAATTTCCTCTCGCCTTGGAGTGTTCAGTAAAGATGCGCAGGCTGCGAACCACAGTTGATGATTAAAGGCGTCATCTATAATCAAATTTTTGCCATCTATCTCCAATCGATTCCATAAGCCGAATTCCTCATTGAATTTGTGCTGGAAAAAAACTTCCTCAGCCACTTCAGAATATTGTGGTTCACCCAAAATTAATGAGGCGCAGGCTAGTGCTTCGAACGTCCATGCCTGCCCAATCAGTCCATTACACTTATCCCGATTGAGACTGTATCGATGATGGAATGAGAATCCAGAAGGCCGACCGTAATTAGATATTAGTTGTTCAGCTAATTCCTTAATCTTGTCCAAATAGATTTGTTTCCCAGTCAACTCATAGCATTTGGATAAGGTTATAAGCCAATGACCGTAATTTCGTACCGGTGTTTCAGCATCCTTGTACGGGCCATTATGACCAGGTCGCATATAAATTCCCGGCTTAAGTAAAGCACGATCCGCAAGTTCAATCAGGAATTCATTAAGGATCATGAATGTGCCTGAATCTTACCTGTTTCAACAAAACATTTGTTTAAGGCCATCCGTGCAAACCTTTAATTCAATACAAGAACCTGACTTTCAACATAGCCCAAAAAGCGTTGATCATATGATAGGGTTTAATCTTTTTGTCCTTGGAGTTCTTTCTAGGTATGTATCCTACTTGAATTTCCTTAATCTTATACTTTCTTTTGCACATGAGACTAACCAATTCAAAATCAAATCCTTGACCCACCGTTTGTGGTATTATTTTCCTTAAACTAGTTGTTCGATAGAACTTTGAACCTATAATGTCAGTGAAATGATATCCGTACCACTTGTTAATGAGGAAAGTTGTGATGCATGTCGCAAGAAAAGCCGGTTTCTGCTTGATTATCGAATAAAATGATTCCTTTCCTTTTCTGGTCTTGAGTCTGGAACCGAAGACTGCGTCTAAGTTTTCATTTGACGCGAGATCCACCATCGCCTGATATTTCGCTAATTCATATTCCAAATCTGCAAATTGAATGTATATGAATTCACCAGTTGCGAGACTGGAACCTACTTGTATAGATTTCCCGAAACCGTAATTCTTATCTTGAAAAACAATCTGTAGGTCATCGCTATTTATACTTTCTAGTACTTCTCGCGTACCATCAGAAGAGCCGTTATCTATAATGATTATTTCTTTATTAATCTGAAGATCTCTTACTTGCTGAATTGCTTTTTCAATCGTTTTTATTTCATTATAGCATGGTATAATGAATGAAATTTTCACAATCTAAATAGAGATATTAGTGGAATTAATTAAAAGTGATTAAGCTCTGCAAGTTTTTCTTGAACAATCGTATAAATGGAATCGGAGTCAATACCAATCTTTTTCCTAAACCACGTCTGACTACCAATCTCCCTGGTGATGTCTCCGCCTGCGTTGAGCATTGCAATCGGTGTTGTGATTGGTCCTTCTGATGATAAAGCATGTATCACCGAACTGCCCAACCCACCAAAGTGCGAGTGCTCTTCAATAGTGACAATCAGTTTGCTTCGAACCAAAGACTTGAGAAAATTTGCGTCAATCGGATTGACTGTATGCATACTAATTACACCCGAACTGATTCCGGCTTCCTCAAGGCAATTTGAGGCTTTCACAACTTCATCAAGTATACTACCTGTGCTAATTAGACTTACGTCAGAACCATTTCTCAGAATAATCGCCTTGCCAATGGAAAAATCTGGTTCCATTTCGTGTACCAAAGGTTCACCACTTTTACCCAATCTGAGATAACAAGGGCCAAGTTCCTGAGCAATTGATTTCGTAGCTAACTTTGTCTCGATGGGATCGCCCGGCGCAATTACTTTCATTCCCGGCATTGTTCCCATCACCGCCATATCCTCCAGGCCATGATGTGTGTATCCCAAAGATCCATAGGAATAACCGGCTCCCACACTTACAATTTTTACATTCAAATCATGGTAACAGATATCATTTCTTATCTGCTCAAGACATCGCATGATTGGAAAGTTTGCTATGGAATAGACAAATGGTATTTTACCCTCCTTAGCCAGTCCTGAGGCGACTCCTATCATATTCTGTTCAGCAACACCAACATTGATAAATTGATCAGGGTAAGATTCCATTAAATTTTCGAATACCGAAAAACCAAGATCTCCAGTAATGAGATAAATATCCCTGTTTTCTCGGATCAATTCGGACAATGTCTTAATAAAATGATTCCTCATCCAGAATTATTCAATTCATTTAAAGCAATTTTCAGTTGGTCAGAGTCCGGTGATTTATAGTGCCATTCCAATTTGTCTTCCATAAAACTCACACCCTTCCCTTTCTTGGTATGTGCAATGATTGCACAGGGTTTATTATTCTCAAACGGAAGACTACTGAAAGTGTCGATTAATTCACCATGGTCGTGCCCATTTACTTCACGAACTGACCAACCACAGGATTGCCATTTGTCAATTAAAGGCTCCAGATTAATGATTTCAGAGGTAACTCCGAGGCCCTGCAGTTTGTTGTAGTCAACGATGGCAATCAGATTATCTAGTTTGTGTTGTGGAGCGAAGAGAATTGCTTCCCAATTGGAACCTTCATCCATCTCACCATCACTCAGCAAGACATATGTCCTGAACGACTTCTTGTCTCTTTTCGCCGATAGAGCAACACCACACCCAACTGACAATCCATGACCTAGGGAACCCGTTGAAAACTCTACTCCATTTACGTAATGATTAACATGACCAGCAAGCAGTGATCCATCTTCACAATAAGTGCTCAAGTCTTCTTTTGTGAAAAATCCAACTTCTGCAAGTACCGCATAGAGGATGCTTGCAGCATGGCCTTTGCTTAGAATAAACCTGTCTCGCTCAATCCAATCAGGTTTTTCAGGATTAAATGCGAGTTCCTGGCCATATAAAACTGCTAGTATATCAGCAATACTTAAACATGATCCTATATGAGAAGATTTTGATTTACAGACCATCTTTAGTGATCGAATTCTAATCCCCTTTGCTAAATCTTCAGTAGTTCCGTTATAACGGTATTTCATATTTTTTTTAAGTATAGAAGGTAGAAAGGATTATAGTTTTGCTATTGTTCTATCGATGGCATTATCAAGATTTATGTAAATGTCTAAATCGAGCTCTTTCTTTGCACGTTCCACAGAAGGTATATATTGCTCAGGATTCTTGGCTATCACTTCTTTTCGTTTTCCCTGAATCTTAAAATCATAATTGAATTTTTCTGAAACTAACCGTGCTAAATCTTTGATACTTATGGCCTGATCAGAACCAACATTGTAAGGTCTGGCGGATTTACCTCTAAGGAAAATGGTCCAGAGCCAAATAGCCAAGTCCGCGGCATAAAGGTAGGAACGCAAAGGAGTACCATCTCCTTTAACAATTATTGGCTTGCCATTGGACCCATCTCTAAGAAAATTGCCAATAGCATAGTGAAAATCGAGAGGAAGATAGGGGCCAACGAAGGAAAAACATCGTGCAATTGATATTTCCACATCATACTTGTTTGAATAAAGCACGGACAAATGTTCTGC
>MDTC01191852.1_pt1 | contig 22289 bp, 15 predicted proteins | sample 811181 | NCBI WGS metagenome assembly MDTC01 (sample SAMN05326644, study PRJNA326480) | marine metagenome | isolation source: seawater | place: Pacific Ocean: North | collected 2011 | reverse complement strand
CTAGAGTGTCTAGGCTGTATGCTGCAAAACCAGCAACTAGCAATACGCCGTCTTCACCAATCACTAAATCGTCGATTAAAGAGCTCCTTTCATCACGAATTTGACTAACGAATTCTCTGCTATCCGCGCCTGTCATTGGACCGTCTAAAGAGAAGACGAAGAACGTAGTACTATTTGCTAAAAATTGCTGTCTAAGATATTCTCTTGTCGCATTCATCTGAGGTGATAATTCCTCACTACTCCAGAAGTCTACAACTTCATCTTCAGACATACCTGGAGTCGGCCCCAATGCATAGCCAAACCCATCTAGTACCCGAGAGTCATTCACCTGTTCATTTGCCCATCGATACATCTGACGAATATTGGTCTCTTCCAACGGGTCCTCTCCGTCAAAATCGATGACAATCAGTGCTGAGTTTGCTGCACTTTCGGGCCATTTCTCATCTAAGTGTTCAAACCCGACACGTGTTTCATCATCTGGAGGTAAAGCATCCCTAGAAGCCATAGAAAATTCTGCTTGGAAGAAAGGCAATCCTGCTCCAAGAAGAATAACCAACGTCGGGATCAATACTGTCCAAGGACGGTCCATTACAGTCTTCGCAATTTTTGACCAAATACCATCTTCTGCGTCGTTTTCGGTCTTGAATGAAAATGGTAATTTCCAACCATCGCTAACCCTAGTACCAAGCATAGCAAGTATGCTAGGTAAAACAACCAATGAATAAATCATAGCCACGGATACTGCTAATGTACCTCCAATGCCGAGGCTTGGAATTCCTGTGTTTTCAAAGAATAACATTCCCATCAAACCGATACCAACAGTGACTCCACTGAAAAATACTGCTTTACCAGCTGTTGCTACGGTCATCGCTGTTGCGGTCCTAAGGTCATGGCCCCGATTCATCTCTTCTCGGAAACGATTGACCATGAACAAGGAATAATCTATTGACACCCCTATTCCAATTAAAGAAATAATATTCACAGCATATTGAGTAACATCGGTCACATTCGATAGCCAAATGGTAATTCCCATTGCTGAAAGCACAGTCAAGAAAGCAATTCCAATTGGCAATAATGCAGCGATTATTGTCCCGAATACAATTAATAAAATGATTAGAGATAATGGACCAGAAACAAGTTCTGCTGTTATCAAGTCATCTTGGATCCTCTTGTCGAAAATTACGTCGATTGCAACCTCGCCTGTTCGCCAGGTTTGAAAATCATCATCGGCAATTTCCACTTCTTCCCAATATTCAGCATACAATTCCTTTGCTTCAGAACGTTCCAAATTGATTGTTATAAGATTCAACGCCCAGAAACCTTCGCCGTCTTCGTGAATGTATTCGCCCCTCTCATCATCAGTTTTGTCCCATGAGTATTCTATGCTAACATCATCTAGACTAGCAAAATCACTCAATGCTTCGGTAACAGCGTCTTTCCATTCGCTAGTTGTATCATCTAATGTAGGATGATATACTAGGTAAGTGAAGGATTGAGAGCCATCTTCAGAGGTAAAAGCATCATCATAAATCTTACCAGCATTCATTGATTCAAGGTCACCCTCTCCCCAAGATTCAGCCCAATTAGGGCCAAATGCCATCAAAGATGTCATAGCAAAACAGGCGATTAATCCAAACGCTAATACCTTCTTCCGATGGTCAAAAGTAAACTCCCCTAATTTGTAGAAGGTTCTATCCTCTAACATGGCGGGGTCGGTAGTACCTTCCATGTTGCGGCGCAAGTAATCTCCCATATCAATTTAAGGTGTTTTTGAATGCATTGCTTGCTATCTCTGAGCCCATAATTTCAGCCATAAGGAAATGTTTCTTTCAATGTCCTCCGAGGTGATTGTCCTATCTTCAATGACTCCTTGTGAGCTTATTGGCTGAATTCTACAGCCACAAGCATTAGCGTGCCCACCGCCTGTTTCATCAAGTAAAGTTGCAAGTTTAGACAAATCAAAATTATTAGGTTCTTTGCGAAATGAATTTGAGTAAAATGAAGCGCTTAAAGCTGGCCTATTTGGAGTATCTATACTACCGTCCAACCAACCATGAATCACACAGCAAGCGATTGCCTCATCTCCTGCTAGAGCGGTTACTAAGTAACCATTTGTCCTTATCTCGCTATTTTCCATTCTACAAATTGCTAAACTATCGGTTATCTCAATATTTTTTGAAACGGCATCTGATTCTTGCTTGCGACTTTTTGATAATTGGTTTAGTCTATCGCTATGACTAGCAAGAATTTGTTCTAATTTTTCACCACTTGCAAATTGCTCTAATACTGTGTTAAGATGTTCTGGTTCACGTAATGAAAGGGACCTTGAAAGTCTAATTATTTCACCATCTTCAAGAAAGTTCTCCAAAGAGATCCCGCCACTATCCAAAGCATCTACGATTGGCATAATATCGACCAAGTGGTCTAAATTTACTTCTTCTTTCATTAAATCATAAGCAGCCCTTGCTGCAGAAGGTGTGTCTCTCCAATGACAAATTCCGCCCTGTAAAACAAATTGCTTTTCTTCTTCTGGACTTGGCCTATTTGTCATATGATGGTCGAGATATAGCCCGCAGTTTGGGTGAAATGGTAAATCACATAGCGCTGTTTGTTTACTGATTTTTTCGTCAATTAATCCTGAGCGTATCAAAGCAGCATGAGAAAACTCTACTGTCAATTCAGGTTTCGCTGCTTTCAAAATTGCAGCAGCCATAAGGCCATCTAAATCAGAGTCGGCTACGACGCTGGTGATGTTCTCAAGCACTGACATATTTCGCTGCGTATATTCAACAGACATCAAAGATTCCTCTATTTGGAGCGATAATGCCTTGAATAGTCGCCATGACGGTTTACCCATGGAGACCTCTTGTGGTGTAGTTCTGGTTAATTTCGGCTCCATACTACTATTGCAATATCCTCAGGGGCATTGGGATTTTCCAAAAGGACATATCGAGGAAGGTGACGAGGGACATCTAGCAACCGCTAGAAGAGAAGTTTCTGAAGAAACAGGTATTACTGATATGGAATTTATACCTGGATTTAATTACCGTACCGAATATGATTTCAAACATAAAGGAAAACATATCGACAAACAGGTATTTTGGTTCATTGCGGAAACTGAGACTATGGCGGTAAAAATCTCCCATGAACATAGGGAGCATTTGTGGCTTGAATGGGAAGAGGCAATGTCTCAACTTTCTCATCACGAGAGCAGAGGGGTTCTCGCTGCAGCAAAAGAATTCATGCAGTCGATCGGGCGCGCTTAAATCTCATTGATTTCGTCTTTATTCGCTTTTTGACGACGTATGTTTTCTGCTTGTCCTTCCATCCTTTTACCAAGAGGCAACCATAGGCTTTCTTCTTCACCCAAACGGGAACTAGTCCAACGAATTAGTACGAATATCCAATCTGATAGTCGGTTGATGTATTGAAGCGCGAGTGGACGTAATTCGTCCTTCATGGCAACCATTGCTCGCTCTAAACGCCTAGTTACAGTTCTAGCTAAATGCAGAGTGGTAATAGTGCTGGAGCCCGAAGGTAAAATGAAACTTGAAAGAGGTTCTAATTCTTCATTCCAAGCATCCATCTCTTCGCATAATCTATCAGAACACTCTTGGTCTATCAGAACCATATATTCTGGAAGAGAATCTTTGGGACACGCTAATTCGGCTCCCAAATCAAACAACTCGTGATGCAGCCTTCCGATACCTCTGGAGATCACGTTCCTGACTTGCCTTACTGTTGGACGGGCCCCCCCATCCTCTGCAATTTCATTCAAACGATTAGCTTCCATTGCGACAATGCCCAAACATGCATTCAATTCATCGCAAGTTCCTACCATTTCCATTCGTAAATCGCTCTTTGCAATTCGCGTGCCATCTACTAGCGAGGTTTCTCCACCGTCACCGCCACCGGTGTGAACTTTCGTAATGCGGACCATGTGCCTCCGAGGTCAAGCCTCAACAAGAGGTCTGCGGCTAGACATGCCTGAATCTAGAGGATACCACCACTCGATATCATCTTCTCCTTGATACCATGAAAATAGTACTAGGTACCCGTCTACGACCCCATACCATTCCAAGCAACCGGGGTCGAAACCTGCGATTTTAGCACCAAGAACTGATAAATCATCATTTATTGATTGCCACTCTTTGACAAGGCGCCCTAATTGATCTGCAATTTCTACTACGTGAGGATGATTAGGAACGAGCGTTTCGATTATTATTTCCAGTTCCTCGGTCAAATCATGAGCTTCATCTTGTAATGCTTGCAATGTAAACAACAATCTCTTTGCTGGTTCCAACTCGCTTCTCGCTTCTTCGATAGTCACAATTCTAGAATCACAAGGCACAGATAATTTGGCCATCTCGTCAATCAAATCCATCTCACTCATAGGTTGCCCTGCAAGCGGAGGGGGATTCCATTCTTCTTGCATGTACTCCCCTCTCTCAATGAGGGGTCTTCAACTCTGTGGTACTAGAGACTCTCTAGAGGGTGTTTTTTCGAGGCCCCCTCCCATGCGCTTAACGAATTTCATAACAAAGTAAAACCCAATCATTATCCAGCACATAATTTCTAAACTAATAATTAACCATGCATAAGGGCCAATAGAATCTAACATGGCATCTACATCATACGGAACTCCATTTAGACCAATATACACCATCTGGGAAAATAAAGAGGAGGTAAACCAAATAAAAACAGCATACCAACAAATCGTAGAAAGAGGCCAATCATTACTCATTTTCTGTTTTTCCATAGTATTAATTATACCTTTTAGCACTTAACTGATTGGATTAAAAGTGCAAAAAAGAGCGGGATATCCCATTAAATTACTCTTCTTCACTATATTTCTCGAGTTTCTTGATTGCTGATTCTATTGCTTCTATCCATTCTTCTGCTATAGCATCTGTACCGCCGGATTCTTCCATCCTTTGGGACCAATGCTCTGATTCTTTTTTGTTACCAATGGATTCGTTGATTTTTGAAAGAGCAAACCAAGCCATAGGGTTAAGATGCTCTTCTTCTAAATCCCATGCCCGTTCGAAACACTCAATCGCTCCGTGCTCTCCATTAATATGGCCGCGTTGTAAGGCCATAAGGCCAGATTTTGACCAGGCCAATGGTAACCTTCCAATCAAAAGTCCTCGGAAAACTAGCCATGCTTGACCCATGCCAATCAGCACTATTGTAGCGAAGGCTGCGTATTCTTCAAACTTGGAAAGGTCCGGCCACTGTTCAGCCATCATTGCGGTTGCTGAAATGCTGAATAGAAAACCTGCAAATGGTGCTACTATCACTTCCTCTCTGGTCTTAACCATATTATGAATTCCTCTGATTAAGCCTAATCCTCCATAAACCAAGAGGAGAATCATATGCACTTGAGGATTTGTAGCACGAGGAGAACTTTCGCCTATTAGCAATAGTATTGCGATGACAAGTAGTACGCTTCCATAGCGACGGGAAGGGCCGGGGAATGGCTGACGCCTACTCAGTGTCAACAAAGAAATCGCAACTACGAATTCTAGGACTAGGAACCACCAATTCTCCACGATTGGGCCGAGTTAAGTTCTACACTTGAGGATTTATACTCTATGATAAACGCTACCTCGTTGAATTTCATTAGCACGGTACAACTGTTCCATCAATACTACTGCAGCTAATTCATGAGGCATAGTAAACATTGAAAGTGAGATTGAGGGATGCTTATTTCCTTTAGGAAATCCATCGGCTGGCCCAATTGCTAAGTGTGTATCTTCACCAGATAATATCCAAGAATTAAATCGATCTGCAAACTCAATACTTGATAATGATTCACCGGATTCATCAAGAAGAATTGTTCCATTCGGTAAAGTCTCAAAGTACTCTTGTTGAGACATTTTGGATTTTGAAATTTCTAATCTTACCTTTGATTTTAATCTATTACTATAGTCTTCGATTAATTTGGCCATATTCTTTTCAGAAGGTTTTCCATGAAGGTGAACTACTACTCGGCCCATGTACCTCCCAACTCATTCTACCCCAAGACTATTGATGGTCGGCATTGAACGAGTGTTATGGGTTGGTGGCCATTCTCACGTTCCAAGACGGAAACTCGGATCCCCGATGTAATACGAAGGGATACGCGGTCATGGCTATCTGATTTACAAGAAATGTGTGAAAGGAATTTTGATTCTCCTGAGGATGCTCGCCGACAAATTCGACAAATGCAGATAGAATGGAGAGAGGCTAATTCTGATGGAGACATGGATGATTCATTATTCGAGGGGTTGCAGATGCGTGCTTTCCGCTTACTGAAAGGCGACGATAATGAGTTTACTTTATGGCTTGATAACCTCGAATTTTGGAAACCTGGATGGAGACCTGAGGGGTCCCGTTCCACTGAAAACTCATGAAGGAGACACGATTCGCCGTTGCTATGGCGGACGCTGAATTACACATGCTATACACCTGTCCATTTTCTTGGAAAGTCAGAGGTTTAGCAGATTATTTAGGTGTTGGAAATAATATAATTCAGGTAAATCCCATGAAAATAAAGAAAACTCTGCCGTCCTCACCGGAGTGGACAAAAACTCCTGTTTGGGTTGAAAGTGACGGAAAAATAGTGGTTGATTCAACCCCTATTATGAAACATATTGATTCGAAATATAATGATGGAGAATTATGGAAAACGAGTGATGAAGAACGCCGTGATAAATGGATCGAATGGGTTGATTTGCATATGAGTAAGGCTACTATTCCAATTTTATATGGCTCATTATTCTCTGCATTGAAAACTACCACTCGAATTTCTAAATTAGAAAGGTTTGGATTTTTTTCAAAACGACTTTATGCATGGGCAGGATTCCCAATTATGTGGGGAATCATAGCCAAAAAACGAGTGAAAAAGGATGGACGTAAACCAAAAAAATTGTGGCATGATCTCCTGAGTGAATTCACTGATTCCTTTGAAGGCAAGCCATACTTTGGCGGGGATTCACCCCATTTAGTCGACTTCGCTGCATTTGGATACATGCGCTCAATTTCACCATTCCCTCAATTTCAGCAACTTACAGATCATAAAGCCGGGATGGAATGGTACAATTCACTAGAAAAGGCGCTTAAGACGTGATTTGATGGAAACTGTCGAGGGGCCATTCGGATTAGAATTTGTCAAGGTTCCTGCTGGAAAGGTGTTTCTTGGTACCGATAGAGGTGGGTGGATTCATGCTTCGGAGCGACCTAGGCATGAAGTGAAATTACCTGACTTTCTCATTATGAATAAACCTCTGAGCAAGAGAGATGTTGCTGCAATTCTAGGAAATGATGATGATGATGATTCACCATATGAAGGTATGAATTTAGATTTAATTTCAACGATTGGTGATATTCTTTCAAATGAATTTGATGGCGAAATTAGAGCCCCTTCTCAAAGCGAATGGCAGCGTGCTCGAGAAAATTTAGATTTGGTTTTGCAGCCAGGAATGACTGAGTTTCTAGCTGATGAGGCGACTGGAAATCATAGAGGTGCTATGATGGACGGGAGACCAAGGGTCGGAGAAGTGATTGGTCCGATGGCTGGTCATCGAGTTGCATGGGCTTGTCATCCAAAAAAACAAGGCATATACGCTCGGTTTTCAACACCTGCTGACCGCTCATTGCCCAAGGTAGTAGCACGGTTGGTTATTTCACCAAAAAGAGAAGGTGAAGGAGTAAAAATACCTGATTCCGCTGACCTTGCTAGAAATATTAGAAGTGAGATGTTTTGGACTATAATTTTAGGAATTATTCCAAGTTTTACAATTCCTATTTTGAGAGGTTTTGATTCCTATGCGATTGAGGGGTGGCCGAATTTGCTATTTGGAGGATTGTGCGCAGGCTTTGTAACAGGCGCTTTTTGGCGACCAAGAAGGTCTACTTGGCATCTGGATGACGATGGGGAAATTACTCGTCAGAAGAAATAATTGAAGCCCAATATGATTCTTGACGAATCGCATCAAGTGTACAGATTGCGGCCATGTTAACAATATGGCGTACACCATCTGAGCGAGAAAGAAGTTGAACTGGTTTATCTAATCCTTCCAAAATTGGTCCCGTCATTTCTGCACCCCCTAATTTTTCAAGTAATTTGTATGCGATATTCGCACTTGCTAAATTAGGGCAAATCAAAATATTAGCTGGTCCGTCAAAGTTCATGAATGGATACTCTTCTTGTAAAGAGGGGTCTAAGGCTGTATCCGCCTGCATCGGACCATCAATCAAAAGGCCTGGTTCAAGTTTTCTAGCGAGGACAACAGCGTCCTCGACTCTCTCTGAGCGTTGAGAGCGGCTGCTTCCAAAATTAGAAAATGATAACATCGCGATTTTAGGTTCAACTCCGAACCTACGTGCAACTTTAGCGGTTTGAATTGCTATTTCTGCAAGGGTTTCTTCGTCGGGATAAACATTTACTGTTGCATCTCCAAGGAAAATCAACCTACCCTTTACAACCATCATGTAACAGCCTACAGCACAATGTGAATCCTCGTCACTGCCAATAACTTCCAAACATGGGCGAAGTACATCGCCATAATTTCTAGAGAGACCTCCTAAAAAGCCATCTGCATCACCATTCACGACCATCTGTGCTGCAAAATAGGGCCTACTTTTGAGAAGCCTTTGTGCATCTACAATAGTCATTCCTTTGCGACTCCTTTTGCTAGTAAGAGCTTTATCATATTCTCCAATTCTACGTGAATCATAACGCGGATTATATTTTTCATGTTCAAATTCTAAATTTAATTCATCCATTTTATTCTGTATTGATTTCACATTTCCTAGAAGAATCGGTTTGCATATATCAAGCTCAACAAGTTGTGCAGCGGCTCGAATAATTTTCTCATTATCTCCTTCAGGGAATACGATTTTCTTGCCTTTACCCTTGACTTGGTTGAATACGCCTCGCATAACGGAATATGACATTCCAAAGCGGGCTTCCAAGGATTCTTTGTATGCCTGTTTATCAAAATCTTCTGGTTTTATTGCTGCAATTCCTTCATTGATTGCTGCCTCTGCTACATCAGCGGCTTCCCAAATTAATACGCGTCGATCGAATGGTTTTGGAATAATATAATTCGGACCGTAATGCATCTCTTCTCCACCATATGCATGAGCGATATAATCTGGAACTGGTTCTTTCGCAAGTGCTGCAAGGGAGCGGGTTGCAGCCATTTTCATCCCTGCCGTAATATCTCTCGCTCTGACATCCAAAGCTCCTCTGAAAATATATGGAAATCCTAATACGTTGTTTACTTGATTTGGAAAATCAGACCGACCTGTTGCGATTATTGCATCGCTTCTAACCTCTAAAACCTCGTGAGGCATGATTTCGGGAGTTGGATTAGCAAGAGCAAAAATAATTGGTTTTGGAGCCATTTTTGCAATCATTTGTCCATTCACTAGGCCTCCTCGAGAGAGTCCTAAAAATACATCAGCGCCCTCCAAAGCATCTCCTAAATCGCCACCTTCGTGGTCTGCTGCAAATGTGGCTTTGTATTGATTTAATTCTCCGTTATCCAATCTTTTCTTTGTCATAATTCCTTGAGAATCGCACATCAATATATTTTCAAGTTTTACGCCTAATGCAATGTAATGGTTAGCACAAGCGATTGCTGATGCACCTGCACCTGCAACTACAACTTTCAATTCTGCTAATTCTTTTTCCTGTATTTCTGCGGCATTCAATAATGCTGCACCTGAGATAATAGCTGTACCGTGTTGGTCATCATGCATAACCGGTATATCTGTTGCTTCAGCGATACGTCTTTCTATTTCGAAACACTCTGGTGCTTTGATATCCTCTAAATTGATTCCTCCAAATGTCTTTGAAATATTACATACTGTCTGAATAAATTCTTCAGGATCTTCGGTATCGACCTCGATATCAAATACGTTAATGTCGGCAAAGGTCTTCAGCAAAAGCCCCTTACCTTCCATAACTGGTTTACTTGCTAAAGCCCCAATATTACCCAATCCAAGAACTGCGGTACCATTAGAAATAACTGCTACTAGATTTCCTTTAGATGTATAGCGATATGCATCTTCAGGCCTTTCAGCAATTTCTAGACAAGGATAAGCAACTCCTGGAGAATATGCTAAAGATAATTCATGTGCGGTTGCATGGGGTTTTGTTGGTACAACCTCTATCTTTCCTTTCGGCTCCACCTCATGGTACTCTAAAGCCTCAATTCTGATGCTTTGTTCCCGAATTTCTTCGCTCATAAAACCCTACTCAAGGCAAGTGCGGCCGCGGGCGAGGTTTGACCTTTTTGTGAGTTTCAATACCCAATATGTATGTTACTGCACAGAGGCAGGAAAGACCACGCTTGATATACCAATAGAGACGGGTAGTTGGTATGAATGGCAGTACTAGTACTGTTCCGCCAACAAAACAGGCTCGCAAGGCACTGTTTTTGTCAGGGTTGATGTTATTCTCTACGACATTAGCAATATTATCATCTCCAGTAGTAGGCGCTCACAATACTGAATCGTCAACAACTTGGGCAAAGGAGGGCTCTGTTGACTCTGGTTGGGTACAACTAAATGCAACTGGAGCAAATGCAGTAAATGGCACTCCTGCTATGTTTGACTGGACTATGGAATTTGCACCTGGGGCAATTTTAGAAAACCTCAGTTTTGAGGTTCGAGTTGATGGAGGCTCAGGTGTTGAAATTCAAGAGCCTATGATAATAGCACCAAATTCTGGTCAAGTAATGTTTGATTGGAGAAATAACGGCTGGCTGGGTCAAACAAATGGATTTGATGGAAATAATCCGCATCAAGGACGGTTGTCTCCAAACGCTGATGTTGGTGCAACTTTCACCTTACCTTCCGGTACTGAAATTACTGACCTAATTCTAGAAGCTTTGGCTCCAGCTGATCCATTTACTTCTTTGACACCTGTAGAATTGTACGTACGTGAATCTGCTGTTCATCCAATTGATGGGAGGCTGTATCTTGCTGTTGGAGATTACATCATTATCCTTGATGCTAAGGCTAGTCCAACAATTATCGACTTGTTTCAAATAAAAGATTCTGATGGTGGGAATTGGGTTACTGACCTTGAAATTGATGTCGCAAACAATAGAATGTTGATGACTACAGAATATGGCGATCTATTATCTGCGGATTTAACCGATTCTTCATGGAATGCAAATTTACCAGCTGAACCATCTGGAAATAGTTTCAATCAAATTCATATTGCCAGTAATGGTGATTTATTCGCCTTTAGTGAAGAAGGAATTTTTACACTAAATAGTGCAGGAACTGGATGGACTCTAGAACTTGCAAGTGGTACTTCAAATTGGCCTGAAGGAACCCCTTGGGCTACATTAGAACATAACGGAATAATCTACTCTGCCTTGTTGGGAGGCGGTGTTGGAAGATGGGATCTTGCAACGATGAGTGCTTTGACTCCATGGTCTACTGCCAATAACCTTCATTCCGATTATATCAGTTCGTTCTTAGTTTCAGGAAATCAACTTTTGATTTCATCATTCAATGCAGGTGTTGCTAGACGTGACGTTAATGGAAACTTCTGGTTAGCCACATGGAACGATGGCAATTGGTTAACTTCTAATGATGTAAAGGGAATGACTTTGGTTGGAAATCAAATCGACATCCTGACTAGCATTGCTGTACACTCATACAATACCAATACTGGCTCTTTCACTGCGACTACCACTCTGTCTTCTTTAGGTCAAGCAGAAGATGGTCAAAATATCATTCACTGGCCTTCTGGAGGAGAAAGGGCTCCGTCCCAAGATCAAGTTCTAGTTACTGATGCTATGGCGGTTTTTGCGATTTTAGAACCGGGAAATACTCCATTTTATGCTGGTGATTTAGTAATAGGAAGTGGACCTAGGACAGCAGATATGACTGATGCATTACAGCATAATGGAATAGTGTATGTTGGTAGTGGTGAATGGCTTGACCGCTATTCCATGAGTCAAAGTCGCTGGCTAGCACCTATAGCAATGGGTGATGAAATTTCACGTATAGTGACTAACGGAAACGATGTATTTGTGGGCACATATGGTTCTGGAATTCATGTTGTTGATGCTAATGGAACTGTTACAATCACCTATGACACATTATACGGCTTAGCATCGGATGAAATTTCTGATTTAGATGCTGATGGAGATTGGATTGTTGCAACCCATCCTCAAGATGGTGTTTCAGCATTTAACCAATCTAACTTTGGAATTGTAATAACTCTAAATGAACAAAATAGCGATTTGGATGAAGATTCCCCAACAGGGGTTGCAATCCACTCTGGTATCGCTTATATTGGAACAGAAGCGGATGGATTAAACCGTTATATTTTAGAAAATGATACTTTCCTAGGCTCTTGGATTTCTACAGGTATCAACGATGTTGACTTTGCACCGGTGGCGATAGTTGGAACTGGTTCATCGGCGGTCCTCCACATGGGTTTGCCAGGATTTGGAGTGGTCCGAAAAGACTTGACCACTGGTGAAATATTGGTTCCGTTGACTGAAGAACCCGATAGAGGAAATCCTGGACCTACAGAAATACTTCCTAGCAATCAAGTATTTGCTCTCGAGGCTGATGGTGGAGACCTATTCATTGGAACCAGTGATAGTGGAATCATTTGGGATGGAAATAGCGTAACAGATTTTAGCGAAGGGAACTCATGGCAAACTCAACCTCAACAAATCTTTGATTTCGTCCTTGATGGAAACGATTTGTATGCTGGAACAAATATTGGTGTGTGCAAATATACTGCTAGTAGTGGACAAATCATGGATTGTCAAAACGTCTACGATGGAATGCCTAATTGGGGAACATATGCGGTTGGAGTCAACAGTACCACCGTATTTGGAGGAACAAATTCCGGCGTCGGATTAATCGATAAATCAAGTTTCACTGTTAGTGGAACTTGGGAGGCTGGAGAAGTCACTGAAAATGCCCCAGTAGAAGTTATCGGAAATATTGCCTACATTGGGCTAAACAATATCGGGATTGCACGATATGATATTCAAAATAGCGAATGGCTCACAACATGGACTGAAGATAACATCTTAGATGCTGGAAATGGGGATGTAACATCCCTAGTAGCCGATATCAGGTCAGACCATCTTTGGGTTGGCGGAGCTGATGGATTACAATTGATCAACGTAACTTCAGGAACCGAAGCATATGATATTGAGAAGAGTAGCAATTTGTATGGAGGCAATGGTGACCCACATGATATGGTGATTTATGGAAACACATTGTACTATCATGAAGAATTTTCTAGCGACAATTTGTATCGAATAGATGTTGCTAACTTCAATGCACTATCTTCGATTGACGTAGGCCAGCAACTCGATGAAAATGGCGGGGATATTTACGGACTCGAATTGGTCGGTGATGTAATTCATGTTTCGGTTGCAAGCGGCCAATGGTGGAATACTGAGGGAAGCGGCGGAATTGGCCTTTACAATGCTACAACCGGTTCTTGGATGGCTGAATTACTTCCTGAAGGTTCTGTTGATAGAGTTACATCATTTGTTTCTTCAACAGATCACACATGGATTTCATGGGGAGAATCTAAACTACAGGTATTTGCTCCAAATCAAACTCTAGCTGGAGAATGGGACGATTTGGATTTCCCTATTCGAGAAATAATTGAATTCGATGGAAACATCATGTTTGCAACTACAGAAGGTGTTGCTAGATTTAATGAATCGACATTCCAATGGCTTTCGATGTGGACTCCTGGTTCGGGATTACCATCTGGTGCTGAAGATGCTGTGTATGAATTGTGGACAAATGGCACTGATTTGGTTGTAGGAACTGCGGCAAATCAAGGATGGCAGGGGATCTCTGGGGAAATCTCACATCTTGATGCAAATGGCAACTGGGACTCTTGGTCTACAGGTGGCGGACAAGGCGGAAATAACATTCCTAGTGGCTATCCTATTGCTATGGTGATGTGTGGCGGTTTGCTCAATGTGGCATTGTGGGCTAATAATGGAGGAGTTGCTCGTATCGACTTAGAAAATGGTACGGTTGAAGCAAGTTTCACCTCCCAGCGCCTAGATGATGGTAGTGCAGCAGCTGTCGCTTGTGATGGCAATGACATTCTTTATGTTGGATACTATGATGATGAACAACCGATTTCAAGATATGATTACAATACGGGTGGATGGTTAAGCAGTATTGATACTGCAAACCATAACCTCCCAAGCGACCCATTATGGTGGGGCGCTATGGAATTTGCAGGTGGCAAACTTGCCATTGGATATGACATTGGAGACGAGGGTGACAATGTCATTGGTGGCGGATATGCTTTGATCACAATCAATGGTGCAAGTGTCGGCCAAGCAAGTATCTTGTCAACCGGTTCTCCGGTTTCTTCAATCGATTGGTTGGGTAACCAATGGTTGATTGGGCAAGCGGGTGGAACCTCAGGATATTCACATGTAGATACTCTAAGCCAACTTGGTCAAAACACAGTTTACTCTCTCCCTAGTCTAGTTAGTGGGCAGGTTACCTCGATGGAAGGAAACAGCACCCATATCTGGGCTGCATCTGCTTCTTACACAAATACAGGTTCTGGATTACTTCAAGGAATCCGTTTAGCTAATGGCTCTGTAGAATGGCAAAGAGGTTGGACGATTCCTGCAAATGCTGCAGTAACCGATTTACAACTAGTTGGTACAGATTTGTATATGTCAACAAATAACCGAGGAATTCGAATGTTGGATACCATTACTGGTACATTCCAGCCAATGCCGACAGGTTTGCATGACTTCCAAGATGGAATAAAACGCGTAGGAGATGATTTGTATATTGGACTACAAGGTACTGCTTCTTCATCAGCAGGTATTCAGGTTTTCAATACAACTCAAGGAGCATATAGCGCTGGAAGGTTACTTGCTGGCCTTCCTTCTAACAATATCAATGGATTCTTGTCTACCTCTAGCCCAGGAATACCTGGCCAAGGATTAGACATGGTCTACATAGCAACAGATACCGGTGTTGGGCGATGGAACTCGACGGCAAATACTTGGGAAACTGCCTTGACTGCACTCGACGGTTTGCCTACTCCAAATGTTGAAGACCTTATTCAAGATTGGAATGACAATATTTGGATGGCTACCCCTAATGGAGTTTCAATGTATAATGTCACTACTGATTCGTTTACTACTTACACAAGAAATGATGGCTTGATGGGTACATCTGCTTGGTCGTTTGCTTGGTCCCAACAATCAACTCAACAACCTGACTTATTCATTGCTCATGATGGAAGGGGTACTGACCGTCCGGGGGTTACTCAATTCGATGCAACTACTCAAACTGTAATCGCTCAACATCAATTTGACCAATTACCTTCCAACACCGTAACCGCGGTTGCTACAGACTACTGGGGCGTCCATATTGCAACAGATGTAGGACCGATGGTACATTGGAATGCAGGAAGCGGTGATTTCGAATCTGGAATTAATGTATTCACGATGAAAGAGTGGCCTGTTTCTAGCATGAGGTCTGATGGAACACATTTGATTGCGATTGGGGAAAATGGTGCAACTGTTGTTCAATCAACTACTTCTTCACATGCAAAGATTGCTGAGTTCTCTGCTATCGGCTCGACTGGTGGAAGCGTAGTAACCGGCTCTTATGTTTGGATCTCTACTTATGATGGTCTACGAGGATGGAACATCAATACTGGTGATGAAGTTCCTCAAGGATACTTACGCCGTGCTAATCCGTTATCGATCGGATTATCTTCAACATTTACTGATGTCACTAACTATACTCATCCTGGAATGCAATTTGCACTTGTAGATGCTGCAAATGCAGTGATGGTTTCTGAACTTGGTTCACCTGATGGTCCACATGGCGTCATGATGCAAGGTGTACCTCTAGTGCTATCTTCTCCAGTCTCTGGAGCGGCTACATGGGCTAAACTAATCGATATGAAGTGGAATGCTACTTTGAATATTTCAGACGATCCTGCCTTGATTACAAGCATGCAATTTGCTGTCGATAATGGCCCTCTAATCAATGGAACAAGATACATGACATTGAGATTACAATCACCAAGTAATGGCAGCATGTGGATAAAGATGAGTTATGATTGGTTCAGAACTGAAACTCCAATAGAAGGATTCTCTCTTTGGGATAGACCCGAAGATGGTGGTGGTGCTCTATTGGCTAATTGGAGCCTGGTGCATGATGATGACTTCTCCAGCTATCTAATCTATCTTAACGAAGGCCCATGGGCCTCTCAACCTACTGTAGCCGATCTACAACCATTTGCTGCAGATGCTGCAGTCAGTCTGCATAGTAGACTCCAAACCGAGATCACTAGTATTGGCGGACAACCCCTTCAAGATGGGGTTGAATATTGGGCGGTAGTCGTGGTCGAATACAACGATGGTCGTTTTGGAACTCCGTCGACTCCGTTTGGACCTGCTACTCCTACCGATGAAGTTCCAATGCCTCCTATGTGGGCAACAGGTGCACCACATGAAGGTGGACAAGATGGAGACTTAGCAGTTGAATGGGCACGTTGTACTGCTCTAGATTTAGCAAGCACTCGAATCTATGCTTCCACAACTTTGGTTACTGATGTTCTTGGATTAACTGTGAATACTGAAGTTCCCCCTCAAGAAGGCAATAGTACCGTTATTGTGCTGGACTCTGGAACCCCTCATTGGCTTGGACTAACCTGTGTTGATGAAGCCGGCCAAGAAGACGTAATGAATGCAACAATAATCGGGCCTGTTGTACCAACAGGCGGGATAGATGACGGAATTCCACCTTCCAAATTAACTGGATTCTGGGCTGAAGATGTCCCGCAAGATGATGGTGGAAGAGTACAAGCAGGATGGAACAATCCTACTGCAGATGATTGTGCCTTTGTAACCATATACATGAAACCAGTTACAGGAACTGCAAACCAATTACCAACAAATGTAGATGGTTTCTCGGTCGCAGGAGTAGTCCCCGATTGTGAAACAAATATGACCATTCTAGATTCGATTGGAGATTTCCCTCTTACCGACGGTCAAACATACCATATCGGTGCAGTAGCATCTGATAAGTGGCTAAATGAAGACACCGGGGATGTTACTATTTTGGAAGTAACGCCTTATGTCAATAATATTGATGGAAGTACTATTCCTGAAAGAATTACCACCATCAATGCCTGGGACCATCCTGATGATGATGGTACAGCTATCGATATTTCATGGGTTCCTTCAGATGTAGATGACTTTGATTACTATGTGATATGGGTATCAGAACATCCTCTAGATGACCTTTCAGAATTTTGGCAATTAGCAGGGTATGAACCCGGTATTTGTGGTTGCATAGTGATGAATAAGCAATGGGTAGATAGTGAACAATCACCATTGGAATTACAAATCAATACTGCACTATATGGCGGTGATAATTTGTTGAGTGCCTTACCTGCACAAATAAAACCTGATACTGAATTATTTGTTACTGTAACCGTTCATGATATCAAAGGAAATGTCTACTTGGACGGATTAAATACAGCTACTGTAACTCCAATTGACAACCTAGCAGACCTAACTCCACCTGACCGTTTGTCTATGCTATCACTTGTAGACCGTCCTGCTGATGATGGAACTGCAGTGCTACTAGATTTCGAACTTTCAGATGCAAGTGATATCGAGAGTTACGAAGTATATGCCGCTGCTTTCTCATTCGATTCTGTTGGCGTTAATGGCAATGGCCCGTCCGACCCAATAGCGGTCCTGAGTCGAGATGCAGATCTACCTCTACTTATCGAGGCATTAGCCTTTGATACATTGGTCATACCAAACCTGCCTGTCACAGTTGCAGTTGTTGCTGTAGACTCATCTGGAAATGCATATCGCGATAATTTGATTACTGCCACTGCGATTTCGGTTGATGATGGATTTGATGATATTGGAGAATACCTACCTGATATTAATGGAATTACATTGGAATGGATTGGCGACTCTATTCTGGTTTCTTGGGACCATAGCAACGATCCTAGTGTTCGCTCATATGTTGTATTTATTTCAGACCAGAGTTTCTCAAATGTAGACCAAGCAACAATGATTGGAGAGGTCAGTGTAGTTAATTCTCTAGTCATCTCTCCTTCAGAATTCTTGGAATTATCCAATGAATCTAGTTGGTGGATTGGAGTATCTGCTAAAGATGATACTCTTTATCGCGAGAAGATTGATTCCGTGATGATCGCTCCATTCAACAGCGATATTGTAGAAGAAAGTGATGATGATACGACTGCCCCTTCAGAATTTGGTGAATTGCTTAATTCTGGTAATTTGCTTGCTATCTGTTTGGGATTGATTGCAATACTGCTACTAGTACTCGTTGTACGCTCTAGAGGTAGTAGTAAATCCCGTGACAAAGAATGGGAATTGCAAGAGGCTACTTGGGGAATACAGGCTAGAAGTGGTTGGGATGAGCCGTCGATGATACCATCGGGCAAACCACCAGTTGAAGCACCTCCTGGAATCCGCCCTGCCCAGCAAAATGACATCTATGCAGCGGCTCAGAGAATCGAGGACCAAGGGCCATCTCAACCTACACCTCAACGCTGGTCACAACCTGCTCAGCAGCAACCTCCTGCGCAAGGTGGAATCGACACCTCCTTCTTGGACGACCTGTTGTGAGGACCGATGCAGGGGCCAAAGAGTGCGGTTTTTACAACCGTTCGAGCGCGTGATGGAAACTTATTTCATCTCGAAAAACACCTTGCTAGGCTTACACGACACGCTGAAAAACTTGGTATAGAAATACCTGATTTCGAGATTCCAGATGGTCTTGAAGGTTTGATAAAAATTACAATTACTAAACAAGGTGTTGATTTTAGCTCAAAAGATTTCTATCAAGAAATACATATGGCTGCTGAAGGAATTACCGTCCCTGCTCCCCGCTGGACTCGAAAGGTCATGGGAACAAAGCATGGCGACTGGGAAGCTTATCGCAAAATCACTAATCAAATTCTTCAATCAGGTGCTGATGTTGGCCTACTCGTCCATGATTTTTGCATAGTAGATGGTGACCGTGTAATGCCACTAGTTGTTGATGAGGACGGGGTTGTATGGATCAGTGAGAGAAAATTTGGCGGGGTTGATTCTGTGACATATGAGGTGTGCAAACCAGCCATTGAAGAAGCTGGATTTATCATTCAATCTGGAAGATTAAATGAGAGACTAGTTGCAAGAGCAAAAGAGATTGTTTTGCTTGGAACCGGAATGGGTGCTGCAAGATTAGAGGTATTAGATGATGTTGACATCGGAGATGGAAGCGATACTCTACAACGAATTTGTATTGCCGCTTTAGGAGAGGATTGGCGGTGACTGATTTACTCAATTCGTTACTTACCCATCAAGGTGAAGACCGGATTTTATTTCTTTCCGGCGGACCAAAGTCGCACTTAGCAAGACAATCTATGTTTGCTGTTGGTATGACTACAAGAGTTGTTATCACTCAGCCAAAAACTACTGCACAAAAAAAACATTCACCACTAAATGGTGAAGTAATTATTTCGCGAAAAATACCACCACTAAAAGCCACGATGCAAAGTATGGGCGAGGATGGTTGGGCTGTAACAAAAATCTTGCAAGCAAAAGATATTGCTGAGATGCTGAGATTGTTACAGCCAAGTACTCCGATTGGTTCTAAATGGGCTGGAGCATTGGCATATGATCTAGTGCAGTGGACTCAACCTATCTCTTTGCAATTCCCTCCTGAAGAGGGAGAGATTCTTGGCGTGCTTTGGCTGGTAGATGAATGGGAAACTACAACTCCGGGAATTAATAATAGTGAAAACATGCCTCCAGTAATGAAGGTTGAAGGTGAGGTTTCATCTCATAGCGACCAACAACATGCCGAAGATATCGAAAGGATAAGAGCCTCTATTACTCGAGGTGAATTATATCAATTGAATTTAGGAAGGACTTGGAATGCGCCTTTAGGAGAAGAGCCAAGCACGATTTTCCATCGCTTAGCACACAATAATCCAGCTCCATTTTCTGGATATATTGAAGCGGCTGATTTAGGGCTAGCAATCGCTTCGTGTTCACCTGAAATATTACTCGAAGTGAAGGGTACTGAAGTGATGACTGCTCCGATTAAAGGAACGCGCCCCCGTGGCTCAGACCCCGACCAAGAATCATTGCTAAGAAGAGATCTGGTACACGACCAAAAAGAACGTGCTGAACACAGAATGCTTGTAGATCTAGAACGAAATGATATCTCTCTTGTCAGCAAGGCTGGTACGGTTAAGCAATGCAGATTTGATGTTGAAGCATATGCTAATGTCCAACATTTGGTAAGTCAAGTAAATGGAGAGTTATCAGAAGGAAAAGATGGAATGGATGCCTTTCAGGCATTGTTTCCAGGTGGCAGTATAACCGGTTGTCCAAAGACCGTTGTATGCGCTGCAATAGATGAATTAGAACAGAAGCCACGCTCTTTCTGGACCGGGTCCATGGGTTGGATCGATGTTCATACTGGTGAAAGCACATGGAATATTTTGATTCGTACTTTGGAAGCAAGATGGACTACTGATGGATGGTATGGTACAATAATGGCGGGCGGTGGAATCACGATAGAAAGTCAACCAGAAGCCGAGGTTGCAGAAGCTATCTGGAAAGCCGCTGCTCTACGGAGAGCATGCGGTTGGTTAAGCCATGATGCGAAATTATTACCTTCGGGTGAATTAGGAATTTATCCACTTTATCTTGAACAAAAAACCGAAGAACAACTTACAAATTACGGACTTAAGATTGCTTTCATCGATAATTTAGATTCTTTTTCACAAAATATTGTTCATGCGATTATAAGCCATGGTTGTGAGGTTGAGGTCTTGGATGGAAGAGGGCCTATTGTAGAATTAAATCATGATGCGGTGATAATCGGTCCAGGGCCTGGGCGCCCTGAAATTAGTGCTATAACAATGGATATTGCCAAGAAATCTCTTGAAAACGATATGCCAACGCTTGGGATTTGTTTGGGCCACCAGGCTCTTGGTTTGGCAGATGGAATGAGTTTGATTGAAAGCCCGTATGGGCCAGTGCACGGTGTACCTTCAAAAATTAAATCAATCGATGGTGGACTTTTAGCCAAAGGAGAAACCGTCATGACGCGTTATAATTCTCTAGTACTATCTGGCAACCCTAATTCTCTAACAATTACCTCTACTGATAATACTGGTTTACTTCCAATGGCAATCACAAACCAAGAAAAACAAATCTATGGAGTACAATTTCATCCTGAATCTATTGGTTCGCCAGAAGGGATGGCTTTGCTAGGTGAATTTTTGCAAAGAGCAGCGCATTGTTGAAGAATAGGCGGCGTCTGGATTGCATCATGCCGACCTGCAGACACTGCTTCAGTGTTTATCCGCGTGGACAATTTATCCATGGAAATGGGCCACGCACACAGGTATGTGTCAGATGCGGAGTAGAAATGGGATTGGTAACTCAAGAAGAGGCTGCTTCACTGTATGACGATAGTACAAGGAACGCTCGTTTCTCAGCTATTGCTAGGCGCTGGGCTCCTTTGATGTGGTTGACGATTTTGTGGACTGTTTGGATTGTTTTCCTAAAGGGCGTCGACCCATGGGGCCTATATACACTGATTTTGCTTGCACTTTGCACTTTAGCTCTACCGTTTTTCATGATTTTTTATTCGTCAAAATATATGGCGGTAATGGCACGCCTAACACCATACTATGTTCGTCCTCCAGGCCACTGACCTAGGACTTGGCATGGATTTTGATGACATCGTTATCGCTACATTCGTGCTCAGCACCAACAATTCTTCTGCTCCTTCCGTCAACTGCTCGGATGAAACCATCTCCTAAGTCGGTGTGTACCTTGTATGCTAATGCCTTAGCTTCAATTTGGTCTGGTACAACAAAGGCATCGGGTAGTATTCTCCCGTCCCCATCTTTCCAACTTCCTTCATCGGCTACTGGATAGATCACTACATGTCCTAATGCATTGAACAATACCTTGCTAATCAATTGGGCAACACCAGTCCCTCCTGCCGCTGAAAGTTTGTCTTTCATCGAGGAAAGTGCCTTTTGTTGTGCATCGTTTAATTGAGCATTCACATCGACACTGAAAGTATCTGCACCGGGGGAATATTGAATCATATTACCTGAATCTGCTCTACGTAGTGCAAGTTCCATATCCGCCATAGTCGGGATTACCATCCCATTGGATGAAATTGCATCCCACGGAGTACCTTGGGCTGAATCGGCTTTATTTGCAGATATGTGAATGGGG
>MDTC01122650.1_pt1 | contig 22297 bp, 21 predicted proteins | sample 811181 | NCBI WGS metagenome assembly MDTC01 (sample SAMN05326644, study PRJNA326480) | marine metagenome | isolation source: seawater | place: Pacific Ocean: North | collected 2011 | reverse complement strand
TGAAATCAGATTTGGAGATGTTTGAATATAATCCTCTTTTCCCCAGTTGAGGTTCGCCTATACAATTGACTAGTGGATAAAGTCCTAATTCAAATACATCGATGATTGATTTTATTACTTTAAAGGAACCTTCAAGACCCTTTTGTGAAATAAATTCCAAATTATCAAGACTTGTATGATATTCAGGGTAGTCTGCATACTTTGAGCGACTAAAACCACAAATTGGCAAATCAACTCTTGGTGAGCAGTATTGACGTTCATCAGACCCTCTCTCTAAAAATGACTTTGTATAAACTGATTTCTTGTTAACTAATGCAGATTTAAGTGCTAAGTCTGCAAGATTATTCCCATTAGGACTTTGTAGATGTGTATATCTAAGATCATCGCCGCAACAAGAGAGGTTAAAACCACAAAAAACCTTTTTCTTAAGTTCATTTAGTTTCTTAGATATGTAAGCAATTGAACCAATTGTTTCAGGTAATAAAACAAACCTATAGTTATATTTCCTTGATTTGAGTTCTTTAACATAGTTCATGATTTCACTAACTAAAACTGGACCACTTAACTCGTTATTTGCCATGGATGGATGACATAAATAACTTGAAAAGAAAATATCTTTGCCTGAATTAATAGAAGAAGGTATTTGAGCTTCGATTAGGTCCAAATTTCCTGGTTTAAGTTCAGAATCTATTACGCATTTAAAAATTTCATTATGATTTAACTTTTTATATTCTTCAAATGATAAACAAAACCCCCAATTTCTTGCATAATAAGAAGTCACATAAGGTATTGCTTTCGGTAAATCTTCTCTGAAGTGCAAGTGAGGTTTAAGTTCTTTAAATGTAAGTTCTTTATTTATAGGAATAGAATATCCAACAACAGATAGATTACATTTTTGAAATTCACAAATTCTTTTTCCATTTTCAAGCTCTATGTATGCATTGTTAATTAACCATTCATTAGGGATTTGCCAATCTCCAACTTTTTCTCCTGTTTTAAAAGAGATATAATTAAATTCTGGATGAATCTCACGAATAATATCAAAACTTTCTCTTATTCCCTTACCCATCAATGATCTAGGTATTGGGAAAAGTAATTTTGCAAGCTCAAACATTGAAAACTCTTTATTTCTGTAGCGCATAATTTTATTCAATATAAATATTTTATATCTTGCAAAGTCACTTTATCTAAGTGAGAATAACAATTTTAAAAATTTAGTGAACATAGCAAAATAAAAATTATTAAAGATTTAGATCTTAAATGATATAAAGTAAAATTAGCCTAAAATAATTCTTTGTATTTTATTAAATATGGATAATGTCTTAGTTCTTGGATCTAGAGGACAAATTGGCCTATCGTTAATAAAAATATTAGGAGAAAGCAAAAAATATAATGTTATTGAATGTGACATTGTTTGTGAAGAAAGTAACGATTTAAGAAATAAATCTAGCTTTTTAAAACAATTATTTAAGAAAGCAGATTTTGTTTATTTCTTGGCATATGACGTTGGTGGTTCAAAGTACTTAGAAAATAATCAAAATGCATCTTCCTTCTTAAACAATAATCTCCTTATAATGCAAAATTCTTTTTATTATTTGGAGAAATATTCTAAGCCTTTTATTTTTGCATCAACTCAGATGTCTAATATGAACCACTCTCCTTATGGGACTTTAAAAAGAATTGGTGAACATTATACAAATGCATTAGGAGGTCATATTGTAAGGTTTTGGAATACCTATGGAATAGAAAATGATCCTGAAAAAACTCATGTTATTACCGATTTTATAAATTCAGCAATTTCTAATAATTTAATTCTTATGCGGACAAAAGGTAATGAAAAAAGACAATTTTTACATGCCGATGACTGTAGTAAAGCCCTTTTAAAAATTCAACAAAACTATGAAAATATAAACAAAAGGTATCTTGATATTACAAGTTTTGAATGGACTTCAATTTATGAAATTGCAAGTATAGTCTCAAATATTTTTGGGCGCATACCAATAAAAAGAGGTGAATTAGATGACTTAGTTCAAAACAACATATCGAACGAGCCAGATCCTTATTTTAGAAAATATTGGGACCCTGAGATCTCACTCACTGAGGGTATTAATAGCATTGTGAGACATATGTTACAATCTAAACAAAATAGTAATTAATCACATAATTGAATTATTTTAGTTCTAATAAAATTAAAGAAATACAAGGCCTTTTAAAGAATTACTTAAAAAATATCCCTCTTATAAAGGAGAATTCTTCCCTAATCAAAAGCACACTTTTTGAAGCTTTTGAATCAAATGAATTCGTGTCAATTTATAAAAGCATTGCTATAGATATTGCAACATATTTTTACGGGACACCCTCAAGCACATGTCTTCAAACATCACCAACCCCAAGAATATTTTTCCCAAATTCACATGGGACATCTATCCATTCTGATTACTGGTATGGTCATGGATTAAGCGCAATTACTATTTGGATACCAATATTAAATTCGATTTCTGGAGCAACATTTTATGCAGATCATAGGAAAGTAATTGATAATTATATTGATAAGCCAAACTTTGATTTAAGCTATTTGAAAAAAATTACTAAAGAGATAGCTATAAAAGAAAATGAGGTATTACCACCTCTGAATAGTGCTTTTTTGTTTGATTCATCAATGTTACATGGGTCTACTTTTAATTCAACAAATAAAACAAGAGTTTCATTCGATTTTAGAATTTCAAAAGTTGGCGATTCTAGTTCAACTAAAGATTTGGATAATTACCTGATATATAATGAAGAGTCAGGTGGATTCGAAATGCCACAACACAAACTTTATGGCAAAAAAATCCTAAAGTATATTTGTGGAGGTCATAATAAAAATACTTTTGCCCAACAAATATTAATTGATTCATTTTCTAAAAGATATAATCTGCAAATTACCGATCAAGAAGCTGAAATTGAGAGATATAAATATCCAATACTTGAAGGATTATCAAAAGGTTATAAATTGAAAAATGAATATGATGCGATCGTATTAGCCTCGGAATATATAGCGCATGATTTTTTCTTAAAACAAGGAAATCTCATCTCTAAAATACCAATTTGGTCAGCTTTAGAAAATAAGCAAATTCTCTGATAAATTAATAATAATATTATGAAAATTATAAAAGTTTCAGTTAATTCATCCAATTTCTACAATCATCAATAATAACCTTAATCCAAATTTCTGTTGAAATTAATTGCCATATTCCATATGAATTATTTGGTATTTCCGATCTTAAATTACTTAAAAGCTCAATAATTTTTCCTTTTTCAACTATTTTATTTTTTACAAGATACCCATCTTTTAATAAGACATATATAAAATCATATAAATCTTGATTAAGCCAAAGTGATTGTGCACTTTGCTGATGATTTTTATTATTAAAAGCAAAATCTCTATTTGTATTCTTGGATAAAATCTTTCTCAGAGGAAGCTTTCCTTGATTTTCATTTTGTATTTCATTTTCTCTAAATAAAAAAGATGAATAAAGAACTCTATGATCTAGGAAAGGGACTCTTAATTCAATCGAATGTTGCATAGATACTTTGTCATTAAATCTTAAAGCTCTAGGAATCTTAAAACTTAGTAAGTCGTTCATTGCTAATTCTCTTGGTCCAGTGATATTACGATCTTGATTTATTAATGCGAAGTCTTCTGAAAATTCTTTCGTAAGGAAATTATTATCTTTATAGGATCCATCAATTGATTGATTATTCGATTTAAATAAATTTTGATTTCTATATTTTTTATATCCTAAGAAAAATTCATCTAATCCATTAGCGTCTATAAAAACTCTGAATCCATCTTTATTAGCTTTATCATAAATATTTGAATAACCATTTACAAATAAACCTGTATATGGCTCCTCTTGAAAAAAATGAGTTTTGTTAATATTTTCTATTACATTAGAGGGCTTTATCTTTATACTTTCTCGATATTTATAAAGCCATTCAGGCGCATATTTTGACTTTGGATCTATAGCCTCATCATATACTTGGATATAAGATTTATTTTTTTTACCAATTTCAAATAATATAGTCTGCAGTAGAGCAGAATCACTTCCGTTTGATAAATTTAGTGCTATTTCAAAATCAGAGATTAAAGATTCTTCTAAAACCTCTTTTAAACAATTATTAAGTAATTCAATTTTTTTATCAAAAGATAAAGGTTTTAAAAAGTAATCTTTATGTTCATAAGTTTTTTTTAAATCAAACCATTTTATTTTGAATAAATTTTCATTAAAAATATTTCCTTTTAATAAACTTCCAGCATTTACTTTGACTATATTTCTAAAAAAAGTTTCTGAAGTATGTTCAATCAAACCATTTGATAAAAAATCATAAAGGATTTTATTGTTAATCTCAATTTCTAAATTAGCTGCTTTAATAATTGGTTTTATTTCACTACTCAAAAATATATTTTTACCCCTTTTCATATAATAAAGAGGTTTAATTCCAAATCTATCTCTAACGCAAAAGAAATCATAAGAAATTAGATCTAAAATTATAAATGAAAACATCCCCTCCAATAAAGAAATTGATTCTTCTCCATAGATGTTCCAAAGCTCTATTAGAGTTTCTGTATCTGATTTCGTTTTGAAATTAAAATTACTTAGGTATAATCCTCGCAGTTTTCTATGGTTATATATTTCACCATTAAATAGAAGAACATATCTACCATTTCTAGAATAAAATGGTTGATTAGAATTAATGTCATTATCTTGAATATTGAGTCTTGTATGAGCTAAGAAACATTTTCTATCAAATAAAATCTCTTTTTTTTGATTATCTGGCCCTCTATGTTTAAGAAGTTTTATACCTTTTTCAAGATTTAAAATTTGATTGTCTTCTAGAGAATCTCCAAAATAAGTTAAAAAACCACACATATTTTTATTTTCTCTTTTTCATTATTATTGATGCCACTTCTAAATCAAATTCATCATTAATATCAATCGAGTCATATTTATCCATAACATATGGCATTACTTTATCTCCCCATAATTTACCCTTGTATAAACTTCTTACCTCAAGTAGATAGAAAGAACCGTTTCTTATATATAACTCATCATTATCCTGTCTTCTACTAGTAGTAAGTTCGTTCAATCCATCAACAGCTGGAACTAAGAAATTATTCATTAGTTTTTTTATCTTTATGGGGGGTATCTCCGAAGCTGATTTTACAGAAACCATAGAGTCAGCGCTGCTATAAATAAATTTCTTTAATGCTTCTGATAGGTGCTCCTCTCTTAATAATGGTGAGGTAGCGTGTAGTTGGATTATGTGCGTATATTTTTTTTTTAATAATTTTTCAACATATTCTAAAGCGTCTATAAGAACAGGTATATCTGGAGTATTATCACTAGCTAAGTTTTCAGGTCTATTTCTAAGAATTAAATTACCACAATACATTTTTGCTATTTCTAAGTATTTCTTAGAATCAGAAGTGACAACAAAATCATCTATTTCAGTTATATTTTTTGCTGCATTAATGACGTAAGAGAGCAAGTGCTCACCATTTAGTTTGGCAATATTTTTATTTGGTATAGACTTAGATCCTGATCTGACAGGTAAAATTCCTAATAATTTCATTGGTGCCAATTAAAGTTATTGGATCCATCCTTATTCTTTGAAGCAAATCTTCCTCTATAGTAATTTCTAGTTCTTACTTCATCAATCGTGCTCATTGATTGTTGATAAGTCAAAGATTTATCTAGTAAATCTCGTCCATATTCATTTGTTAATTCATATAATTGTGTTTCTTTTTTCTTTCTCGAGAAATCTACTAGATTAGAAAGTTCATGTTTGTTGATAGATACTGGACCATCTTTTGTCTCATCAAATTTTCTTGAGGTAAAATGTCTTTCTAGATAATCAATTCCTAAATAAATTGCTACTTTGCTTAGGAAAACAGGAAAATCTCTACCACTATGATCAGATAAACCGACTGAATGTGAGAACTGTTTTAACCAATTAATTCTTAATAATCTACCGTCAGATACTTTTTGAGGATATTTAGTTACGCAATGCAAATATGATAATTTTAATTCAGGGTATTTAGCCTTGATTTTATTATTTACTTCAATTATCTCTTCATCATAACAGGCACCTGTAGAAATAATTAGATGGTTAAATTTAGAAGCAAGTATATCAATTAAAGGAAAAGACATTCCGTCGTAACTGGCCACTTTAACAATAGAAACAGGCCAATCTAATTCTGCAATTTTTTCAGCTGAATCTTTTGTGAAAATTGTTGTTAAAGGAATTAGATCTTTTTGATGAGCATAATCTATAAAAAATTTATGATCATCTAAAGAAAGTTCTAATCCTCTTAACCTTTTAACTTCTTGAAGATATGGTCTAGAAAAATAAATACTATTACTTTCTAATCTTTCAAATTCTTTTCTATTTGTTACGTCTTGAGAGAAAATTGATTGGATCTTGACATGAGTCGAGCCAGCTTCAGCAGCCTCATTGATCATCCTAGTTAACTGGTTTTTATCTCCACCATGGTTTTGGCACAATTCTGAAATGAAATACAATTTATGAAATAAATTTGTTTATCATACCATGCTTCGCTATAAACTCAGGTCCAGATAATGTTCCAAAAGTCTTAATTAACTGTTTTTTATAATTATCCATATTTGTCTTTAAAGTATGCAATTTATCTTCCAAATTTGGAGATTCTAATTCATTAATAGTTAATGCTAGATTTAGCTTAATAAGTGTTTGATAATTTAAGTTAATTTCAGGATCATCATATTTATTTGGGGGGAATATAATTAGAGGTATAGATAAAATTAAACAATTCCAAACCAAACCCCATCCCGCTCTTGCTAAAACAACTTTAAAAGTTGATTGATTAAATATGGGTTCTTGGTAAATTGAATTTTGAAACAAATTTTTTTTATTAGTAAAAATAATATATTTTGCAGGTATTTTTTCTTTAAGATAATCTATTACTGATGTTTTTTCTGTAATGTTTGTTCCTGAAAAATAAATGTATATAGTATTTTTATATGTTTGATTATTATTATTATTTATAATTTTCTTAGTTTTTTCATATTTGGTAAACAAAGGCGGACAAAAAACAAATTTTTTATCACTTTCGAATTTTCTAAAATTTGATTCTATTTTGATTTCGCTTGTTAGTGAAGATGGAATTGATAAGTAATTTATGATATTTTTTTCTTCAACGCTTTTATATTTTTTGATAATCTTATCTAAGAAGTAATAAGAATCTTCATATAAACCTTCATTTTTTTTAAGCTGTTCTTTCCAAATAGATAATATTTTAGATTGCGGTCCATATGAAATTTCTATTGATTTCATTGGATAAAAGTAAATAGAGCATCTCGAAATACACATGCAGATATCATCGGAGTTAATTTCAATTGAATTAAAATTTCTAAAATTTTTTAATATTATTTTTTTTGAAAATATTTTATTAATATTTTCCTGAGAAGAATCAAACTTTCTTGATAAACTTTTGAGATTTATCATGTTGTCAGAATAATTTTGAAATTCTATTTTCTGTCTATATTCGGATAACTCATTGGATAAAAATATCTCAACATTACAGTTAGAAAATTTTATGTTTTCTAGAAAATGATTAATTATTAATCTCTTGGGACTTGAAATGTTATTTTCAGGTAATATGATTCCATAATTTATTCTTTTTGGATTTCTAACAATTGATTCAGCTAGAACATCAAAGCATCGTGCTAATGGCCCATTGCCATAAGTATAATTAAATATAATATATCTCATTTGATTCCATTCAAACTGAGAAATAAAAAATACTTTTTTGCAGATAAATTTTTTCTAGAGGATCATTTGGTTCTAGTTTTTTTGTAATAATGATTTTGTTTGTATTAACTCCCACAATTTTTTTTGGATTTTTAATCATTAAGTTAAGTAAATCGAGTGGTATTTGGGAGAAAAAAGCTGACTCTAAACCATACTCGTTTAATGTATCCAGAATATCATGATCAAACCATGAGAATTTGTATCCGTCTTTTAATAATTCCAAAGCCAGTCTAAACCCAGGACTATTTCTTATATCATCTGTACCATTTTTAAAAGATAGTCCATGTATTAAAGACTCATCATTACCAATAAATTTTTTTACCCTAATTACTAGTTTTTCATAAAAGTTTTGATTTGATACAGAAATACTTGATAATAAAGGTAAAGTTAATCCTTGCTTTACTCCTAACGCATTTAAGGCTGCTAAATCTTTTGGTAAGCAAGATCCACCATAAGGTCCGCCTGGCATTAAATAAGATTTAGAAATATTTAATTTTGTATCCTTAGAAAATACATCAAGTATCTCATATGGATCAGTATTAAGACTTTTACAAATTTCACCTACTTCGTTGGCAAAAGAAACTTTTAAAGCATGCCAACTATTTGAAATACATTTTATAAATTCAGATTCGTTTATAGACATGAATATAATTTTTTCTTCCATATCTTTATAAATATCTTTTAAAAATTTTATTAATTTTAGATTTTTATTTTGAATGCCGAATACTATGTAAGGAGGATTTTTGAAATCTTCGATAGCTGATCCTTCTCTAAGAAACTCAGGATTATAAATACAATGTATTTTTGCCTTTGCATCATGTTTCTTTAATATTTGATTTACAAATATTTGTATCCTGTTGCAAGTTCCTGTTTCCACAGTGCTTCTTATAACTAAATAAAAATCAGAATTAATATTTTTTCTGATATTGGTAATCCTTTCAGCTAAGTTATAAATCTCAGTCAAATTTAAACTGCCGTCGATTTTGTTTGGAGTTCCTACACAAATAAATCCTATCTCAGAATTTGATATTGCTTCTTCAAGAGATGATGTAGCCCTCAATAAATTATTTGCTAACTGTTTTTTTAGTAATTTTTTGAGTCCAACCTCTTTAATCGAGCATAATCCATTATTCATAGCATCAACTTTTTTTTGTACACAATCAAAACCTAATACTTCATGTCCAATATCTGCTAAACATGCGCTAAATACAGAACCTACATATCCTAAACCAATAACACAAGTCTTCATCAGTAGCGGTTTATAAAATAGTCTTTACTATGATACGCTTTGGTATCTTCCTAAATTGAATAAAATACAAAAATCATGCAAATTATAAATAATAATTAGTAAGAATGATATTAATCATTTAATAATATAAATCTTTTAATAAATTCATGTTTGCAACTTCTTAATATCAAATCTCCTAAATCAATTCTGAAAAATTATATTATTTAGTAATAGGGGAAATAAATTAGATATTCCAAAATAATTTTTTTTCATAGCTATAGAACATTTAAAAACTTTTAAAAAATTTTACAAATTGAGAATTCAATTTATATTGGTTTTTCTTTTCGAAATAGTCTGTATCTACAAAAAATTTCATCATATAATTCTTCTTCAAAACCAGATTGTATAAAAGTTTTAATGCTAGGTTTATTGACTTTCTTAATTTTTGCAACAATTGAGTTCGCATCAAAAACTTCTAAGAAAAATAATCGCGTCGATTCTTTCAGAAAATATTTTCCAAAACCTTGGCCACGTATGAGTGGGGAAAGATTAATGCTGATTTCATAGGAATTTGAATTAGTCTCAATTTGATCAAATCTAGCTACTCCAATCATCTCATTTTCAAAGTAACCAACATATAAATATCTATTAGGATCTTTTAAAACTCTGTCAAACCATTTCTTGTGAATTTCCCAAGATATGATCTCTGTATTTTGTGACATTTTTCTAGTAACTTCATTATTTCTCCATTTCCAAATTAATTCAGAGTGTTCTTGGCTAGCAAGCTTGAATAAAATATTTTTCATTTTTTGAGAATAACCACTCAAAATGATTTAATCAATATCTCTAATATAGATAAAATTATTGGTGTGTAATGTATTTCTATTTTTTTAATTAAAAAAATTTTTTAGGTATTCATTGCGAATTTTTTTATTAATTAAAAAATATTTTTTGAAGTTAAGGTTGCAAGCATGAAAAATTAATTTATAAAAAGGATTTAGTAAATTAAATTATTTTAAGAAATTGAAAAATTAGTAATATATTTAAAATAATAAATAATCTTTATTATATGTTTATCTTTAAACTAGTTTGAATTCTATTTCAATAATTTCATGACTGATAAAAGATTTTATTTTGAAAAAGTAATTGCTTCTCCAAGTCAAAAACAATTACTTTTTAAGTTTCTCAGAGAAAGAAAATATAAAATAAGTCATTCATTGCTCCCCGATGAAGGTGAACATAATAAATTTGTAGAAAAAAATCCTTATAGAGAATGGTATATAGTTAAAGAGAATAAAAAAGGTATTGGTTCATTTTATATTCAATATAATAATTCTATAGGGATAAATTTAAACAAGCAAAGTCAAAATTGTGTAGAGGAAATCATAAACTTTATAAAAGTAAATTTCATTCCTCAACCTAAAACTTTGTCTAAAATTCCTCCTTATTTTTATATAAATATTCCAAGTAAAAATATAGAGCTACAATCTATATTAGATGAAATGAGAATTGACCAACTTCAGGTCTCATACAAAATTTAATTTAGAAAATGAAAATTGATAAAAGGATTGTCAGTGAAAATAATGAACCATACATAATTGCAGAATTATCGGCTAATCATTGTGGATCACTAGAAAAAGCATTTGAAACAATAAAATCAGCTAAACAAAATGGAGCTGATGCTATAAAAATCCAGTCTTATACGCCTGATTCAATGACTTTAGATTGTAATAAAGATGACTTTCTCATTAAAGAAGGTAATTGGGAAGGATATAGATTATATGATTTATATAAAGAGGCATATACACCTTATGAATGGCATATAGAACTTTTTAATTATGCCAGGAAGTTAGGTATTACAATTTTTTCAACTCCTTTTGATGAAAAAGCAGCTGATTTGCTTGAAGAACTAGATGTCCCAGCTTTTAAAATAGCTTCTTTCGAAATAATTGATTTGCCTTTAATAAAGTATGTGGCCTCAAAGGGTAAACCAATATTAATTTCTACTGGTATGGCTTCAGAGAATGAAATTTATGAAGCAGTTAAAGTCTCTAAAGATCATGGATGCGGAGATGTACTTTTATTTCATTGTATAAGTGATTATCCTGCTTCAACAAAAGACTCTAATATTAAACTAATTAAAACAATTAAAGATAAGTTTGATGTCGAAGTGGGCTTGTCTGATCATACATTAAACAATACTTCGGCTTTGGCTGCTATTTCCCTAGGAGCAGTCGCAATAGAAAAACATTTTATTTTAGATAGGCAACAAAAAGGACCTGATAGTACTTTTTCTATTGAACCTGAGGAACTTAAAGAACTCAAGTCACTTACTAAAGAATGCTGGCAAGCATTAGGATCTGGGGAATTTTTAAGATCAACTTCAGAATCGAAAAATAAAGTTTTTCGGAGATCTTTGTACTTCGTTCAAGATATGGAGATTGGACAATTAATAACTCATAAGGATATAAAAAGATTAAGACCTGGTTATGGTTTACCTCCAAAATATATTGATAAAGTTCTTAATAGAAGATTAAAAAAATCGGTTGAAAGAGGGGATAGAGTTACTTGGGATTGTTTAGAGGAGGTTTTCTAAATAAAATTTCGGTTTATGTACTGCTAGAATTTGGTATTGATAATTTTGATTTCTAAAAGTGTTTGAGAACGAATCAATTTTAATTACGGGGGGAACTGGATCTTTCGGAAAGCAGTTTGTCAATATGACTCTTAAGAGATACAACCCTAAAAAAGTTGTGATTTTTTCTAGAGATGAAATGAAGCAGTGGGAAATGGCAAAAATATATGAAAATGACGATAGAGTGAGATTTTTTATTGGGGATGTAAGAGATAAAGATAGACTCTGGCGCGCCTTATCTGGGATTGATTATGTTGTGCATGCTGCAGCTCTTAAGATTGTTCCTAAAGCCGAATACGATCCTTTTGAATGTATAAGGACAAATGTAAATGGTGCTATGAATTTAATAGATATTGCTATAGATAGAGGTGTAAAAAGGGTTGTTGCTCTATCAACAGATAAAGCTTGCAGTCCTACAAATTTATATGGCGCTACAAAACTTATTTCTGATAAAGTTTTTATTGCGAGTAACTCATATACAGCAAATTCTGATACTCGTTTTTCAATAGTTAGGTATGGTAACGTAATGGGTTCTAGAGGTTCTGTCATCCCATTATTTTTAAATCGAACTGATAAAAATATTTTCCCTATTACTGATGAGAGAATGACTAGATTTATGATTACCCTAGAGCAAGGTGTTGGCATGGTTTGGCATGCATTTAGAGATATGTGTGGAGGAGAGATATATGTTAAAAAAATTAAGTCAATGAAGATTGTTGATATCGCTAGAACTATAAATCCCAATGCAGAATTTAGAATAATAGGAATTAGACCTGGAGAAAAACTCCATGAACAAATGATTGGGAAGGATGATTCACCTCATACTTATGAATATGATGATTACTATAAAATCTTGCCTGCTATAAACAATTGGAGTATTGATGAGAAAAGGATCAATGAAGGGAAACTAGTTTCGCCAGACTTTTCTTATTCTTCTGATATAAATAAAGAATGGATGAGTGAAAATGAATTAAAAAATTGGATAAAGGGAAATCATCAATACACCTAATTTGCTTTTTCTTATTAAAATATAGGAAATTATTTTACAAAAAATTATTTGTCTGGAACACATTTAGAAATATGGCAATAATCTTTCCATTTTGAAAATAAATTTTTTTATTAATTCATTTTTAATGATATGAATAATCTAAATAATAAGAACTTTATACCATACGGGAAACATACCATATCTGATGATGATATAAATGAGGTTTTATCTGTTCTTAAAAGTAAAAATCTTACACAAGGAGAATATGTTCCAAAATTTGAAAAAGAAATTTCAAAAAAAGTAAATGCAAAATTTTCAGTTGCAGTTAATAGTGCTACTAGCGCACTTCACCTGGCTTGTATGGCCTTAGATGTAACTAAGGGTGATTGTGTATGGACCTCTCCAATCTCTTTCGTGGCTTCTGCAAATTGCGCATTATATTGTGGTGCAAAAGTTGATTTCGTTGATATAGATCCTTTTACTGGACTTATTGATATTGACTGTTTAAGTGACAAGCTTGAAAAAGCAAGCAAAAATAGATGTCTTCCAAAAGTCTTAATCGTAGTTCATCTCGGTGGATGTTCATGTAATATGCTTGAACTTCATTCTTTGTCTGAAAAATATAACTTTCTTATTATTGAAGATGCTAGTCATGCTATTGGTGGTAGCTATAAAAATGAGCCTGTTGGTAATTGTAAATATAGTTCAATAACTGTTTTTAGTTTTCATCCGGTAAAGATTATTACAACTGGCGAAGGTGGTATGGCCACAACAAATAATTATTTAATTGCAGAAAAAATGGCCAAACTAAGATCACATGGGATAGTTAAGAATCCAAATGAATTTAAGTCAAATGAAAAGGGAAGTTGGTTTTATGAGCAACAATTACTTGGTTTTAATTACAGGATGAACGATATACAGGCTGCTTTGGGACTCAGCCAACTTAAACGTTTAGATGAAATTGTGTTAGAGAGAAATCGACAATTGCAATATTACTATAAGATTTTAGAGGATTTACCTTTGGTTTTTTTAAAAATTTCAGAAGAAGTTTTTTCCTCTGTCCATCTTGGGATAATAAAACTTAAAAAGATTTCACCAGAATATTATTTTAAGGTCTTTGAGAATTTGCGCGCAGATGGCATTGGAGTCCAATTGCACTATATTCCTATTTATAAACATCCTTTTTATAAAAAATTAGGTTTTGATGGGAAAAATTATCCTGGAGCCGAGAATTATTCCAATTCAGCTATATCTATCCCTCTTTTCCCAGGTTTGTCAACAGATCAGCAAATGAGAGTAAAGAATTCATTAGAAAAATTCTTATGAGAAATATCTTAATAATTCCAGCTAGGGGGGGTAGTAAAAGAATACCCAGAAAAAACATGAGGAAATTTAAAGGGATTCCTATTATTGAAAGAACTATTAAAAAAGTATTAGAACTGGAATATTTTGAAAAAATTATAGTCAGTACAGATGATCAAGAAATAGCTTCAATAGCTCTTAAAGCTGGAGCCGAGATTCCATTTGAAAGACCAGCGAGAATTTCAAGCGATTTTGCATCTACCAGAGAAGTTATATTACATGCTATTAATTGGTATGAATCAAAAGGCGAAGAATTTGATAATGTTTGTTGTCTTTATGCTACTTCAGTATTACTAAAGACCAAAGATCTCATTAAGGCGATTGAAGTTCTGTCAGAGTCTAATCATGGTAATTATGTTTTTACAGCTGCGAAATATGCGCATCCCATTCAAAGAGCTTTTTATCTTAATAATAATAAGAAAACAAAAATCTTTTCACAGAATGATTTCTTTAAAAGGACACAGGATCTAAAAGTCGCTTATTATGATGCAGGACAATTTTACTTAGCTTCCAGAGAAACATGGAAAAGTAAAGTAAATATTTTTGATGAAGCAAAACCAATTATTATTCCAAGGTGGAGAGCAATCGATATTGATACTGAAGAAGATTGGAAGTTCGCTGAATTAATTTTTGATATTATTTTTAATTAAATTTTAATTTAATTTTTTCAGTTGCGTAATATGTTTTACAATTAGGTTAAGAAATTAATAAGTTGAATTTTGGATAACTTTAGTACTGAACAAGAAAAGTTTTGGGCGGGCGATTTTGGTGACAACTATGTAGAAAGGAATCAAGGAGAAAAATTCATTGCATCAAATCTAAATTTTTTTGCACAGGCATTACAAAGAACTCATAATTTTGAGAATTGTATTGAATTTGGGGCAAATATTGGCATGAATTTAAGGGTTTTAAAATACTTATTTCCTCATTTGAGGTGTAGTGCAGTTGAAATTAATAAAAAAGCTTCGAAATTATTAAGCGAGATTATTCCAAAAGAGAATATTTATATTCAATCTATTCTAGACTTTAATTCATCTCAAAAGTGGGATTTAGTTTTATCAAAAGGCGTTTTAATACATATTGATCCAAATAAGTTAAATGATATTTATCAGATTCTTTATAAAGCAACTAATAAATATCTTTTGATAGGAGAGTACTATAGTAAGAATCCCGAGTCATTATCGTACAGAGGTTATGATAATAAACTTTATACTCGTGATTTCGCTGGAGAAATGATGAATAAATTTGAAGATCTCAAATTGTTAGATTATCGTTTTCATTATCATAAAGATCCAAATTTCCCTCAAGATGATATAACTTGGTTTCTTCTACAAAAGATTAATTGAATTCTTATGCTTAAATATTGTCGTAATTGTTTATTACCAAATAGTAAGCCAGATTTATTGTTTAATGATGAAGGTATATGTAATGCATGTACAAATTTTAAAAATAGAGCAAATGTTGATTGGGATCTAAGAAAAAAAGAATTTTTAAAAATTATAAAAAAATATAAAAGCAATAATTCGTCAAATTGGGATTGTATTGTTCCCGTAAGTGGAGGAAAAGATAGCACTTTTCAAGTTATCAAAATGCTTGAATTGGATATGAATCCATTATGTGTTACCGCTACAACCTGTGATGAGTCAGATATCGGAAGAGAAAATATTAATAACTTAAAAAGTTTAGGTGTTGATCATGTTCAGTTTTCTCCTAATCCTAGAATAAGAGCGAAATTAAATAAAATAGGCCTTGAGCAAGTTGGTGATATATCCTGGCCAGAACATGTCGCTATATTTACCACGCCAGTTAGAGCTGCTGTTCAATTTAATGTGCCGCTGATTGTTTGGGCTGAAAATTCTCAGAATGAATATGGAGGGCCTGCTTCCGCTGCATTGAATAATGTCCTTGATAGAAAATGGTTGGAGGAATTTGGGGGACTTTTGGGTTTAAGGGTTAGTGATTTAATTGGTATGGAAGGGATTGAAAAGAAACATTTATTAAATTATATTTATCCATCAGATGATGATTTGAGAAGAGTAGGTGTAACAGGCTTATTCCTAGGGCACTACTTTCCATGGGATGGACTGAGAAATGCTTTGATTTCTCAAGCAAATGGTTTTCAAACTCTTAATTCGATAGTTGAAGGTTCTATGGTTAATTATGAAAATTTAGATAATCATCAAACAGGAATTCATGATTATCTAAAATTTGTTAAATTTGGATTCGGTAGAACTACTGATATTGCATCAATTCATATAAGAAAAGGACTCATTAGTAGAGAAGAGGGTATGAAATTCGTTGAAAATCATGAAGGTAAATTTCCTTGGACATATCTAGGTAAGGACTTAAAAAATATTTTAAAACCATTAGATTTGGATATCGAAACTTTTATTGAGATATGCGATAGTTTCACCAATAAGAAAATATTTAAAACTGATAATTCAGGAAAATTAATCAAAGATAAAAAAGGAAATCTTGTAAAAATTAATTATGAAAATTTATGAAATTAGGAATAATTAAGTATGGTTTGGGAAATATTGGATCTGTTTTTCAATCATTAAAAATTGTAGGATGCACACCTATAATTATTGAAAAACCCCTTGAGATTAAAAATGTTGATAAGTTCATATTTCCAGGCGTAGGTAATTTTACTAGATCAAAGATTATTCTTGACAAATTTGGTTGGACAGATGAGATTTTAAATGCAGCTATTAATCTTAAGAAACCAATACTTGGTATATGTCTAGGCATGCAATTATTAGCTGAATGGGGATATGAAGGCTTATTAGAAAATAACAATACAAAGACAGAAGGCCTTGGATTGATAAAAGGTGAAGTAATAAATTTAAAAAACATTGGTTGTAGAGAGAGGATACCTCATATGGGATGGAATACAGTTATGTGGAACAATTCGCCGCCATTACTATCAGGAATCCCATCAAATACTGATTTCTATTTTGTTCATACTTATGCATTCATGCCAGAGAAGAAAGTAGAAATTATTGCCACGGCTAATTACTCTATACCAGTAACGGCTATTGTTAATAAAGGAAATATATGGGGGACCCAATTCCATCCTGAGAAAAGCTCTAAAGCTGGATTAAGGATTATAAAAAATTTTTTGGAATATATTTGATGCTAAAAAAGAGAATTATACCAACTTTGCTTTATAAAGAATTGGGTTTGGTAAAAGGAAGTAAATTTACCAGCATGAGAAGATTAGGCCCAGTTCTTCCAGCTATTAAAGTTTATAATTCAAGAGAAGTTGATGAGCTAATATTTCTTGATATTGCTGCATCTAATAATAATTCTGTCGTTGACTATGACATTATTAGTGAATTTAGTAAATTTTGCTTTGTTCCTCTTACTGTTGGTGGAGGGATTGATAGTGTTGAAAAAGTAAACAAATTACTAGAGATTGGCGCTGATAAAATTTCAATAAATTCAGCCGCTTATGGTAATCCAAACTTAGTTGAACAAATTGCAAATCAATTTGGCTCTCAATGTATTGTTTGTAGTGTCGATGCAAAAAAAATAAATAATAATTGGACGTGTTTTAGTAATTCTGGTACCAATAATAAAGATATATGCCCTGTAAGGTGGTGTAAAAGACTTGAGGATCTTGGCGCAGGTGAGATATTAATAACTTCAATTGATAAAGATGGAACCAATAAAGGATATGATCTTGAATTGATCCAAAACATTACTTCAGAAGTTAAAATTCCAGTTATTGCTTCTGGAGGAGCTGGTAACTATGATCATATGTACAAGGCAATAGAATTATCTGGAGCATCTGCGGTTGCTGCTGCAAGCATTTTTCACTTTACTGAAATGACTCCAAATGAAGCTAAATTATATTTAGAGTCTAAGGGGATTCCTATAAGAAAAAGCTGTACTTTAGAGGATACCTAAGAAATTTATGAAAAAGAATTAAATTTAAGATATTTTTTTTGAGAAATTAAAATTAAAATTCCTTATAATCAATCGTAAAGGGTATCAATTTGAAATTTAAAAATTTTTTTGTTAGGGATAACAGTTTAGCCTTATTTGGTGGAAAACCGGTTTTTAATAGAGACCTAAAACCTTATAAAACTATTGGTTATGAGGAGAAAAGAATAATTTCAAAATTGATGAAAAAGGGAAAATTATCTGGTTTTGTTGGTGCTTGGTGTGAAGATTTTCACGGCGGTCCAATGGTTCAGGAATTGGAAGAAAGATGGAAGGATATTTTTAAATGCAAAAATGCTATAAGTTTGAATTCAAATACTAGCGGTTTAATTGCTGCACTTGGCGCTATTGGAATATCTCCTGGGGATGAGGTAATCGTCCCTCCAATGACAATGTCTGCTACTGCAATGTCACCTCTAATTTACGGAGGGATACCAGTTTTTGTGGATATAGAAGATAACTATTATTGCCTGGATATTAAAAAAGTTAAAAGTGCAATAACAAAAAAAACAAAAGCTATAGTTGTTGTAAATTTATTAGGCCATCCAGCAAAGTTAAAAGAGTTGAGAGCATTAGCCGATAGAAATAACATCTTTTTAATTGAAGATGCTGCACAATGTCCCTTGGCTGAAGAATATGGTAAATATGCAGGAACTATAGGTCATATTGGAGTATTTAGTCTTAATTACCATAAACACATTCATACTGGAGAAGGCGGAATTTGTTGTACGAATGATGATGACTTGGCTTTAAAAATTCGCGCTATTAGAAATCATGGAGAAAATATAGTTAAACCTTTACAAATTAAAAATCCAGTTAATTTAGTTGGATTTAATTTTAGAATGACAGAGTTAAGTGCTGCCATTGGAATTGAACAATTAAAAAAAATCTCTAGATTTGTTGATAATAGGGTAAATATTGCTGATAAACTGACGAATAATTTATCTAGTATAGAGGGCCTTATCACTCCAAAAGTTAGGACTGAATGCAGGCACGTATATTATGTTTGGGCTGCAAGATTAGATGTAGAATTAATTGATTTGCCCCGAAATTTAATCGCTAAAGCTCTTCAGGCTGAAGGTTTTCCCATAGGTGAAGGTTTGGTGGAACCATTGTATTTATTGCCTGCTTTTACTCAAAGAATTGCAATTGGGAGAGAAGGTTGGCCATTTACATTGACAGATAGAAAATACGAGAGAGGGTTATGTCCAATAGCAGAAGATTTATATATGAATTCGTTACTTGAATTCTGCATTTGTTCTTATCAACTAAACAACAAAGAACTCAAAAAATCAATTGATGCTTTTGATAAGGTTTTCAACAACTTAAATCTTCTTCGAGATTTTGCTTGCAAAAGTGATAATAAATGAAAATTATCGCAAGTATTGAAGCCAGAATGGGATCATCTAGATTACCTGGTAAAGTTTTAAGGAAATTTGGAAATGAGACAGCACTCTCACTTCTTGTTAAGAGGCTTAAGAAATCAAGACTTATTAATGATATTGTTGTTGCTACTTCATTGAACGCCAAAGATGATCTCATATGTGAATGGTGTTTGGAAAATAATGTTTCGTTTTTCAGAGGAAGCGAAGATGATGTGCTTGATAGGGTAGTAAGAGCGCATGAAAAAATGGGTAGTGATTTAATTGTTGAGATTACAGGTGATTGTCCTTTTACTGATCCCAAAATTGTGGATCTTGCAGTTCAGACTTTTCTAGATAATGATTATGACGTAGTAACAAATTGTGGAATTAATCTTTCATGGCCTATGGGTATGTATGCTCAAGTTTTTTCTTTGGAAAATTTAAAATGGGTTAATAAAAATATTTCTGATATAGTTGTCCATGAACATGTCTCACTTTATTTTTACGAGAACCCTAATCTTTATAATGTTTATGAATTAATTGCTCCTAAAGAAGTTTCATATCCTAATATGAGAATTGTTCTCGACTATGAGGAAGACTTCATTTTTCTTACTAAAATATATGAAAGTTTGAGTACTAAATATAACGATTTATTTGGAATCAACGATATAGTTAATTTACTCAAATCTCAGCCAGAACTTGTAAGCATAAATAAGCATTGTAAAGAAAAAGAGACAAGATAGATGTTTAAAACTATTCTCATAGGATTTGGCAAAATTGGTGCGGGTTATGCTAAAGATAAATTGATGAGTGATTCTATAAAGTATTCAACTCATGTTCAGGTATTAAAGGATCATCCTTGTTTTGATTTAAAAGCTGTAGTTGATAAAGATTTACTTTCTTTAAAAGAGGCAAAGGATTTATGGTTTGTTGATAAAGCAGTTCAAGACATTAACTTAATTGAGAATCCAGAAGAATTTGATGTAGCAGTAATTGCTATTCCCCCAAAGGGTAGATTAGAAGTAATCAAGAAACTTCCCAATCTTAAGGCAATTATTCTTGAGAAACCTGTAGCAAGTGAAATTATAGAAGCAAGAGAAATTTCAGAATATTGCAAAGAAAAAGAAATATTAGTTCAAGTGAATTTTAGTAAACGGTTTGACAAAAAGATCTTAAAACACTTAAAAAACTTTACTAAAGATATTGGTAAAATACAGTCTGCTTTTGGCTTATATGGAAATGGTTTAAAAAATAATGGTTCACATTTAATTGATTGGGCAAGAATGTTTTTGGGAGAAGTTAGTTGGGTTCAGTCTTTAGGTAATGGAAATTTTATAGAGGAAGGTCCTATCAATAATGATAAAAATTTTCCGTTTGCTATAGGTTTTGAATCTAAAGTTCTATTAATGGTACAGCCCCTTAAATTTGATAAGTATAGGGAGAATAGCTTAGATTTTTGGGGTGATAACGGTAGGTTGTTTTTCCCTCAAGAAGGATTAATTAGCCTATTTTATAAAAAAAAGAATCATAGATTTTCTGAAAATGATTATGAGATTGAAAACGATATCCAAATCTCAAATTTAATGGGTCAAAGTAAATCCTTATATGATTTGTATACAAATTTAAGTGAGACAATTTTTTCAAGATCTAAACTTAATTCAAGTCTTAATAATGCAATTATTACGATGAAAATAATTGATAATCTCGAGGCTTCTTTCATTAATAAAGATGAAAAAATATTTTTAAATGTGTAAAAGTTTTCTTGTTTTCGTTGAGGATCCTGGAGCAGTGAACATGATAATTGAACTGCCACATCACTTTAGGGAAAAAAATTTTAAATATGATATTTTGGCTTCTAATTATGCTTCTGAAATATTAACTTTAAAAAATATCAGCCATACTAAGATCGAAAAAAAATCTCAATTAATAGATTTTCTGATAAATAAAAATTATTATAGATTTCTAATAGGGACTTCAGAAAATAAAGAGAGTTTAGGCCTAGAGATAATAAATATTGGAAAAAAAAGACAAATAAAGACAATTGCATTTGTTGATATGCTTGTAAACGCATCTGAAAGATTTAAAGGCAAATCTGAAAATCCTTTACAATATATACCTGATTATTTAATAGTTACAGATTCATTAACTAAAAACGCCTTCATTGAATTAGGAGTGCAATGTGAATGCATTTTTATTTGTAAGCATCCACAACAAGAGAGAATAAAAAAATTAAAACAAAATTTTGAAATAAAATTTTCAAAATATAAAAATAAATATTCAAGATGGTTATTTATTTCAGAAAATATTGATCTTATGAATCCCTCTCAAAGCTTTAAATCGGAAAATTATTTGCTCAATGGTAGAGGATCATCTAACTGGAGAACGGCAATAGTTATTGAAGAAATTATAGATTTGCTTAAAAAAGTTTCTCCCATGTCTAAACTTGAGGTTAGATTACATCCAAAAAATACTATAGAACAGTTTGATGTATATGCAGAAGAAATTAAATTAGACAAAATTATAGATCCTTTAGAAAGTGTTTGGAAAGCAGATTTTATTTTAGGCATGTCATCAAATCTTCTCGTTGAAGCAATGTATTTTGGGAAAAAAGTTTTGTCTATTTTACCTAGATATGAAGAAAAAAAATGGATGTCTGAATTGGAGGAGGGTCTAATTGAAACAGTATTTACCAGAGAAGCTTTACTAAGGAAATTAAATATCCTTAATAGTTCTGATAATCAAATTAATGAAAATATAAATTTTAGAATTGAAAAATTAAGTTTCATTGAATTGGTATTTTCTTTTTAGAAAATTAAATTGATAAACGTAAAATTATTTAAATTTTTTGAAAATTTTTAACGTTGATTGATTAGCAACATCTAAACAAAAGTATTTTTCAGCAGTCTTTCTAGCATTTAAACATATTCTTTCATAGATTT
>MDTC01041206.1_pt1 | contig 22300 bp, 20 predicted proteins | sample 811181 | NCBI WGS metagenome assembly MDTC01 (sample SAMN05326644, study PRJNA326480) | marine metagenome | isolation source: seawater | place: Pacific Ocean: North | collected 2011 | reverse complement strand
GGTCTTGGAAATCTGTCTCTGATGGACTCGGCCTCTCTATGGATTTTCTTGATCTTCTCGTCATCCCAACTCTGACCTCCAAAATGATCCACTCTCACGGCTATTGAGCACTTCCCAGCTAGGAAGCGGGCTATCTTGCCTCGCACCCATCTAGGAGATCTGCTAACTAGGGGCATTGAGAACAGGACTGGAGAATGCTTGGGAGGGGGGGCGCCCCTTCTGTGAGCCGCCATTGCCCCCGAAGCACCCAGTACCTGTAAGCTTCCACTGGGCATCCTAGCCAGCCTTTCCCTTCCTCCTGCCAATACGACCATCCTAGCGGCTCCCAGTGGCCCGATTAGGGAGGATAGCGAGGGAACGTAAGTGAATGCGAGCTCCTTGGTGGCTTGCTCGTTGAGGAGTAGCCTCTCCGACAGAGAGACCACCCCTCTTGCTTGTGAGTTCATTGCAGACCACTCTAATTCCGATGGCAGGTGGCCTGGAATAGAGACTCCGAGTTCGGTAGCGAGATGCTTGATATCCTTTGACTTGGCGACACAGGACGGAATATCCGCCCTTCTGGAATCTAAGTCCAGGTCTGGAAGGAAAAGGCCCGCCCACTCAACGGATCTCGACTCCTGGGTTGTCCAAGATGCCCTCAGTTCAATGGATGAGGATGATAGCATATCCAGTCTTCGATCGGGGTCAGAAGCAGAAGCGGCGACCCCTCTCTTGGCGAGAGATATGGATGCCTTGGATAGCATCAAAGACTCCTCATTGCTAAGTTCCGGCCATGACTCGTCTGATAGTGCGCCGAGGGGATTAGTTACTGCTTCTGGGAACCTATTGGCAAGGACCCTGGCCTCTGGACTAAGTCTTCCCGATTGGAGTTCAGAAAGCCTTTCGACTAGGGCATTCACTGAATCTGAGAAGGTCCAGTTTACTTGGTCCAGGACATTCCCCTCGGTATCGACTACCCTGGATAGTCTCCAGTCGTACCATATCTCCATGGTTGTCGCATTGGGTCTTCACGCTTCAACGGTCCGGATGGCGGCCCCTCAGAAGAAGTCAAACGTCCTACCCCTATGTGGCTACATGGACATTCGACTCTTGGCATTGGTCGCAATAGGGGGCGCCATAGGTGCCTCACTGAGATATTCAATACAGAGTTCGTTCGAACCGGGCTCAGAGCCATATGCAACTGTCGGGGTGAATCTTCTTGGCTCTCTCTTATTGGGTTCGATTTTCGGAGCCATCGCGGCTGGTGCCGCATTGAGCGAGGGCACCGTAGCGATATTTGGAACTGGGGTCCTAGGATCATTCACAACAATGTCAGCATTCGCCATGGACTATGTCGAGTTTTCAGAAGAGTCGCATTCCACCGCGGTGATGTATGCCCTGATTACTATCCTAGGGAGTATAGGATTGGCGTGGGCTGGTTATCGAACCACTCTAGAACTAATCTCTTGAGGGTATTTTACGCTCCTTTCGTAGAATAGTTGAATAGTCTGTTGGCACAGCACTGCTATGTCTGTACGATACTGGCAGGAGTAGGAGAGATGTTTTGTCCTGAATGTGGTACACTTGGATTCATGGAGCCTAATGGCAATATTGGGTGTACTAATTACACATGCGGATATGAAGGTCCACTCACAGGAAAGGATGGGAAAGGTGCCGAATTTACAGATCCTATGACTGGCGAGACGATAGATCTGAGCAAGGCCAGATCTTCGGGCGCGACAAAAAATCTCAAACATTTGACAGAAGTTGTAGAAGATGAGGGCGGAAAGGGAGTCCTTAGAGTAGGAGATATTAGATGCCCGAAGTGCGATAAGAACGAAATTTACGTCATTCTGATGCAGACTAGGAGTTCTGATGAGCCAGAAACTAAGATTTGTACATGCAAAAACTGCGGTAAGAAGTTCAGGGAGTATCAGTAGGCGGCCCTATGGGCCGTCTCCGAAGGATGAAAGACCCCCAACTGTGTGACATGTGTTGATAAGATGCTGAGAGTGACCGCGAACACCCAATTAATGAGGGAAATTATCGACTTACTTTCTGTCTTGGCAGAGGAGGCAAAACTGGTTTGGGGTGAGAAAGGATTGCACACCATCGTGGTCGATGGTTCACATGTGGCTCTTCTTTCTGCTACCATTGGAGACGAATGCTTCGAGACCTATGAGGTCGAACCTGTCGAGATAGGAATAGAACTCAGTAAGATGAGGGATCTACTAAGTTTGGCAGGACCAGGAGATTTAGTCGAGATAGACTATGATGATGCAGTGGGGGCGATTAATGTCAGAGTTGGAGAGGTCCATAGGATACTCAGAGGACTAGATGTGGGCACCATGACACAGCCTAAGACTCCAGAACTAAAATTCAACAATAGTGCTACAATAGGTTCTGACAAGCTGTCTAGAGCCCTCCGCGCCGCCAAGATGGTGAATGAGCTGGTTAACCTGAGCCTTGACAGTACGAAGATGACTATCTCTGCCGATCAAGAGGCAGGGGAAAGCGTTACTGTTTCTTTCGAATCGGGAGAGCTTAGTGAATTGAGCTCTCCCACTCCGACCAGTTCAACATACTCTTTACAATTCCTAGACCCGCTTACTAGGAAACTAGCAGGTGGACTCACTGAACAAGTTGTTGTCGAGTTTCAGGAGAAGTTCCCACTGAGGATGTCTTGGAACAGTAACGATGGAGGGGCCAGTTGGACCTATTTCCTAGCTCCGAGAGTGACCAACGATCCTTGATTTTTTGGCGCTGATTTGAATACAAGTAGTCCGACCGCATACCATGGACGGTTCGGTTTGTGTCATCATCCCATCCGTGGGAAATTCCTTAGAGCTAGGAATAGCCATAGATGGACTCCTAGAGCAGACGTATAATGATCTTGAAATTGTGGTAGTAGGCCCAGAGAGTGATCCTGGTAAAGAAATCTCAGATTCGAAAGGAGTTCGATTCATTGACGACAGAGGCTCTAGAACTAGAGCTGATGCATGCAATATAGCATTGGAGGAGACTGATTCTGAATTTGTATTCTTCACCGATGATGACGTAATCGTACCAAATGACTGGGTAGCCAATCTAGTTAGATGGTTCGATAGGGAAGAGGTATCTGGGGTCGGGGGTCCGAACTTTGCCCCTCCTGAGGAGTCAACATTATGGCAACGTGTAATTGATGTAACATTCTGCAGTACTATCTTCACCGCAGGGACGAATTACGGTAAAGTGGGCGATTCTGATTTAGAAGAAGTGCGGCAGCTACCAGGAGTAAACTCGGCATATCGAAGGTCAGTCTTGAATGAAGTTGGTGGATTCGATAAAGGGGCCATTGGTGCTGAAGATGTACTGTTAGACCATCGAATTAGAGAATCTGGATACAAACTTTGGACTGATCGTACTGCAATAATTTGGCATCGGAGGCGCAATCTATCGAGGGTTAAGAAGCAAATTGGGAACTATGGGCTAGTAAGGACTCTTGCTAGCAAGAAACATCCTGAGCTACATGAATTCACGCATACCCTGGTATCATTCTTCCCTCCCATTGTGATAACGGCTTTTGCTTTCTTTTTCTGGGGACTGACGAATGGGGGAATTGCATGGCCTGAATTCTGGGACATCGGCCTGTCCACTGTCCCTATGGGGCTCCCTAGGGCAGGAGCACACTTACTGCCAACCTTGGCTGGCCTTTACAATCTAATAGCTTGGTATGGATCTTTGAATGGATCATCTCCGAGCAAGGATTTTTTGACAGTTTTCTTATCTCCTATTGTCGCTTTTAGCCTTCATTGGAATTATGGAATTGGGGTACTCAGAGGGCGTTGGAGGATAATGTCTGGCAACCCCGGACTACAGATAGACGATCGCTCACGAAGCTAATTCGGGTTCTCCACTAGTAGTCAATAAAATCAATAGCGTACATGGCTGGGGAATGTGCCCATAGCGAATAATGAACGGTGGCCATCATTGAATAAGCGAATATGTTCATCAAGAGAATGCAGGACGGAGTAATTGATGAATATGAGGATAGTGCATTTTCTAGTGTTACTTTTCCTGACTTCCGGGGGTTTCTCGGGAGTTACAAGTGCGCAGAATGCATCGCCCGGAGTTGAGTTGGTATGTGAGAGCTCCAGTGTCAGATTAGACGTGGAGCCAGGTGCAGATAGATCTGGCTCAGTAAGCTGTACTGTGAGCAATCCCAGTGTACACTATGAGGAAATTTCCCTATTCTACCAATGGGGGGGTGGGGCATTCGTAGTCAGTGGCCCGGGATCAGAAAGTCTGGGCCCTGGGGCCGAGAGTGAATTCGTAGTTGAAATACAGGGTGAGCTAATGGCATGGGCGGGGCAGGCCCAGCTCAGGATTACCGCATACGTGGATATGGTCAACGGAGTGCCACCGCCAAGTAGCTACGATTCTCAATACAATATCATGGTGACGATCAACCAATTCGGTTCAATGAGGGTGGAGTCAGGCGGTGACGTGGATGTGTACAGTGGCGATGAGTGCTGGGCCAGTTTTATCGTTCTGAATGAGGGGAATGGATATGACTTCGCATACTTAAATCTGGAAGGGATGGATGATTTGGTTGATGCTGGTTGGATGGTCGAGGCCCCTTGGTCTAAAATCCAAGTAGATCCTTTTTCTCCCTTCATTGTCAATGTATATCTTACTGCGCCGGATAATTTAGACATCATGAATGATATCAGTGAAGAGAACTTCGCTATCGATCGCCAAGAGGTGACTGGTAATGGTACGATCAAGAACACCTACTCGCTCGAGATGACAGTTATGAGTGAGTTCAACTACAGGACACTGGAACAGCAGGGAGGGTCAATCCCAGCATCGTCCTCTCTAATAGTCACTGAGTATCCCGTGGAGGAGGAGCCCTCAGTCGTCTCCGATATTCTGCCATCATTGAGTGTGACTCTTGGCGTCCTCGCCATAGTGTCCGCTGCCGCTTTCAACAGGCGGCATGATAACGAGTTCTTGTCACAACGCCGGACAACAGATAGATGATCGCTCATAAGCTAATTCGGGTTCTCCACTAAGTAGTCAATATAATCAATGATATCCTGGATTTTCTCATCTGGGATGTCCTTGTATGATTGCCCGAACTTTCCTTTGATACATATAGCCACATGAGCATACGGATTCCTTCCCTTGGGGTGATGACGGGAGGGGGGCAGTTTTCCGACTAGCCTGTCGCCAGCTTGCTGAATATATCTCCATATTTCCTCAGAGTTTTGCCGATTCAACCGATTCACCTTCGTGGGAACATCTTGGAACCTTCTGCCCACCATGTTGGCTGCTTGGGCCTCCAGAATAAACCGGACAGCAATCCCAGTATGACTCCTCCGAGAACCAGCCCTGGCCAGCCCGTAGCGATATATCCCGGACTGGCATTGAAATGGGCCCAAAGGAATGAAGGAATGATTCCTAGTAGAGTAATAATAGATACTTCCTCGAAGATCATTCTTCTTCTCGGAGGATCTTTAGGGAGTCTTGGAGCCATTGGATTGGGCTCCCTGGCATCCCTCCTGACCAGTCTTGCCAGCTTTGGAGACTTTGCATCGGATGGCATATACTTGGGGGCCGCTTTACTTCGAACCCATTGCCTACATATCTCTAAGTTAGGGCCGTCGACTAGGAATGCCCTGCCATCGCAAATCTTTCCCCAGTATGATGATGAGATACGATCTTGAAGGATCTCGATACCTGTTCCTTCAGTAATGAGACCCCTATCATAGGCTAATTGCCACTCCGACTCTGAGGATATGGATAGGCTTGTTGAATCGGACAATTTCAACACTTCTGATAATGGTAGGGCCTCCTTTGATATCTCATAGGAGTATTGTATCGAAACCTCGTGCCTTGGTCCCGGAGCACCTAGGACAATTGCACGATTATTCGAACCAAGGTAAGTTGACCCGGGACCTACACTTATCCATTCGATACTACTCAATTCCTCACCTATGGGTCTAGCTCCCCTGTCTGGATAGACCACTGTGATGCATATACGTTTTCGTTCGCGATGAGCTCCTCATGCTTTCCTCTCTCCACCACAGCGCCGTCGACCATTGCAATTATCTCATCGGCATTTCTTATGGTCGCGAGACGATGGGCGACTGCAATTGTCAATCTCTTCTTGCCTCCGTTCGAACCGTCGAAGAGTGATTGCTGGATTCTCTTCTCCGTCTCAGCATCTAAGGCGGCACTAGCCTCGTCCAAAATTAACAAATCAGGATCATTTAGAAGAGCTCGTGATAGACTAATTCTAGCTCTCTGCCCTCCTGATAGCATCACTCCCCTGTCTCCGACCATGCTATTCAATCCGTCAGGAAGATCCGCGACAAATTCGGATGCTCCTGCCATATCCAAAGCTCTGTGTATCTCCTCATCAGAGGCTTCTCGAGCATAGGAAACATTGTCCTTTATCGTTCCATAGAAAAGGAATGGATCTTGTGAAACGAAGCCTATTCTTGCCCTAATGGATTCAATAGAGAATTCATTGATATCCATATCATTAATGAGGACCTTTCCTGATTGGGGCTCATAGAATCTCTCGATAAGTTTGAGGATAGTGCTCTTTCCTGCTCCAGTATGCCCCATTACCCCTAGGAACTCCCCTGATGATACATTGATATCAATTCCACTTAGTACATTGGATTCCGAGGAAGGGTAGGCAAAGGAAACGCCCTCAAAGGAAATTGACCGGATCGGCTCATCTAGCCACTTGGCCCCGTCCCTATCGAAGATGGATGGCTCTAGGTCGACTATTGCAAAAACTCTCTTTGAAGCCGCCTCTCCCTTCTGTAACTGATTTAGTAACATTCCTAGAATGAACATGGGCATGGTCATTCGCGTAGAAATAAGGAGGAAAGTTACGAATTGCCCCACTGTTATCTGTCCAGACTGCATGACCCACCCCCCTGCCGATACCAGTAGTCCAAATGATAGGCCTGCTACCACATAGATGCCCGGAATAAATCGATTCCTGAGACTAGCGGCGTGAATTGCCTGATCTCTGTAATCGCCACTCTGTGAGCCGATCCTTGACTGCTCGAATCCTGTGGCGTTGTAAGCTTGGACGACCGTGATTCCGGAAAGAACATTTTCAAGAATTGCTACGATTCCACCCGTACTTTCCCTCTGCTTCCTGTACCTCCTCTGGACCCTAGTCGAAAACCATACTACCATTGGAACTACCAAGATTAGTGGCATGAAGAGTATCAATGCTAATGTGGAGGACATCCAGAACATAATTCCGAAGGCTGTGGTGAATGTGATGGCAATTCTGATTATGCTAGTACTAGAGTCAGAAATTATATCCTCCAGCTGTGCCACATCGGCAGAAAGTACTGCCATCAGATTCCCCGTCTGTCTTGTTTCGAAGTAAGATGCTTCCATTGCCATTAGCGATTTAGTGGCATCCATTCTGATATCATGCTGAGCTTTATACGCCGTTGACTGCCATAGTTGATTGCTTATCCCTTGGAAGATCGCTAAGAAGGTGAAGCAAACAAGAATTAGAAATCCGAAACCGATTTCTTCGGAAGAAATCTCGCCGATACTGGGTATTGAATCAGAGGTTACAAATGATTTGATCGTACCGTCTGTGAAGGTTCCATCGCGATAGTAATCTGCAGCCATTCCAATCGCGATAAAGGGGATAAGGTCGAATGCACGGGCACCCCCATTAGCAACAATTCCCCCTAGGGCCCTTCTCCAGTATCTCTTAACATATGGGAAAATTCTCCAAATTTTTCTTCCTACCAGCTGTCTTTCATCGGTAGTATCAGACTCGTCCTTACTGATTGCAGAGCCCCGGAGAGAATTCGTCGGGGAGGTTGCACTTGGCGAAGCCATGAGGCTGGGGAATGACCGGTGCGTTTGAATGCTTCACTGAGGAGTTCAGAATGGTGCGCCCGCCGGGATTTGAACCCGGGACAAGAGGTTGGAAACCTCTTGTGATAACCCCTTCACTACAGGCGCGCGGACTTGGCGAGCGTACATTGTCTCTAAACCGATTCGGTCGGAGAGAAGTTCTTACTTCGTACTTGAAAAGTAATGGCTTAGTCGGTAGCATGTGCTCCTAAGACAGCGAATAGGCATAGCCTCGATGATATTATTCATGCCAGTTAATAGTCCCGTCTGGAGAATGGGGATTGATGAAATGGGATTTGACATCGGACTTTCTGAGGTTGGTTTTTTTACTACTTCCGTGTTTATTTTTATTGTTGGTTCGATTCTTACTTTCACTCCGAAGACTATTTTCGACTAGAAGTAAGTAGATGAAATCCATTTCTCATGAATGTTGAGTATGAACTGCTCTATCTTCTCATCCTCCCATTCAAGTGACTTGAGAGCTTGGCATAACTGGTTGGTTCTCTTGGGGATAGTCTTCGGACCGAGGACCGCGCCTGGTCTTTTCGGATCATCAAGAAAATCGGTCTCCATACCCCAATTTGATTTGCTGAGCCCCATAGTCGAACATATTCCTTCGATGCTTCCCTTTCCCATACTTATTGTTACAGGGAGTCCCGAGGTATTTTTATCGCTGATATCGGAAGACGCAAAATGTCGGACGGCTCTTCTCCTTGGCAATCCTGCCTTATCACACATAGCTGCTAGTTCCATACAAGTCTGATGCCCATTATCTTCTACATGTAGCTGGATGGGACTGCCCGAGGATGAAGCCATCCTCATTATGTCAAGTAGCATATCGTTAGCCCTCTCCCATCTATCATCTGAAACCTTGTAGTGCGGCCTTCCAACCTCCCCTAGACATATTGCATCTCCTTCCTCTATCATATCTAAGGCGAGGCCGACGGCCGAGATGTGCAATTCAGTTGATTCATCGACTCCAATTGTATTAGCCTGGATATCCCAAGTAACGGGATGTGGTCCCAACACTACCTGAACATCGAGACCTATTTTTTCCCTAACTAGAGATGCCATTCGCACGGTTTCTTTGTATACTTCCCTGTAGTCTCCAATATTTTTTGGAAGGGTGGTTGAGAAAGACGGTTTGTGTACCAGAAAGATTCCTGTGCCTCCGCTTTTTGAGAATTCTTCTACCGCGCCTAGAAATTTATTGGATTTATCTAAATGCATGTGCTGGTCGACAATGGGCCCTTCCCATTTCCCGTTGACCAGCATTATCTCACGTCAATGCTTCTTCATTATCCAGTTTGTCGGCCCAGTGTCTTACAGCCATCTCTGACACCTTTCTTGATGTCTGTCCCAAAACTACTCCTTTGCCGTTATCATAAAGAATAATTGTGGCTTTATGTAATGATGCTGAAATCCTTATTGCACCAATTCGTGCGTCCATCTCAATATCTGCAAATCTCTTCTCGGCCGTTTCTAGTAGAACATTCTTCCCTAAGGAGAAGCTTACTATGATTTCTCCTGAATCCATTGATAGGCCCTCGAGGGGGAGCCCTAGATTGAGCAAGAGTTCCTGTACGGCGAGTTCTGCAACCTCACTTCTGGAAAGTCCGTGCACCAGGATAGACCCATTCGGCTCGATTACATATGTGGCTCTCGGCTCTTCGTGTGAAACTACAACATAGTCCCCTGCCTTGGTTCCTGAAGTTAGCATTATTGCCTCACCGTGATCTATAGGAACTGAAGGTGTGAATCTAAAGGTCTGAGTTTCGATATTGAAATTAGGCGAGACTGACATTATTCCACGCTCCTGATTATTTCTGGTTCTGGCCAGGCTAAAATTGATTCCTCTATCGAGGGTAGTCTCGCCTGATGCACGGGTACCATCAGTAAAGGCTGTGCGGTTCCATCAACATCAACGCTGCTGTTCCTCAAGTCAGCCAATGCCCCCCTTATCCTAGAAGCGAACCTAATGTCCCTCTCCTCAGATAGATTACTGCCAATCACCCTCTCCTCTTCTTCGTTCCATGAAAAGCAGGTAGCAGACGCGGCCCCCATCTCAGTATCAATTACTCTATCATGCTGAATTCTTGAGACTGCTTTGGCGGAATCCCTCTTCCATCTTCTATTTGAAGTGAGTCTTGACATCAGTGATGATATTCTAACCTGCATATCCGCACTCCTTGAGAGCCAATCCACCCACCTTTCATCGCTAATATCAGGCTCTATTAGAAAAATCGGTAGGCCCCCTCTCGCATTCTGTGCATGTGTGACGAGTCGCATGGGCTCTGGATCTGGGATATGGGGGCCATCGACCTCCAACTGCCTAAGGCCTTTCAATAATTTACCAAACTGCGTTCCTGAAGATATTGCAGCCTCAACGTTTGCCCCGGGACTTGCCCTCTCATTATCATAATCATCCTTCATAGATACAAAATCATTAGTTGAGAGGGGGAGAGCAAGTCCATCCCAGATTTTCCTAGATCTGATTTCCTTTGGCATCAAAACACAAGGGAGATGCGGCCATAGTACAATCGCCCCCCCATCTGGATCTTCGATGACTACCTCTTTCCATACTAGTTGGGTGTCGGCCATGCCATCGCGAGGAGGTTTTTCTGTTCAACTAAGCGGTTGAATTGTACATTTTTCATAATTTCCTAGTGTAGTATTGAAGGGGGGCAAGCCACGGGATTAATTTGAGGGACATGGGGGAACCACGATCTACCGAACCGGTTATTCTCTTGGATGAGGTTTTTCCAGGCGATACCAACGCTCTGAATACCTTGTTTGGAGGTCATTTAATGTCCATTATGGATAGAGCCGCCGGACTTGCAGCTAGTAAGTTTGCACACGAAGAGTTCGTTACAGTATCTGTTGATGCCCTCAAATTTGAGAGGCCAGCATACCAGGGAGATATAATCAGGACGATAGGGAAGGTGGTTTGGACCTCTCCACGAACTGTGGGAGTACTAGTTAGATCTTGTAGAATGACAAGATCTGATTGGGAGCCAGAACAGATTTGTTCTGGATACTTCTTCATGGTGGCAATTGATGATGAGATGAATCCCATTTCAGTACCGCAATTAACACCAACTACTGAAGAAGAAATTGGCCTTTGGGAAGACGCGAAGGCGGCTCGCGATGCAATGCGACGTTAATCTGAGGAGACTCTGGAGTATCATGTCAGTCCTGAACGTAGCCTTCTATGGGTCAGACGAGATGGCAGGTAACTTGGCCAAGAAGGGCGATTCCAGAGATGTCGTGTCCTATGTGTTCAAAGAAAATAGAGATGAGGGGGTCAGAATTCTTTCTCTTCTGAGGCCATTGAAGCATCCAGAAAGCATCAGACCGCTCCTTTCTGTGCTAAATGTTTCTAGAATTGGGTTTGTAGAAGTCAAACAAATTGATGCGTCCCTTGGAGAAGTATTAGTGGCCATGAAATGCTCAGAAATTGAGTCAGGTATTGCAATAATCAATCCTGATTCTGGAGGATGGGTGGATCCAGACCAAGTGAGTACTCTTTTCGAACACGCTAAGCTAAACTGGAAGATTATGAGGAGCGTCCCTGAGGCACATGAGATCAGAGAGGAGTTGTTTTCTCTAGGAGAATCGGATGAAAATAGCAATGACCTAGTCGTGCCCCTGGATCAGAAGTTCAATGTACAAGGAATAGGAGTTGTGGGGATAGGATATGTTCAATCGGGTACGATAAGAAAACATGATCAGATTGAAATCATACCTGGGAGAAAATCAGGAGTTGTCAGGAGTCTCCAAGTAATGGATGACGATGTTGACGAGGCCAGCTCCGGCGATAGGGTGGGAGTTGCCCTCAGGGGGGTGGCCGAGGATGACATTGGAAAGGGGTCGGTGATTGTCCTCAAGGACTCTGATTCTTTAATTGAGATAGGCTCATCTACATCTAGGCTACGGGAGTCTCCTTTTCAAAAGAAAAAACTCGTAGTAGGCGATATCGTACATGCTTCCACTAATATGCAATTCAAGGTAGGAAGAGTGGCATCTATAGGCGAGGGGATGATAACCATTGACTGGGAAAATCCGTTAGTCGTTAGGAAGGATGGCAAGGGAATTGTAATTTTGGTTCAGCTAGATGCGCTTCCAATGAGGATAATTGGGACAATTATGGATGTAGATTCGGCTTGATTATAATGGTGCCGTAAGCGACATATTTTTCGATGCAATTCCCCGAGAGCTTATACCATAAATCCGACGCTCACATATTGGGATGTACTCAGTCGGGCATAAGCCTGACCGAGCCGAAGGTGAGTCCGAGTTAATCGGCAGCCTTAGTTTGGTCGGGATGAGAGGTAGTTTCGTAGGGATTCTTAATCGGCGTCAGCTGACTATTGAGAATAGAATTGGGCAAGGACTTCGGATAGACCTTGGATCGATCTCCAAGATGAGGCATATGAATATCCCAATACTTCCCAGTGGCACCCCTGTCATTGGCGGAATTACAGCATTTATTGGGTACTCGATATTGATTCCACCCCTAGGTTGGGCCGTATCTGTCGCGGGAATCCTTGTGTCTCTATCCTACTTCAGATTAAGAAGTTCGGTACTTGTTATCGAGGATGAAGACAGGGGCAGGCATATGGTAGGCGGGAGAGAGGGATCCTTGATGCGCCTATGCCTTATGACCGATAGGCTGAGGAGGGGAGCGAGCATTGAAGAAGCTCGTTCAGGACTGGAGAAGATTGAGAATGAAGTCCCAATATTCCCCGCTTTACAGGATGCCAGTGGAATGACTGCTATGAAGGCATTACCTTGGCCTCCTTCTCCTCCAAATATTGATTTGGGCAATATTCCAACAGGTTTGGATCAAGACTTGCATATCAATGAGGAAGAGAAATCTGATATTCCGGATCCTTCTGATTTTGGTTTTGGTGGATTCGGTTTCAATGAAGAGGAGCCTCTTATTGGATTTGGGATGAGTGAAGTTTCATCGGAAGCTTCTACAATTGGTTCATCAGACAATGGTATTTCCGCATACGAGAGGGCCTGGGGCAGAGAAGAGACCCCCTCATGGTACAGGGAAAAGGAACCCATTCCCGAGATTTCAAGTAGGAATAGCCATGACCTTTCTGAGACAACTGATATTTTCGGTTTCGGAGGGATGTTTGATTCTGACCTTGTGGACGAGCAAGAAACTATGCCAGCATTTGGTTTCGAGAGTTCGTTCGATGTGAAACCCACACCCAATACTACCCAAAGGCCACCATCTAGCTCACAAATGATTAGAAGGGCACACAGTCAAAATGGATTTCCAAAAACTGATTATCGTGGTTCGCTATTGCCTACTCCCACTGAAGAGGCTGTCAGAGAAGAGTGCGTACCTGGAATCGTAAGACAGGCAAGAGCTAAGCAGGCTGATTCGAGAAAATTTCTTACTACTACAGAAAATGACTCCAATGATCTAAATGACTACCCAGGGGTTTCAAATCTAGTTGCATCGATGAACGGTGGTCGCTTCAATAATGACGCAGTAGTAAGAAATAGAAGAAAGCCCAGTTGGATAGAGTCTTTGCTCCGACCTAAGAGTAAGCTGAGGCAACAGAGAGACTCCAGTTACTCTTCTCAATACGGAGACAAAGATGGGACCCTTGATCGAAATAATTCTAGATTCCAAACCTCCCAACATATCAGACTTAGGAGTGATCAGGACCACCAGGCGGATATTGCTAGCAGACCTGTTCCCTCATCAGAGCACAATCCTGTTTCAGCCAAGGATGCATTAGATTCTGTTGTTGAGAGTGTGCTATCAGGCAAGAGAAGGGGCCCAAAACAGCTTACTATGCCTACAGACGGATTAAAATTTTCACAATTGAGAAAGGCACCCGCTAAGGGAGAGAAGCATCATATCCCAGGCATTAGAAGATTGGAATAGTCATATCCCAACTATTCTTCTATATCTATCAGCTCTGGCATGATATTTCCCCCTACCTAATGATCTGATTCCCTTGGCCCCTACCCCCTCTACGCAATAGGAAGATGTCACTGTAGCGTGAACCATGGCCTTCCTCATCACTTCTGTGTCATTAAGAGAAGCCTCATGGCCTATCAATGAAGAGAATAGCGCACCTACGAAAGTATCTCCACGCCCTGTAGGATCAATCGGATTTTCAGTTGGGTATGAAGGAAGTGCTATGGTACCACACGGGAGATGAGCGAGAATTCCACTACTCCCTCTCTTGACGATTATACTTCTCGGCCCTGGCCCGGCGGCGATTCCACCGTGAAGCGCTTCTCCAGAAATGATTGATGATATTGACTGGGTCAGTACTTTCTCCGTAGAAATAGCCTTGGCGTCTTCCTCTTCAATTACGACGACATCTACCATCCTCATTGCTCTAGAAAGTGCCTCAAATTCTCTCTCTATCCAGATCTTGCTGGTATCTAGAGCATTTATTTTCGCATCTGGACACTGCTCCAAGACTTCTATCTGAATTCTAGGATCAGAGTTGGCACAAAGAAGTACATCGGGGCTCGACCACGCCTTTGGCAGAACTGGAGAGAACTCTTTTAGGACATTCAATTCAGTATTAGTAACTTCTGATCTATCCATAGATTCAACAAATCTAACTGATCTAGTAGATGTTGCTCCTTCCATCAAAGCGACTCCTGCAAGATTCATTCCAGCATCCTCCAGTACCATCTGGTGATAGGTTGAGAAGTCTTCTCCAACAGCACTGACAACCCCAATTCTAGGAGGGTGCCCGGGAGGGGGCCTGAGATGGAATGAGGAAGCTAGTCCTGAATGAGTGGCGGAACCTCCGAGAACAGCACTGGCCTTCTCCGAAGGCGTCTCGATATCATCGTACGAAATTGTCCCAACAATTACCATCTCCATCATCATTCACCATTCAATAGTCCGGGATGTTCTTCAAGGAATCGTATGGTGATGTCTCCTGAGAGGAAATCCTGATTTTTTAGTATAGCTTGATGGAGTGGAATGAGCGTATCGACGCCAAGCAACATTGTTTCACTTAATGAGGCCTTCATTCTAGAAATTGCATCTGATCTAGTTGGGGCCCAGACAATTATCTTAGCCAATAGAGAGTCAAATGAGGCTGGCATATCATATCCGGTGTGAGCGTGAGAGTCTACTCTAACTCCCGGGCCACTGGGCCAGTGGCATTCCCAAAGTCTCCCGGGAGAGGGCGTTAGTGTCAATGGATTCTCGGCATTAATTCTTGTCTGAATAGCATGCCCTCTAATATTTACATCACTCTGATCGATAGAGATTCCTTCGCCCGCGGCCACCCTTATTCCGATTGAAACCAAATCATATCCAGTAATCATTTCAGTTACTGTGTGCTCGACTTGGACCCTAGGATTAACTTCAAGGAAATAGAAATCTCCATTTGAATCCCTGAGAAACTCGAATGTAGCTAGTCCCTTGTATCCTACTGCTTCTGCACCCGCGACAACTTTCGACCCAATCTCTTCCCTAACTTCATCAGACAACCACGGTCCTTCTTCCAAGATTTTCTGGTGCCTTCTCTGGATTGAACAAAATCTCTCACCAAGATGAATTGCCCTAGTCCCATCCCCAATGACTTGGAACTCAATATGTTGGGCACCTTGTATGAACTTCTCAAGAAATACCCTGTCATCACCGAACGCAGAAAGCGCCCTTCCTTGGCAAATTATCAATGCCTTATCGAAATCATCAGCAGTATCTACTACTTGCATTCCAATGCCCCCTCCTCCAGCCGCGGCCTTGATTATCACTGGATATCCTATTTGCGCCGCTTGAATTGCGGCCTCCTCTGGATCTGAAACCGGACCATCAGAACCCAAGGCAACTGGAATACCAGACCTGACCATTGCCTCCCTAGCTGCTATCTTGTCTCCAAGGAGCCTCAGAACATTGGGACTGGGTCCGATGAATGTGATTCCCTCCTCTTCCAATCTTTCAGCAAAGATAGGATTCTCAGCCAGGAATCCATATCCCGGGTGTACGGCGTCTGCTCCGACTTCCTTCGCGGCCTCCACTATGGCTTCTATATCTAAATACGAAGCTAATGGGTCGGAACGGGGAATGTAAACAGCTTCATCTGCGAGTCTGACAGGCAGAGATAGTCTGTCTTCCTTTCCATGTATTATCACAACTTCGATACCCATAGTACGCAATGAGCGTAGAATTCTGAGAGCGATTTCACCTCTGTTTGCGATGAGAACTCTCCTGAACATCGAGACAACGCTGTAACGGTTGCCCTATCATTGAATCGGAAGATTGTGCTATTTTCACACCTTCAGTAAACATCTCTGAGATATCGCTTCTGAGTTTTCATCAGTGTGGTTTCTACAAATTCTTTTGCTTCATCAGGAGACATTCCGCCATGCTCGGAACAGATTTCTATTAATGTAGAGTGCACATCCTTAGCCATGTAATTCTTATCTCCACAGACATAGAAATATCCACCTCCATCTATCCAGTTCCATATTTCCTCACCATTTTTCTTCATTAGGTGCTGAACATACACTTTCTCAGAGCCTTGTCTGGACCATGCTAAATCATGCTTGTCCAATACTCCCCTCTCTTTCCAAGATTCCATCTCGTCACGATAGTAGTACTCGCCCTCTTCAGTCCAGTCACCGAAGAACAACCAATTCCTACCTGTATCGCCATTGATATCTCTTTGCTGAAGGAACGCCCTGAATGGAGCTATTCCTGTCCCTGGTCCTACCATAATTGCATCGGCTGATCCAACTTCTGGCAGGACGAAGGATCTTGTCGGAGACATGAACACTCCAATCTCTGTCTGATTTACTTCGCACCTGTCTGCTAAGAATCCCGTACAGAGCCCGGTTTTATCCCTATCATGATGATTATATCTAACTATTCCCACTGTGAGATGAACAGTTCCTGGCTCATGATCTGGACTACTGGCTATGGAGTATAATCTTGGCTTAAGACGGTCCATACCCTCAACAAGTTGCTGTGCTGTGAACCCAATATGACCAAAATCTGAGAGGGCGTCTACATAGTCTCGTGACCACATGTAGTCTTCCATTGCCTTGGGGTCTGATGTCAATTCATTCCAGAGATTCTCTGATGGATTTGATGGCATTCCGATTTCGACATATTGTTCTGGAACATCGCCATCATCACCAGAACCAGTCCAGTCCATCAATACAGTCCCGTCCCTTGAGGATGACCTTTTCCTACTGACTATCTTGATATCTATGCTGGAGGAAGACGACACCACTCTAGGGCCAAGGGACTCGATCCATTTCTTGGATACCCTATGGACTTCATACTTATCCATCAAGGCCTCTCTTAGACTGAATTCACCGGCGTGAGTTTCAACGATTTCTTCACCAGTGAGAGAAGTCATTGAAAGAATCTCTTGAACTGCTTCTGGGGGGCCACGTGGAACAACCCCTAAGGCGTCCCCTGCCTTGTAATTGAGTCCTGAGTCCCCTAATTGGAAGACAATATGCCTAGTCTCCTTACCAGAACCCTCGCCATTGAGAATGTAGTTTTCTGAAATATTGGTAGGATATGGATTCTTGGCATTCCACTGCGATTTATCTGATTTCTTTGGAGCTTCTTCACTCGAAGTTTCGACTTCAATAGTCACAGAAGTTGACGAAGAATCAGTGCCTACATCCATTGGGTCGTCTTCGATTGCGGCCATTAATGGTAGAACGGCGGCAGTCCACTCTGCGGCTGGGCCCTCGTAGTCAACGTCACAGTCTACTCTCTGATGGACTCTGTTAGCCCCCATTGTCTCAAACCATGCGTCCCACTCCTTTCCCGATTCGCAGAACAAATCATAAGACGTGTCTCCCAAAGCTAGGACTGAGAAATTCAAGCCATTGAGGTCTGTGATGGATCCAGCATTTGCGGCATCCCAAAGATCTTCTGCGTTGTCGGGTTGCTCCCCATCCCCCCAAGTGCTGCAATAGACTAAGATTCTCTTCTGATTGGTCAAATCATTAACTTGAATTTCATCCATGGCTTTTACAGAGGCATTTAGGCCATGGTTTGCACAAGCTTTCCCCGCCTGTTCGGCGAGCTCTTCAGAATTTCCAGATTGAGAACCATACAGAATGAGAATAGAACGGGGTTCGGACACTATATCCCTCATACCGTCGGGATAATGGTCGTTTATGAATAAATGTAATGGGAGATCTCTACAAAGTGCAAAAAAGGCGATGAGGTCAAGTCAGGTACCGCTCTCGCAATGCCGTGCCGAGAGTTGATTTCCTAGGGACCGGGAATGCTTTCTCACCTCATGGTAGAATGCACGCATTGGCCCTAATAGATGGATCGATACTAATCGACACCCCTCCTACACTGCTTACTCAATTAAGAAGATCTGGCTTTTCACCAGGCGATATAGAGCATATTTTGTTTACTCACTGGCATGGAGACCACAATTTTGGATTTCCATTCTTGATGCTCGATAGGAAGTATATCTCAAACAGAGATGCAAAAGTAGGTTTGGATGTATATCTAAGGCCCGGGGGAAAAGATATTCTCTCAAGATTATGTAGATTGGGATTTCCTGGGAGTCTGGAGTCTCTGAATCAAATGCTAAGCTGGCACGAATCGGAGTATGAGGTGATTGGTGAAACTGGTTGGAAATTCCATAGGTTTCCAGTTCTTCACAATCCAGAAACCGACCCTCATGGCTACGAACTGGTGCATGAATCTAACTTCCGTCTACTCCACTGTGGCGATTCTGGACCCTGTGATGAAATTAATAATCGGGCAGAGAGAGCAGATGTAATTATCGTGGAGATGGGTATGCCGGATATTGGGGAGTTCCCTCATCATCATCGTCCTTCGGACGTAATAGAATTGGCTTCCAGAAATCCTCATGCTAAGATTTTGGTTACACACAATTACTCTTCTGGGAAAGGGTCCAAAGAAGGATTTATGATTCCAAATCTTCCTAGTACTATTTGTCAGTTGGAAGATGGAGATAGCTTGGTTATTGATGAAGAAGGATTATTCGAAGTTATAAGAAAAAAATAGAAAAAATAACTAGCATATATACTAGGCAAAATATTTTGATGATCGGTCGAGCTTAATTTTCATAATCTAGAGCCTTCATGATTATACAATTGAGTCGTATGATAATTCAATACTGATTATATTACAATATGATTGTTATTTCATTCTAAGTGTAATAACTACATCTAGAAAAAATAAATGTTATCGTTGTACTGCTGATAAATTGAACACATAAAGATGGAGGGAGTGTAGAAAGTAAACTTCTATTCCACATAGTCTCACAAACCTAACATAAGCCTAATTTCTACAGAGAGTCTTATTATCTCAAGCTTACTCGCTCTAACTCCACGTTTGCTAATAGACTACTCCAATGAGGAGTGGTGATGGCATGGAAGTGGGATGACTTGGAGTGTTAAGAAATGGAGGGAAACATTTTCGAAAAGATTCTCGGTCAGGAGAGCCTGTTCGTCGATAGGAAAATCTTTGATCATGCCTTTGAACCCGACAGTCTTCCTCATAGAGGCGATGAAGTAGACTCTCTTGTTAGAAATTTAGTAGATGCATTGAATGGGCACATTCCCTCGAATATGCTCCTATACGGGGTCCCCGGTTCTGGAAAGACTGTAGTCACTAGATACGTTCTGTCTCAGCTTCTTGACAAAGGGGCAGAGATGGGTGAGCCAGTCTTCAGTTACGAGATAAATTGCAGAAATATAGACACCAAGTACAGAGTGGTTCAGAACATTGCCTCCCGTCTATCCAGACGGGGAGACTCACTAATTCCATTCACGGGGTGGCCGACAGATAGGGTATTGGAGACTCTAGTTTCAAGGATGGATAGAGAAGGCGGAGTCCACATTATCGTTCTTGATGAGATAGATAACCTTGTGGCTAGAGCGGGAGATGGTATACTGTACAATCTCACGAACTTGAACACGATCCTTAAGTCATCCAGATGTTGTATAATTGGAATCAGTAATGACTTACACTTCACACAGCATCTTGATCCAAGAGTAAGTTCCAGATTGAGTCAGGAAGATTTGGTTTTCCATCCTTATGGGGCAATTCAGATTCAGGATATATTGGAAGAGAGGATTCTTTTGGGACTCAGGAATAATTCTTTGGATGGCGGAGTTATTGAGCTATGCTCTGCATTGGCGGCTCAAGAACATGGAGACGCCAGGAGGGCGCTAGACCTCCTCAGGATTTCTGTACAAAAGGCAGAGCAGCAGGGTCATGATATGGTCTCTCCTTCACATGTCAGGCTTGCACAGAGTCAACTTGAATACGATCAAGTCACACCGGTTCTCAAGACTCTTCCCCTGCATCAGAAACTGGTACTATTCTCTATCAAACTGAATGAAGAGAATGGCCTTAGAAATATCAGCACCGGGGAAGTGTACAGAACCTACTCTGACGCCTGCTTGAAAATAGGTGTTGAACCGTTGACAGCGAGACGAATTTCTTCTCTCTTGAATGAGCTGGATACGCTCGGAATGATAATGGCGAGGAATGTCAGCAAGGGAAGGGGAGGAAGGAGCAAGCAAGTTAACTCCGCGGTACCTAGTGGAATAGATGTGATACATACTTTGAGTAAATCTGAGCCATTGATTGCTCAAGCATCTGAAGAAAAATACGCTCTTCAAAGCAGATTATGATTTTTCTTCACTCAGACAATGATTATACAGAAGTCCTAAGTCCCCGAGGCGTTGAACTATGACTGACTCGGAATGGATGGATTCTTTGACACGCCCCAGTAAGACCGTGTCTGCTGCATTGGCACTGCTGGGCTCGTGGATTGTTTTCCTCGCTGTGGTTAATGTCTCAATAGGTGCCTACTCAGAAGGAAGGAAAGTCTTGTGGATAGACTTCTTCACTGGAGTCAGAGATTCCTCAACTACAGATATGGCCTTAGTGATAGATGATGGCATGTTTGGTTTTATTGGCTTGGCTATCATTGGATTGGGAGCTATGGGGATGAATAATACTCATGAGTCTGGATTTAGTGGCTGGCTAAGAGGTTTACCAAGCTGTATTGTTGGGTGTTTATTTTCTTCCGAAAGAAGTACTAATGAGCTGATTTCTAGTTGGCTGGTCGCTCTTGGCGTCTTATTCTACCTTGCATGGAGTGTAATGGAGTATACTTGGGTAGATCCAGGAGTTTACTCGGTTGCAGCTGTTTTAGTGTCTTTCGGAGTTGGGATTGGGCTTCTAGAAGAGTCCTCAAATTAGGGTTTAATTTGAGTTTACATCCATAGAACCTAGTAGATCCCTACATCTAGACTTTGAATCCAAATCAGTTAGTCTGATTACTACCCCTCTACCTGGCTGTCCATAGAGAATTACTGCTCCCAATGGAGCTAGTGGATGTAATATCAAAGGTGCTAGATCTTCCTCCCCCTCTACGATAATGAGGGTCGATTCTGAGTTTTCTTTATTTTCATTATATCCAAATTTCGTCATAGATTGAAAGCAACAATGGTATAATTCGGGAGTTATAGATCCTGCTGGATTACGGCACTTTAACACACAATCGTATAGATTTTCATCTATTTCTGAAGCTTGATCCCATCTCTTACGCTTTGTCATTCCATCGATAATCGCTATATCTGCTGGTTTGTTCAAGTCCTGTAGAGTTTTCACTGTCACATCCCCTACTGCTATTATCGGACCATGTTCATTGGAGATTCTTTCTAAAACATTAATCATGGCATTCTCTGGTTTATTCTCATCCCCTTCAACTAGGAGTCCAAAGGGAGTTTTCAGCTTCTCCTCTACCACTGAATTAAGCGATATAGTAGATTTTCCAATTTCCTCATTTAACCAAGCCCTACCGTCCCTGTCTGTGAGTCCCATTCTGATATTTGTACTAGAAACGACCTCTCCGTTACTATCCAATATGGGGTCGACAATTATTGTATGGAGAGTATTCAATTTATTTTGAGCCCTGATTTTATTTATTTCATCGCAGTTGGATATTGTTTCACGTGTACAAATAATTACTTCCGCGGATTCATGCGAAGGTGCGGGGCCGTATTCATCTTCAAGAACATGGAAAGACACTCTATGTTGTAACTCGGGAGACAGTGATTTCATAATGAGTTCCTTTCTATCATCCCATGACCCTATTCTCTTATCCTTCCTTTTTGCTAAGATATCACTTGTCATCCATATCTCTAACATATCGCATTCATTGAGTCCGATTTCCAGTAATTTTTGATGCCCTACGTGGAATCTATCGAAGGTCCCCCCAACTAAACCCAATGACATCATCGACACCCTGCTAGAGGAATAAGTCTTGAGGGCTTTGGAAGAATGTGTGCCCCGGGGCGTAACGGCGGCCTTCACAGCTGAGCTCGGGCGCCTGACCCACCCCGGGACGTCTGTCGGACAATGGGGTAGTCCCTTGATTCATCCCCAATGGGTCCTCAGGGG
>MDTC01052467.1_pt1 | contig 22309 bp, 20 predicted proteins | sample 811181 | NCBI WGS metagenome assembly MDTC01 (sample SAMN05326644, study PRJNA326480) | marine metagenome | isolation source: seawater | place: Pacific Ocean: North | collected 2011 | reverse complement strand
ATTGTAGCGAGAGGGAGATTTGAACTCCCGACCTCCGGGTTATGAATCCGGCGCTCTAACCAACTGAGCTACCTCGCCATTTTCGGTGCAAATATAAGCACATTTTTAACAAACAATCTAATTAAGCGCCAAGCTTTTCGAGCTCTAACTCTACAAAATCGGCCAACATACAAATGTGGTCTCCAGAAAAATTAAAATCAATTCCTGCTTTAGCATAGACCTCAGGCATAGATTTTGTATAACCAAGGCTTAATGCCGCTCTGTAATTGTCTACAGCTTCTTTAAAATCAGTTTTACTATTTCTCCATACGCCAATTGCACCAAGTTGGGCAATCCCATATTCAATATAATAAAATGGAACCTCAAATAAATGCATCTGTCTTTGCCATGAAGATGCGAGGGTTAGTTCGTGTCCCGTCCAATCAACGAGTCCAGTGCCGAATCTTTTGTTGAGCTCCATCCAATGTTTGGTTCTCTCTGTTGCCGTGTGCTCATGGTTCTCATAAATCCAATGCTGAAAAGCATCAACTTGAGCAATCCAAGGAAGAATTGTAATGGTTCCTTGCAATTGTTCCTTTTTTGCGCGTTTCAAATCATCTGCTTTATCATAGAATTCATCCCAAAACTCCATAGAAAGTAATTCCATAGACATTGAGGCAAGCTCTGCAATTTCAGATGGGAAGCTTTTGAATGCGGTGAGCTCCAGTTCATGAGTTAAAAAACTATGAACTGCATGACCTCCTTCATGAATCATTGTAGATAAATCGCCTTGAGAACCTACTGCATTCATAAAAATAAAAGGCGCCCCTGTTTCATAGAGTGGATAATTGTAACCTCCTGGAGCTTTCCCAGGTTTAGACTCTAGGTCAAAATGCTTCATTTCTTCCATTGTTTTTAAAAACCCTGAAAATTCAGGGTGTATTTTATTAAACACTGAAATGGTTCCATCTAACATTTCTTGGCCTGTTTCGAAAGGTCTTAAAGGCGCTTTACCCTCGGCATTTACGGCTGTATCCCATGGTTTGAAGATCTCTTTATCCATCTTACGGAGCCTTTCCTTTTGTATTTTCTTTACAAGCGGAACAATGTGCTGCTCGACCGAATCATGAAATTCAAAACAGGATTCTTTGGTATAGTCAAAACGCCCCATTTCTTTAAATTTATAATCGCGATAGTTCTTAAATCCCGCATTTTTTGCCAATTCGGTCCTTTTTCGAATGAGCGCATCAAAGAGCTTGTCAAGATTGCCGATATCTTGACATCGTCTTGCAGCCATTTTCTGAAAGACTGACCTCCTTAACGTTTCATCTTGTTCTTTTAAAAACAATCCAGCTTTTTGCATTGTGATGGATTCTCCATCATGCTCTATACTTTGTGCACCACTTATCGCACCAAACTCTTGCGTTTTTTCCGCCAAAAAGGATTGTATCGTGATATTTTCTTCTCGATATAATTCAAGCTGACTTTTTACGCTTCGAATGTGAATGGTAAACGCCTCTTCTTTTGCCAATTCTTCATGGAACGGACAGGAAATAAATTTTTTATTCAGTGCATCCTCCATGGGTGCTAGTTTAGGTTGAATTTCAGTAACAAAGAAGGTATATGCTTTCTGGTGGGCATCATTTGCAGTATCAATGGACATTCGAATGTAGCGCCAAGCCATATCCTCCTCTAAAACTGCCTCAAGTTCACTTTTGTCCTTAAGCCACTGTCTTAATTCCATAGCTGAATCAAGATTTCTGTCTAGCAGGAGGGTTAAATATTTTTCAACTGATTCAAATGAATCAATGACCAATTGGTCGTCTACAAAGGAACGACGGTATTTTTTCATGATGGTATTAGATTTATTTACCTCTTTGCGAACCAGTTTTTGTAGGCCCTGATTTCTTGGCTGAAGAAGGTTTCACTCCTTTAGATTTCGGAGCTGACTTTTTCGGAGCTGCCTTTTTGGGCGCTACTTTTTTGCCTCTTTTTTCTTCATTATCGGAATTTGAATCCTCGGTTTTCGCGGCTGTCTCTTTGATTTTAATCCCAGATTTAATGAGGATGTTGTACCATTGGAATATTTTACGTAAATCTGATGTATATACACGTTCTTTATCATAGTTAGGAAGAATTTTTTCAAGTAACCCTTCTAGCACTGAAAGCTCTTCTTTATGCGATGGGCAAGCTTTCCCTTCATAAAAATCATGAAAAGATGCCAAAACATCGATTAGCTTTACATCTTCATCTGTTGTGTAGATGCTAATATCTCCGAGCGTAGATATTCTGTCAGAGGCATAAGCAGGAAATCTTTTTTTATCTACAATTGACTCTACGATAACATTGTTTTTTCCTTGGACAACAACTTTGAATAGACCAGGTCTCCCCGTTATTGAAATAATTTCTTTTAATTCCATTTAAAAAGTTTGTTCAAAAATAGAAAAACTTCACTTGACATGTACACAATTCATCCTCGAATATCTGTGAAACAAGCAAATAAAAGTCGAATAATCGTCTAAGCACTCTTTTATCCGTACCTTTGCAACCAATTAAATAATTAAGGATGACATTTGAAGAGCTGGGATTGAGAGAAGAGGTGCTGAAGTCGTTAAAAGAATTGGGTTTTGAGGCACCAACTCCCATCCAGGAACAAGCGATTCCCCACTTAATGAAAGACGATTGTGATTTCGTTGGGCTAGCACAGACCGGAACGGGGAAAACGGCAGCATTTGGTTTGCCATTAATCAATTATATCAATACCAGGTCCAATAGACCTCAAGGGCTTATAATTTGTCCAACTCGTGAATTATGTCTGCAGATTACCCGAGATTTAGAAATTTTTTCTAAATATGTCAATTGTCCTGTTGTATCAGTTTATGGTGGGGCAGATATTAGACGTCAAATGACGCAAATAAAAAAGGGAGCCTCAATTATCGTAGCCACTCCAGGAAGACTTCTTGACCTTATCAAAAGAAAAGCAATACAGCTCTCTGAAGTTCAAAACGTTGTTCTAGATGAAGCGGATGAAATGCTCAATATGGGGTTTAAAGAAGATATTGATGATATTTTAGAAACAACCCCAAAATCAAAAAATGTCTGGTTATTCTCAGCTACGATGCCAAAGGATGTTGCGCGCATTGCGAATACATATATGACAGATCCATTGGAGGTGTCCATAGGTCATAAGAATCAAGCCAATGAAAATATAAAACACATCTACTATTTGGTCAAAGAAAGAGATCGATATGAGGCAGTAAAGCGCTTAATCGATTTTCATCCCCAAATATACGGTTTGATTTTTTGTAGAACCAAGCATGAAACCGGAACGGTTGCAGAAAAATTAGCTCGTGAGGGCTACAATGCAGAGCCTTTGCATGGTGATTTAACGCAACCTATGCGAGACCGAGTAATGGCGCGTTTCAGAAGTAAAGAACTTCAGATTTTAGTTGCTACTGACGTTGCTGCTCGTGGAATTGATGTAGATGATATAACTCATGTAATCAATTACAATCTTCCTGACGATAATGAAAATTATACCCACAGAAGCGGGCGTACTGCGCGTGCAGGAAAGACTGGACAGTCTTTGGTTTTAATTACGCCTAAAGAAGGCTTTAAAATTAAATCGATCGAAAAGCAAATGCGTACAGAATTTAGTCAAGGCCAAATTCCAAACGCAGCGGAAATATGTGAAATACAGTTAATGAAATTGATTCAGAATACAATAGATATCAATGTAAAAGAAAAAGATATCGAAAAGTTTATGCCGCAGATTTTGGCGTCATTTGAATCGATGGACAAGATGGAGATAATTAAAAAGTTTGTTTCTGCTGAGTTCAATCGTTTTATTGAGTATTATGACCGAGCAGGTGATTTAAACCAGCGAGCAAAACAAGATAGCGGTCGCGGGGGCGAACGTAAAGACAAAGGTAAGCGGACTCGCGATGAGGGTAAAACTAGGTTTTTCCTAAGTGCTGGTCGTAGAGATGGGCTTAATCCCGGTGCACTTTTAAGGGTCGTTTGTGATTCTGCTGGGATCAAATCAGACGTCATCGGTAGAATTGATATCATGACTTCGTATGCATTTTTTGATGTAGATGAGGCGTATACCGAGAGAATTCTAAAAAACGTAAACGGTACCGAATTCGAGGGAATCAAATTATCTGTTGAAGTTACAAATACGCAAAATGGGGGTTCTAAAGGATCAAAGCGTGGTGGACATTCAGGTCGAGGTTTTCGTAGGTCTGGCGGTAGTAATTTCCGAGGCAAAAGATCGGGAAGGAGTAGAGACCGAGGCCGAGGCGGTTCTGGTAATCGTTCAGAAGATAAGAAAGGGCACGCTGATCGTAAATCAGGTTCAGATCGATCAAGATATAGGGGCCGTTAATTCAATACTTTTTTAATGGAGATAAGGAATATAGCTATTATTGCACACGTCGACCATGGTAAGACGACCTTGGTAGACAAAATGATTGAAGCTGGTAATTATACAAATGAGCGAGACCGTCCCACTGGGGAGCTTATCATGGATAATAATGATCTTGAAAAAGAACGAGGAATAACAATCGTTTCAAAAAACGTATCGGTTACTTATAAAAACACCAAAATAAATATTATTGATACACCAGGTCACGCTGATTTTGGCGGTGAGGTTGAGCGTGTATTGAATATGGCTGATGGTGTTTGTCTCCTCGTAGATGCTTTTGAAGGTCCTATGCCACAAACTAGGTTTGTACTGGGTAAAGCACTTTCGATGGGATTAAAACCGCTTGTAGTCGTCAACAAGGTTGATAAAGAAAACTGTACTCCAGATGAGGTACACGAAAAAGTTTTTGATTTGATGTTTGAGTTAGACGCATCTGAAGATCAACTTGATTTCCCAACTATTTATGGCTCTGCGAAGAATAACTGGATGTCTAAAGATTGGAAGAAACCGTCGGGCACGATTACGCCATTATTAGACGAGTTGCTGAATTACTTTCCTCCAAAAGAAATTTCAGAAGGTAATACTCAGATGTTGATTACTTCATTGGATTTCTCATCTTATGTGGGACGAATTGCGATCGGTCGACTAACAAGAGGGGAGTTAAAAGAAAATATGCCTATTGTGCTAGCTAAAAGAGATGGAATTACTCAAAGGCACCGTGTAAAAGAGCTTTTCATTTTCGACGGTATTCAGAGAGTCAAGGTGTCTTCTGTCACTCCAGGTGATATTTGTGCAGTTACTGGTATCGAAGGTTTTGAAATTGGAGATTCAATTTGTGATATGGAAAACCCTGAAGCACTGCCAACGATTAATATGGACGAGCCTACAATGTCTATGACTTTTTCTATTAATGATTCTCCTTTTTTCGGTAAGGAAGGTAAGTTTGTTACTTCAAGACACATTCAAGAACGTTTGACAAAAGAGCTCGAAAAGAACCTAGCTTTGCGCGTTCATGAAACAGATAAAGCGGATAAATGGCTGGTTTACGGAAGAGGAGTGCTACATTTGTCTGTCCTTATAGAAACCATGCGACGTGAAGGTTATGAGCTTCAGGTTGGACAGCCACAAGTTATTCTTAAAGAAATTGATGGCAAAAAATGTGAACCTATCGAGGAGTTGACCATTGATTTACCCGATGAATTTAGTGGAACAGCTGTTGAGGCGGTTACAAAACGAAAAGGCGAAATGCTTAATATGGAGCCCAAAGGCGCAAGAATGGTCATGCAATTTCATATTCCTTCTCGGGGCATCATTGGGTTAAGAAATTATTTACTGACACAAACAGCAGGAGAGGCCATTATGACACACAGGTATATTGAATACCAGCCATTTAAAGGAGAAATTCCTGGTCGTCAGAATGGTTCGCTTATTTCACTGGAACTGGGCAAGTCTATTCCATTTTCATTGAACAACCTTCAGGAAAGAGGAACTTTCTTTATTGGTCCAAATGAGGATATATATGAAGGTCAGGTAATTGGAGAGAATTCTCGAACCGGTGATTTGTGTATCAATGTTACCAAGACCAAGAAAATGTCAAATATGCGTTCCTCAGGAGCAGATGATAAAGTGCGCATTGCTCCGCCAAAAATATTTAGTTTGGAGGAGTGTTTGGAATACATACAGCGTGACGAATATGTTGAGGTTACACCTTCAACGCTCAGGATTCGTAAAATTCTTCTGAAGGAAACCGATAGGAAGCGTGCGCAAAAAAAATAAATTTGTAGTCTGAAAAGCGTAATAAAATAGCTTTCGAACCGTTTATTCACTGTGATTACTCGAATCCTCCTTATCAATTTTCTATTTTATGCTTGCATATTGCGTGCTCAACAGCCCAATTTTTTATCTCGCTCGGAGATCGGTATTCATGCTGGTGCCATGTTTTACATAGGAGATCTTAATCAATTCAAACCGTTTTATAAAAGCAAACTTGCGGGAAGTCTGGTATATCGCTTCAACGTTCATTCACGAATGGCCCTACGCTTCAATGCTACATATGGAAATGTAGCTGCAGATGATCGTGATGCAAGTCAATCACTCATTTTAAATAGGAATCTAAATTTCACCTCACAAATTAAGGAATTGGCTGGAGGACTTGAGTTTCATTATATGCCTTTTCAATTCGGAAATAGGCGTTACATTGGAACGGCATATATGCTTACTCAAATTGGCGTTTTTCATATGAATCCGAAAACCGATTATAATGGTGAAATGGTTGCTCTTCAATCGATTGGCACCGAAGGGCAGAGTGCTAGCGGTGGAACCAAACCTTATCGTAAATATCAGCTATGTATACCGCTGGGCTTGGGAGTTAAGTTATCTCTAGGTAAATTTTGTTCTTTCAATATCGATATTGCGATTCGAAAAACATTTACGGATCATCTCGACGATGTCGGTAAGGATACCTATGTTGATGCTGGGACTTTAGATGCCATCAACGGTCCTGATGCAGTTGCCTTGTCAAATAGGAGTCTGGATGGTTCTTTCCAAGGCCGGCGAGGTAATTCAACCAATAAAGATTGGTTTGTATATGCAGGGGGCATGATCACATTTAGACTAGGGAAGGGTAATAATTGTCCTGTTATTCGTTAAGCTCTTTTCGCTCTTCTGCAGCGTTCACTGCAGTACTTAACTTCATCCCAACAAGCTTTCCATTTTTTCCGCCATAAAAAATCTTTTTTACACACGATACATTTTTTTGAAGGAAAATTTTCTCTCTTAACTGTTTTCACGGTGACTTAAACATTTTTATCTGACCTATTGTTTTTATCCCATGAATCAAAGGGACATCAATAGGGTGATTGAAATGGCTTGGGAGGACCGCACACCATTTGATGCGATAGAGTATCAATTTGGGCTGACAGAAAAAGAGGTGATTATCCTTATGCGTTCTGAATTAAAAAACAGCAGCTGGAAACGTTGGAGGAAAAGAGTGCAGGGCAGAGGAACGAAGCATCAAGCAAAACGGGAATTCACGGTTGGGCGGCACAAATGCTCAAGGCAAAGAAGCATTAGTCACAATAAAGTTACCTAGGTATTTGTATAGCCCACTTTCTGACGAACTCTGTTAAGAACCTCTTTAGCCACAACCTTGGCTTTACTTGCACCTATTGACAGCGACTCATCGATTTCATATTTATGCTCCATAAGATAGTTATACTTTTCTCGTTCAAGTTTGAATTTTTCAAGAATTAGCCCATACAGCGCTTGCTTTGCATGACCATAACCGTATCCTCCCTCTTCATAATTCGTTCGCATTTTGGAAACAGCCTCTTTTTCCCCTAGAATGGAATATAGATCGAAAATATTACAGTTATCTGGGTTCTTAGGGTCTTCTAAGGCTTCGCTATTTGAGACAATGGACATAATTTGTTTTCGAAGCTTCTTTTCAGGAAGAAAAATATCGATAAGATTATTTCTCGACTTACTCATTTTGTATCCATCTGTTCCTGGAATCAATTTTGTTCCTTCTGTCATTAATTCTTCTGGAATTACGAAGGTTTCACCAAGTTGAAGATTGAATTTTGTTGCAACATCTCTTGTCATTTCGATATGTTGCTTTTGGTCTTTACCTACAGGAACTATTTGTGCATCATACAGAAGGATATCGGAAGCCATGAGCATGGGGTATGTAAATAATCCACCGTTTACATCATCAAGGCGATCTGATTTATCTTTAAACGAATGCGCTAGTGTAAGTCTTTTATAGGGATAAAAACATAGTAGGTGCCACATTAATTCAGTAACTTCAGGTATATCACTTTGTCTGTAAAATGTAGTTTTCGAGATATCAAGTCCACAAGCTAGCCAAGCAGCAGCGGTTTTGTAGGTATTTTCTTGTAGTATATCACGGTCTTTTACTTGCGTTAGAGAATGTAAGTCTGCAATAAATAGAAAGGATTCATTCTCACTGCTTTTTGCAAGTTCAATGGCAGGTATAATTGCACCCAAAATATTTCCGAGGTGAGGGGTCCCTGTGCTCTGTATTCCTGTTAATATTCTTGCCATGATATTTAGTGTAAAAGTAGAAAATATATTTCCTTTGATTTCCAAAACTTTTTCTTAATTTTCTTTGAAATGAAATTTATATTCGGATTCATAGGTAATTTATGGAAGATCTACATCTTTTGTGTGTTCTCTGTCTTTGCCATTTTTCTTTATCCTTTTTTTCGTTTGGTCCTTTTTAAAAAATCATGGAAAAAATATAGCTTTAAACTATTTATGATTTGGAGCTGGCTCATGCGTATTTTTTGTTTGTATATCGTGCGAAATGCCCAAAATGAAAGACTTCCTGAAGGACCATATATCATTGTTGCGAACCATACCTCTTATTTGGATATTTTCTTCATGTATTCTATCCTTCCAAAGCATCCATTTGTGTTTTTAGGTAAAAGTGAAATTTTAACCTATCCAATCATTCGAACGTATTTTAAAAACTTAAATATTCCTGTATTTAGGTTTGACCGAAAAAAAGTTGGTCAATCATTTTCGTTAGCCCTTGATGCGATTCATGACGGTTGGTCTTTGGTCATCTTTCCCGAGGGTACCATTCCTGCTGTAAACATACCTAAAATGGTGCCTTTCAAGAATGGTGCCTTTAAAATCGCTAAGGAAGCTAAGGTCCCAATCGTCCCAATCACGTTTACAACCAATCATTTGCTTTTTTCTGATCCTACAGATATTTTTGGTCCAGCTAGGCCAGGAATATCAAGATTTTATATTGGTCAGTACATATCAAAGTATGAGGTTGAAACAATGAGCTTTACCGAGCTTAATAAAATTTGCTTCCAGCGCGTAGAGGCTCCATTGAAAAAGGAATACCCACATTTGTATTCAACTCGTTGAAATGCTTAAATTTACCTTGTGAAAGTAACAGATGACATCGTTCAACATATTGCCCATTTAGCGCGCCTAGATTTTGAGGGTAAAGATTTAGACTCAATCAAGGATGACATGCAAAAAATTATTGCTTTTGTAGATAAGCTTTCCGAAATCGATACTGAAAATGTGGAACCACTCATTTTCATGAATAAAAAGGTAAATGTGTTAAGAGAGGATATATCTAATCAAACTCTAACAAAAGAAAATGCATTGGCCAATGCACCAAAGAGCGATTCTGATTACTTTAGAATTCCTAAGGTATTGGATAAGTAATCTAAATTTCAAAACAACAGTATTTTATAATTGATCCTTTACTAGCGAATAGCTCCTCGTAATGCGTTTTGATATTAAAAATTTTTTGTTCTTCAATGGAGAGTGAATTTTGAAAAGAGCCATACAGGTCCCAGGTGATTGTATGGCATTTGTAGCCTTCATCTTTGATTTGTTCTTCTGTGTATTCAAACAATATATCGCTGTCTGTCTTGACATGAACTAACCCTTTTTTCTTTAAGAATTTTTTGTATCGGTTAATAAAAAGGGGCGAGGTAAGTCTTTTTCTCGGTTTTTTAGGTTGAGGATCTGAAAAGGTAAGCCAAATTTCATCAATTTCATCTTCTTCAAAGAAGTTTTCTATGAAGTCGATTCGCGTGCGTAAAAAATGTACATTATCCATATTTCTTTCAAGTGCCTCTTTTGCACCAATATACATTCGATTTCCTTTAATATCGATACCCAAAAAGTTTTTATTTGGAAATATTTTTCCCAATCCAACTGCATATTCACCCTTCCCACATCCGAGTTCTAAAACAATAGGTTTGTTGTTTTTAAAGATTTCCTTTTTCCACTTTCCTTTTTGCAGAAAAGTTTCTGAAAACGGTGCTTCCGTTACATTGGGAAACCTTTTGATTTCAGAAAATCGCCACAATTTATCTTTACCCATATTTATTGAAATATTGATCCTAATATTAGACTGGGAATCAGGCTAGCGATTTGAGTTAGTGCATTACTTTGTTCATCTTTCATGGTTAAAATGAGTTCTCCTCCTTTGAGGTCAGCGTTTAAGGTGATATGTTTGAATAGGTCAATAATTCGCTTAGGTACCTTGTTATTCCATAGAACTTCCTTATTGGGATGGCTTTGAATATCCAAAAATGCCGATATGGGTTTTGCCCCTAAATCTTTAAATTCAGGTTTTAAATTTAATGCACTTGTATTACTTTGTGGTCCATTTAATTCCGAAGTATATAATTCCATTCTCGTAGCATCTATTTCTAATGAATGAAAAAATCCTTTAATTGGATTGAATTCATTTTTCAGTATTTCTTTTAAATCAGGACCGATGCCAAGATAGGCGCTATATTCTGTGTTTTTTTCATCAACTAAATATTCTCCAAAAGCGAGATTACCATCAATATAATTTTTAAATCCATCCTTTTGAATGAATGCTTCAATAACTGATAGCTCTCTTGGGATAAGATTCTTTATGTTAGCGTCAAGTTCTGAATTTTGTATGGCGTTTGAGATACTCTTGGGTAGATACTGCTTTTGTAATTTTTCAAGTACCTGTATATCCATCGCTAATGTTATTGCAGTGATAGGTGAGCCAGCTCCGAGCTTTTTCAACATTGCTTTGCTGTCTTTGGCAAAGATATTTAATCCTAGGACTTGTTTTGGTAAATAATTTTTATTTGTCAAGACAATCTTTCCTTTTTTGAAGGATAGATGCATAGCAATCGTTCCTTTAACAAGTGCATTATTTTCAGAAGCTTCTGTGTTCATTGCGGTTATCAAAGATTTATGAATATCTTCCATATTTATGGCAAAAGTGATGTCGTCCTTCGCGGTAATTGTTTGTGCTATTTCTGAATTGGTTTTTCTACTCTTTAATCCATTTATTGTATTTTCAATTACCATTTGTGCCTGCTTATTATCAATATTGTCCGACATAAAGAGGATCATCTCGCTTTCTGTGAGGCCGATTTTTATATCACTTGTAAATAAGAATTTTACATTATTTTCCTCAATGACCTCACCTATTTGGAAATCTTTTTTCATTGTTTCAATCGCTGCTGATGCACTTTTTATTTTACAAATCACAATCACTTCAGAAGTGCTTATGTTCTCTAGTTTCGATCGAACGGCGAAATATATTGGCAATTCGGTATAAATCACCTTAGAATAATCTTTAATCATATCCGTAGGAACTAGTCCAGATTCAGATAATTTTGAATCGTAAATGGCTTTTATTAGTATTTGATTCAGGTCCACAGTTCCGAACGATAGTAGATTCTTTTCATGGGATAGAAAAGCAATCGCCTCTTTTTGCCAAATTTCTTTCGAAGGTGTTTTCGGTTGGCTTTTCTCCTCATTTGTGCATGAAAACAGTAAACAGACAATGCTTAAAATAGCGATGTAAATGCGCATAAAATGTGCGTTTTAAAAGTTCCTCAAAATTAATAAGAATATGTCAAAGCACTTGATTAAATTTGGTTATGCATTTTATTGAGCCATATTACAATTGGAGGGGATATTACATAGCTTCTGAAGATTCTGATTCTCCATTTTATGAAAGGGTTTACAGTGAATTTGAGTATTCAAATCGAATCTATAATTTTTTTATTCATCCTCAATGGGATTTTTTCGGTTCGCCTACACTTTTTGTCAAAGTACTTTTTGTAGATTATGATTTGGGTCATGCCGTATTAGAGTTCATTGGTGAATGGAATGATGCCATTGAAAACGACATAATGTTGCTCAAGAGGGACGTTATAGAGCCAATTATGAAAACAGGTATCGACAAGTTTATCCTTATTGGGGAAAATGTTTTGAATTTTCACGCCTCAGATGAATGCTATTATGACGAATGGTTCGATGATGTAGGGGATGGTTGGATAGCTATGGTGAATTTTCATGAACATGTAATCAGGGAATTTACCTCAGCGAATCTCGATCACTATTTTGTGATGGGTGGCCAACTAGACGAACTTGAGTGGAGAACTTTTAGGCCTTTGCAATTCTGTCAAAAAGTAGAATCTCTCGTATTTAATAGAATTGGGGCCCTCAAATAGGTTATTCATTTTATACTGAAAGCGCTTGCATCATTAAGGTGCATAAAATTGCGCCAAATGTTCCAACGGCATATCCCAGAACCGCAAGTAAAACTCCCACAGGTGCCAGAGACGGACTGAATGCACTTGCAACGATTGGTGCAGACGCAGCTCCTCCCACGTTTGCTTGGCTTCCAACCGCTACATAGAAGAAAGGAGCCTTAATTATTTTTGCAACCACAAATAAGAATAAAGCATGTATCACGATCCAAATCAAACCAATAGAGAGCAAGAATTTAAAGACACCCCAATTCGCAATCAACTCCATGATATCCATTTTCATACCTATTGTAGCCACCAAAACATATAGGAATAGACTACCCATTTTTGATGCTCCTACACCTTCAAATTTACGGTATTTTGTAAAAGAAAGCCCAACGCCAAATAAAGTAGAAAGAACCACTAGCCAAAAGAAACCGTTACCAAAGGATACCATTAATCTCGCAGCTGTTTGGTTTTCCATTCCATTGAGTAGTTCTGTCACCCATGGACCTATATAATCTGCACCTAAATGTGCAATTCCAACGCAAAAGAATGTGATTCCTAACATATAAATGAGGTCATTAAAGCTTGCGATTTTGGAAACACTAAGTTGGAATTCCTCCATTTTACTTTTTAAGCTTTCAATTGCCGAGTCGTCAGCTTTAAAGAATCGGTTGAGTTTTTTATTATATCCCGTTCCTAAGAGCAGTACTGACATAAATAGGTTAGCAACAAATACATCAACAACAATCATTGCAGAAAACATTTGGTCACTAGCGCCATAAATTTCTTTCATAGCCGTTTGATTGGCTCCTCCACCGATCCACGATCCGGCAACCGTTGACAATCCCCTCCAAATTTCTCCATCTAGTACTTCAGGCGCAAACAAAGAAACCACGTAAAGGGCAAGAGGACCTCCGACTACAATCCCTGCTGTAGCTGCAAAAAACATAATAATTGCTTTAGAGCCAAGTCTTTTAATCGCTGGAATATCTATGCTCAAGCACAACAAGATTAAACTCGCAGGTAATAGATACCTTGATGCTATGAAATATAGGTTGGATTCCTCTGACGAGATGATTCCGAATGAGTTCAGTCCAGCAGGAATGAAATAGCATAACAATAGGGCGGGTACGACTTTATAGAATTTCTTAAAATAACTTCGCTCACTTTTAGCGGTCTTGAAAACGAAAAATAGAACAATCATTAATAATCCAAAGACCGTGGCATCATTTGAAAACAATGGTCTTGCGGCTTTCACCTTAAATGACTTACTGATCTCTGTAATATTGCCTGCTGCATTTGTTTTCCTCAGAGTAATCGTGTGGTCTCCTCTTTGCAAGTCTTTGAGGAAAATATTTGTATTTGAAAGAAGCTCCGTATTATTCGCATCAAAATAAACAGCATAATCATACATTCCTTCAAAGGTGACCGTCAAATTTGGATCCTCAGAAGCATAGAATATCCCTTCAAGTTCATTAAATGAGATGGTCTTGTTTTTAGCGCTATTGTTAAGATAGTTCGAGGTCTCAACTTTTGTTTGGCTATAAAGCGAAAAGATCAGTCCGCATATGAATAAACCTATTAAGCCGGATGTTTTTTTCATAATAATAAATTAAATAATGAAAAGAAGCGATGAATAAAAAAGGCTACATTTTGTAGCCTTTTATTTTTTAGTTAATACCGTGCATCCATTTTTTAATTGGCTTCCCAATTAAAAACAAGATGAACCCACAACCCATGGCAATAAAACCGAGCATTTCAAAAACACTCAATCCCTTATTTAATGATTCGCTTCTTATCGAATTGATTACCGCTGTTCCAGGGGTGTTTTCGGTAAGTTTTTTCAATTCGCTTTGGGAAACAGTATCATCTGTAATTGTATTTTCTTTGTATGTTATAAAGCTTACGTTCGCTGCACTAAGCATCTTTTCTTTTTTTAGTCCTTTATAGCTTTCAGCTTCGTCAAGTGCCTCTTTGACGCAAACATTTGATTTAGCGTAGGATTTTTTTCCTTTTAAGTTGAGCTCTGAAATAAAAGATGAATCTGTTAAAACAGACTCAATAGAACTATCATCCAGTTTGTCGGTAAATTTCTTTGTGAGCAGTAAGGTTTTTATATCTTCATCCATTGTTGAAGCTTTAAACGCATCGCTTTGAACAATGGTTTTTTCATTCACAGTCGTCAGTTTTGCAATGTGCTTTCCTCCTTGATGGGCGAGGGAAGATGAAAGTAACCATATACCCATAAGGAAACCGACCATATGTCTTGGAGATAACTTTGTTACCAATGAAAGTCCAACCGGAGACAGTGTAAGCTCTCCGATGGTATGCAGTAAATAAAGAAGGACCATGAATATTGCCGGAATCATTCCAGCTGATGCAGATGCTCCACCAAGATTTAGTGCAAGAAATCCAAGGCCTAATAGGAGTAAGCCCATACCAAATTTGTACGGAGCAGCAGGCTCCTTATTTGCATTGGATAACTTAATCCAAATCCAAGAGAATATGGGTGCAAAAAGCATAATAAACAGGGGATTGAAGGATTGGAAGAAAGTAGTTTTGATTTCATAACCAAACAATGATCGATCTACATTTCTTGCAGTAAAAAGACTCAAGGCAGAACCAGCCAACTCGAAGAAGGTCCAAAATACTGTGGTGAAGAATAAAAGTACGACCACTACCCAAATTCTTTGCTTTGCTTGGAGTTCCATTTTACCTGCTTCATAAAGAAGGTAGCCAATGACTAAGATGGCTAAAACAACCAAAATAATATCAACAATATCATTATACACGATAAGTACTGAAGCTAAAACAACCATAATTATTGTTGATACAGCCGGTAATAATTTATTGGATAAACCTGGGATAATAGGTTTTTCTAATTCTTCATCCGGCCCATTTCCGACATCTTCATAAATACCTTGTTTAGAACCCCAAACAAACACAAGATAACCAATCACCATACCTATACCAGCAGTCAAGAATCCATATTGCCATCCTTCATTTTCTCCAATTGCACCGCAGGTTAATGGTGCGAGGAAAGCACCCATGTTAATTCCCATGTAGAATAATGTAAATGCACCATCTCGCCTTTTATCTCCCTCTTCGTAGAAACGTCCTATCATACTTGAAATATTTGGCTTGAAAAAACCGTTTCCCACAACCAATACAGCAAGACCTATGTAAAACGAGACCTCATTTGCATTGCCACTCAAGAATAGCGTGAATTGCCCTATGGCCATTAAAATAGCTCCCCAAACAATGGCTTTTCTAAAGCCAACTAATTTATCTGCAAAGAATCCTCCAATTAGAGGCGTAAGATAAACAAGTGCTCCATAAGCTCCATATATTCCATATGCTTTGGCATCGTCAAATTCAAAACCGCCATCGATAACACTGGCAGTCATATATAAGATGAGAAGGGCACGCATACCATAGTAACTAAATCGCTCCCATAGCTCAACCATGAATAGAGCAAATAAAGCTTTAGGATGTATTTTTCTGTTTGAAAAGATTACAAACGCCACCCAAGCTGCAACTCCAGCCCAAGCAATTAACATTAACTGATAATCAGGATTCATTATTTTAAGATTTAAATATTAAGGCTCGAATTTACTAAAAAATGTGGTCAAACAATCAAATTGTATGATTTGTTCGATTTAAATGATTTTTCATCGAAAATGACGATATTAGCCTTCTTCTTATTTGATAATGATTTTACCATTACTATATTTATATTGAAAGAAACCTAATTTTAAACGATGAAAAAAACATTTTTACTTTTAACAATTGTATCTCTTGCCTACTATCCACTGGCCCAAACCTTCTCAGATGACTTTGAATCCTATACAATTGGAGCCTATTTGGGTTCTAGTTCACCTGATTGGACCACATGGACAGCTGGACAAGAGGGAGGTGCGGAAGACGTACAGATTACTGATAATAACGCGATTAGCGGTTCAAATTCAATTTATTTCAGCTCGACTTCTGCAAATGGCGGACCACAGGATGTTGTTCTCCCTTTTGATCAAGTTTATAATTCTGGAAATTTTTCTTTCGAGGCAAACTTTTATGTTGAAGAAGGAAAGGGCGCTTATTTTAATCTTCAGGGCACACTTGTGGTGGCTCAGGTCTGGGCCCTTGATTGCTACATGCTTGAAGATGGTTCTTTAAAGCTCTCGAATCAGGGTACTCCATACATCAATGCGAATTATCCAAGTGCACAGTGGTTTAATCTTAGAGTGGATATGGACCTTACATCCAACGTTTGGGAGCTATTCATCGATAATGTTTCTCAAGGATCTTTCTCAAATCCGACAGGACAAATTGGAATCTTGGATTTGTATCCCGTGAATCCAACAGGTCAAGGTGGAAATGGTATTTCTGGATTTTATGTAGATGATGTCAGCTATACGCATTTACCGGCTACTTTACCGCCGCTTAATGGGGGAGTTTCATTTATCTCTCAGATTAGTGGTATCGCTGGCTTAAGCTATGACGTGGTTGCTACAGCAAGGAATCTAGGTGAGTTTGAGATTAATTCTTTTGATTTAACCTATAACTATAACGGGGTAGATGTTACAGAAAACATAACAGGTTTGAATTTAGCTTCATTGGACACTTATGAACATACTTTCGGTACAACTTTGACACCAGTATTAGGAAATAACGATTTGACTGTAACAATCTCAAATGTGAATGGTGTTGCAACTGATGATAATGCCTCAGATGATTCTAAGGTTATCAGTATTGATCCTATAGTGCCTGCTGAAGGTAAGGTTGTTGTTGGCGAAGAAGCAACTGGTACCTGGTGTCAATGGTGTCCAAGAGGAGCTGTTTATATGGATTTATTTGAAGAACAATACGGAGATTATTGGATAGGAATAGCCGTACATAATGGTGATCCGATGGCCGACTCTGAATATGATAATGGTATTGGAGGCTCTATTGGTGGTTACCCAAGTGCACTAGTCGATCGTGGTGCAGATGTGGATCCATCTGCTATGAATGCTGATTTTTTAGACCGACTTTTAACTGCACCTGCGGGTGTTCTTGTAAATGGTGCAAACTGGGATCCAGTTTCAAGAGTATTAGATGTATCTGTAAAATCTACTTTTTCTCAAGCTGTTACAAATTCATATAAATTGGCTTGTGCTTTGACAGAGGATGGTGTGACCGGAACCGATGCTGGATACAACCAGTCGAATGCTTACGCAGGTGGTGGAAATGGTGTGATGGGGGGATATGAATCTCTTCCTAGCCCTGTACCAGCAGCTCAAATGGTTTATGATCATGTGGCACGTTCAATAGCACCAAGTTTTGAAGGTTCATCTTTGTACTTTCCTACAAATGTAGATGCAGGAGAAAATGTAATTAGTAATTATTCATTTACACTTCCGGAAGATTGGGATGAGAATAATATGCACATTATTGGCTTGCTCATATCCCCTGAAGGAAGAATTGACAACGCAACCTCAACATCAATTACCGAGGCAGTATCTAATGGTTATGAGGACGGTTTGAACGTTGGTTTATTTGATGGATTTGATTATCAAATTGATGATAAGTTGAAAGTTTATCCGAATCCAGCCTCCACTGTTTTAAATGTAACTATTGATATCTTGAAGTCTAATTCAAATCAATTACGGATATTTAATGCCCAAGGTCAAGTAGTAAAGGATTTTGATATGATCGAAACAACTGGTAGCTGGAGTTACCAAATCGATATTTCTGACTTTTCACCTGGTGTGTATGCCATATCCTACACGAGTGACAATGGAAATAAAATGAAGCGTTTTGTTGTGGAATAAATGATTTTAGAGACAAGTAAAGAGCCACTTTGGTGGCTTTTTTTATGCTTTAACTTTTATGGTTTCTTTAACCACATCCGCAATCCTCTTTACTTCAATAAGTGTACTTCCTGTGATGGTCACATGACCCATCTTTCGAAATGGTTTGGTATCACTTTTTCCATAAATATGAGGATGCACTCCCGAGAATTCTAAAATCTTTTCTAGCCCTTCGTAAATAGCAGGTCCAGTAAAACCTTTTTCTCCAAGTATATTGATCATGGCACCCGGATTAAGCAGTGTTGTGTCTCCCATAGGAAGGTTCAAGATAGACCTTAAGTGCTGAGCATATTGGGAAGTATTGCAACATTCAATCGTATGGTGTCCACTGTTATGAGGTCTTGGCGCAATCTCGTTTACGAGTAAGTCACCGTTTTTACAAAGAAAGAATTCTACGGCAAGGAGTCCAATCATATCTAGTTTTTCAATGAGATCTTTTGCGATTGAATTCGCTTTTTGTGATATTTCCTCTGAAATATTGGCAGGTGAGAATAGATATTCTACGAGGTTGGCCTCTGGATTGAATTCACATTCCACGGATGGAAAGCATTGAACATCTCCATTCTCATTTCTTGCTACGATAATGGATAGCTCTTTATCGAAATCAATGAGCGATTCACAGAGGTTTGGCGTATCAAAAGAATGGGAGGATTGTTTAAGTAATTGAACACCCTTACCGTCATAACCACCTGTTCTCATCTTTTGGATAATAGGATAACTTATTTCGGCTTCTTTCAGGGCATTTGCGTTCTCATAAAGTTTAAATGGTGCTGTGGGGATGCCGTTATCAATATAAAATTGTTTTTGTATTCCTTTATCTTTTATAATTCTTAGTACTCTCGGTTGGGGAAAAATTTTCACACCTTGATCCTCAAGTACTTCAAGTGCCTCTATATTTACGTTTTCAATTTCAACCGTAATTAGATCTTTATCCTTGCCAAATTCTATTACTGAATCATAGTCAGTTATTGAGCCACATGTAAATGAGTGGGCAATTAATGAACATGGTGCATTTGAATCGGGATCAATCATATGCAAATGAACATCGAGGTCTATTGCTTCTTGAATCAACATTCTCCCTAGTTGTCCTCCTCCGAGGACACCAATTTTAAAATCTTTCGAATTCCATCTTCTATTCATAATACAAAGATACTCCTCTAATCAAATTAATTTCATCTTCGGACCTAAAATTGTATCTTTATTCCTCCTATGAAGCCTGAAATCCGTCTTCTTGATAAAACATTCTCTCCGTATTTAGCTGAGGAAAAAATAATGGCTAGAATTGATACCCTCGCCAAGGAACTTGAGCGCGATTATTTGGATAAAGAAGTCATTTTTTTGAGTGTTTTAAATGGTGCATTTATGTTTACTTCTGATTTAATGAAATCTTTAGACATCACACTTGAAATTTCTTTTGTAAAACTTTCTTCATATCAAGGAACAAAATCTTCCGGTGTTGTAAATGAGCTTATCGGTTTAAATAGTAAAATAAAGGATAAGCATGTTGTGATTATTGAGGATATAGTGGATACAGGTAAGACAGTAAATCGATTAATGGATTTATTAAAACCTAACGTTCCTCGCAGTATTGAGGTATGTACTTTGCTTTTTAAACCGACAGCATTTGAAGGTAATGAGCTTCCAAAGTATGTAGGATTCGAAATTCCTAATACATTTGTCGTTGGATTCGGCTTAGATTACGATGAAGCTGGAAGAAATATTAAAGAGTTATATCAATTAAAAGTATAAAGATATGTTGAATATTGTGCTATTTGGCCCACCAGGAGCAGGAAAAGGTACGCAATCTGCACGCTTGATAGATGAATTTGGTTTGGTTCATCTCTCTACAGGCGATATCTTCCGATCAAATATTAAAGGAGAAACAGACCTGGGAATGCTAGCCAAAAGCTATATGGATCAGGGTAAATTGGTTCCAGATAGTGTAACGATAGATTTACTGAGGTCTGAAGTTCTAAAACATAGTGCGCCAAAAGGATTTATTTTTGATGGATTTCCTCGAACAAATGCGCAGGCAGAAGCCTTAGATCTTTTTCTTGAGTCTATCGATTCTTCAATTACTGTAATGCTTTCCTTAGATGTTGAAGAAGAGGAGTTGAAAAAAAGATTGATTAAGCGTGCTGAGGTAAGTGGCCGTCAGGATGATGCAGATCCAAAAATCATTGACAATAGAATTGAGGTCTACCATAAAGAGACTGCACCTGTTAAATCCTTCTATGAGCGACAAGGGAAATTGATTTCCATTGTAGGAATGGGTAGCGTAGATGAAATCACAGGGCGACTATTTACTTCAATAAATGCAATTTAGTCCATACAATGGCCTCAGACAACTTTGTTGATTACGTAAAAATTCATGTTAAATCTGGAAATGGAGGAGGCGGTTCTACTCATTTTCGAAGAGAAAAATATATTCCAAAAGGAGGTCCTGATGGAGGCGATGGTGGACGTGGTGGTCATGTATACTTGAGGGGAAACAAACAGCTTTGGACCCTGTTACATCTAAAATTCAAAAAGCACGTTAAAGCAGAGCATGGTGCACACGGATCGAGTAATTTAAAAACAGGATCTCAAGGTAAAGATGTCTATATCGATGTTCCCTTAGGCACCATTGTCCGAGACGAAGAATCGGATGAGATTCTTTTTGAAATTACTGAAGATGGTGAAGAGAAAATAATTCAGAAAGGAGGGAGAGGAGGCCTTGGAAATAATAATTTTAAGTCCTCAACACATCAAACTCCTCGTCATGCCCAACCCGGAGAGCCTGGTATTGAAGGATGGAAAGTTCTTGAACTTAAAATCTTGGCAGATGTTGGTTTGGTTGGTTTCCCAAATGCAGGTAAAAGCACGTTGCTTTCTGTTGTTTCTGCTGCTAAACCAGAAATTGGAGATTATCCTTTTACAACTATTAGGCCTAATCTAGGAATTGTCTCTTACCGAGATCATCGTTCTTTTGTGATGGCTGATATTCCGGGTATTATTGAGGGAGCATCTAAAGGAAAGGGTTTAGGGTATCGCTTCCTGCGTCACATTGAACGGAATTCACTTCTTTTATTTATGGTTCCCGCTGATGCGGATGATATAGCTGACGAGTATAATATTTTGAAGTCCGAACTCAAGGCTTATAATCCGGAACTTCTACATAAAGAATCTATTCTTGCCATTACAAAATCTGACATGCTTGATCAGGAGCTTCAAGACGAAATAAGTAAAGTTCTTGATAAGAATTTATCTGGGATTAATTATTTGTTTATTTCTTCTGTTGCACAATCAGGTATTATTGAGCTCAAGGATGAGATTTGGAAACTTTTGCAAGATGATTGAACGATTAGAAGCTATTGACCATCATTTAGTTTTGGCAATCAATGCAATGCATTCTACATTTTTAGATTCATTTATGTGGTTCTTATCAGGCCCATATCTTATGTTTTTTCTGCTTCCTTTTGTCTCTTATTTCTTATTTAAGGCTTACAATTCGAAGCAGTTAGTGTGGATAATTGCAGCGCTTGTACTTACGATTTTGTTAACGGATCAGCTATCCGTACACGCCTTTAAGGAAGTTTTTCAGCGTTATCGTCCCTCTCACAATGTATTACTTAAATCTCAGCTCCACCTTCATGAATACCCTGATGGTTCTTTTTATGGAGGAGGAAAGTTTGGATTCGTATCTTCTCACGCCGCAAATTATTTTGGGGTGTTGACTATTGTATGTGCACTAGTATGTCCGAGATGGGTCAAGATAATTCTATTCGTGCTTTCCCTTTTGGTGATATACAGTCGTGTATATTTAGGTGTACATTACGCAAGTGATGTTATTTGCGGTGCGCTTTTAGGTTATGTCTTGGCTCAATTTGTTTTACAATTCCTACTTTTAAAGAAAGTTAAAATTGCATGAATTATGTACTCGTTTTTCTCGGTGGTGGGCTTGGAAGCCTGCTAAGATTTGGTGTAAGTAAAGTTTTTTCGCGATGGACGACTGATTTTCCGTTCGCAACTTTGATTTCAAATTT